>JAABVA010001114.1_pt1 | contig 29609 bp, 35 predicted proteins | sample 5560331 | NCBI WGS metagenome assembly JAABVA01 (sample SAMN12812661, study PRJNA571458) | rock metagenome | isolation source: Antarctica rocks | place: Antarctica: Victoria Land, Mt New Zealand sud | collected 2016-01-07 | reverse complement strand
CGCGAAACGACCAGCACCACCCGGAGAAGCCGGCAGACCGGCCGAACAAACGCGCCCGCAACCAGCAACATCAACCGAAGCGAACCAGCCCACCGTCAGACCCCGATCGGTGGATCCAGGCTAAGTGCCGAGGGGCTCGGGTGAGGTGACGGACTGGTTGCGGCCAAGGCTCTTGGCGCGGTACAGTTGCTCGTCGACCCGCTCGAGGCAGTCGAGGACGCTCTCGTCGGCGCGCAGCAAGTCGTAGCCGGCCGAGAAGGTCTGTCCGTCGGGAACGAGCTCGGCCAGCTGGGCCAGCACGACGGCCGCGTGGCGTCGGTTGCGCCCGGGCAGTGCGAGCGCGAACTCCTCTCCGCCCCAACGGGACACCAGGTCACGTCCCCGCAGCTCGGCGCGCAGAGCGGCCCCGAACCGGGACAGCAGCGCGTCGCCGGCCCCATGACCGCGGGTGTCGTTGAACGCCTTGAAGTGGTCGAGGTCGATGATCGCGACGGTGACCGGCTCGACCCGGTCCCACGCGGTGAGCAGTGCCTGCGCGCCCTGCAACCACCCACGGCGGTTGCGCAGACCCGTCAGCGCGTCCGTCGTCGCCTCGGTCATTAGTGTGTCTTCGGCTCCGCGCCGCTCCGTCGTGTCATACACGACAGCCATGGTCCAACGTTCGCCCTGCGGTCCAGAGACGAACGCGACCGACACCCAACCCCACCGAAGCTCCCCGTCGGGGCGAATGTACCGCTTCTCGACGCGCAGCCGGGTGCCGTGCGCGGCAGCTACGTTCATCAGCTGCCCCATCGCCGCGTGCCCGGCCAGGTCGTCGGGGTGGGTGAACTCGCGTGAAGACCGACCCATCAGCCATTCCCGCTCGCGACCGACGAGCCTGCAATAGGCTTCGTTGGCCAGGGTCAGTAAACCGTCCTCGTCGGCCAGCGCGAACGCGACCGGGCTGGCCTCGAACATTGCCTTGTACCAGGATTCCCAGGGTGACGCCCCAGGTTCGACGTCAGCAGCGGCAGACACGCAAGTACGACCCCCCTATCGTTGCTCCACGCACAATTCTACGACGGGAGCTATTCAACCAAGACGAGCAGCGCTCGGTTCCCCCTGATAGAGGTCAACGGCGAAATCGTCGCCACGTCGATCGGCACCCTGGAAATCGGCGGCCCGAACCTCACTGCCTAAGAGACGTACCGTGCGACTCGCGAACGTCATCACCTTGCCGTAGTACCGCGGCCGCGGGTACGGGACCAGGCTTGTCCTTGACGTGATCCACTAGTGGTCCGTCTGTGAATTGATCTGGTTGAGGGTTGCCCGTCCTCGTCGGACTTTGGTGATGATGTCCTGGGCGGCGGCTTTCCAGATGAAGGGTTTCGGGTTTTCGTTCCAGTGGGCGGCCCAGGTGGTGATCGCGGTGCTCAGGTCGGCGACGCTGTTGAAGGTGCCGCGGCGGAGCCGTTTGTCGGTGAGTTCTTTGAACCACCGTTCGATGAGGTTGAGCCAGGAGCTGGAGGCGGGGGTGAAGTGAAGGTGCCATCGGCGACGGTCTTTGTGGGCCAACCACTTCGTGATCTGTGGGGTGGAGTGGGCGGACAGGTTGTCCAGGACGACGTGGACGCCCAGGCCGCGAGGGACGCTGGCGTCGATTTGTTTGAAGAAGCGCAGGACGTCGGTGCCGGTGTGCCCCTTGTGCAGGTCGGTGAGGACCTGCCCGGTGGCGATGTTCATCGCCGCGAACACCTCGATGGTGCCGTTTCGTTTGTAGTCGTGGGTCATCGTCCCGGCGCGACCTGGTTTCATCGGCAGGGAAGGCTGGGTGCGGTCCAACGCCTGACATTGGGTTTTCTCGTCGAAGGAGAACACCACCGCCCTGGCCGGCGGTTTCATATACACGCCAACGACATCGACCAGCTTCTCCTCGAACCGAGGGTCGTTGGACACCTTGAACGAGTTGACCTGCCACGGCTTGAGGTTGTGATCGGCCCAGATCTTGGCGACGGTGTCCTTACCGATGCCCAGCCGCGCGGCCAGCGACCGCGTCGACCAGTGGGTGGCGCCGCCGGCGGGCCGCTCCCGATGAGTCATCCGCAGGACTTCCTCAACTATTCCCGCCGGCAAGCTCGACTTGCGGCCCCGTCCCCTCGCAATTGTCCCGACCCCGCCGACACCCTCCTGCGCGAACCGAGAACGCCACCGCCGCACCGAATCCGAGTCCACCTCGCACCGCCGGCCGATCACGTCGTTGGCGACCCCGTCAGCGGCCCACAACAATGCCCGAGCCTGCACCACCTGCCGGTGCAGCAACGACGTCGACACCGCCATCCGCTCCAGCTCGACACGCTGATCATCAGTCATCGGTAACGCTGCAGCCACCATAACCGCATTCTACCAAACAACCAGACTAATTCACAGACACACCACTAGGGCCTGGAACCGGGCCGCTGCCGGGCCTGGACTCAGTTGACAAACTCATAGCCGAGTCGGATGCAGGTGTCTTGGATCATTGCTGCCATCGCAGGGTGCGCCAAGGGCTCAGCGAAATGCACCGTGGCTGCGGCGATCACAGCTGCGGCGGGCGCCCATAAGGCGATGTTGTGGAAGCCGGCGCCGCGCATCGAGGACCCGTAGAGCAGGCCATCGAGCGTGTCGAATCGCGTCGCGATGGCTCTGGCCCATCTCTGGGTTCGCTGCCGATCGGGCGAGGTCCAAATCTCCTGCGAGGCTCCGGCCCGGGTGGGCCAGCTACCCGTCAGGTCAAGCAGCTGGACTTGTCCCACGTCGAGAGTGAATTTGACCAACCAAGGGTCGCCGGTTTTGACGTCGACGGTGCGGTTGGTTCCGAATGCTTCGGCCAACGCGGTTACTGCGTCGCTACCGGCGTACAGCACCCCGTGATCGGTGTGCAGGGCCGGCGGAGGCGGATGAGGATCGAATCGCGCAGCGACCGGTCCCCATCCGCGCAGGGTGTTCCAGGCGGTGGCGTGGGTACTGGTAGTGGGGAAAACTCTCCACAACGGCCGATCGACGCCGACCAAATCCTCGTCCTGATCGGCCGGTGGCAGCTTGTCCGGTGCGGGCGGGTCGGGAAATTTTGGCCTCGCTCTCACCAATTGTTGCCCATGTTGGCGACCACGCTGGCGGGTGCCTTGCCGGCGGCCAGCCACTCGAGGGGTGTCACCGTGCGACCGTCGAGTTCCATGCAGGGCGCGGCGAGGAAGTTGCTGTAGCCGACCCAGGACCAGTCCTGCGGTACGTGTGGTGAAATCTTGTCGAGCCCACGCGGGACGCGGCCGGCCTCATCGAACTGGAACCGCGGGAACCGTTGGGCACCGCGGACCAGCAGAAACACCAGTTCGCCTGCGGCGGCCTTGTTCCGGACTCGTCCGGTTGAAATGTTGTTGTTGGCCGCGACTTCGGCGCCGGTGTAAGCCGTGTTGATACGGGTTTGGCGCACCGCCTCGTCGCGGAGAGCTCGGTCGGAGTCGATGTGCGCATCGAGGTTGAACCCGGAATCGGCCAGTTCGCCGAGCTGGGCTGCTGTCAACGGAACGCTGGGTTCCAGCACGCGCCGCAGCGCCTGCTCGGTCTGCTCAGGATCGATGTGGTGACGAACCAGTAGCTTCTCGAGGGTGGACATGACCCAAGCATAGCGCGCAAAACCGCGCAGCGCGCCCCATTGCGCGTCACGCACCGCCGTGACCTTCGTGCGCCGGCACAACCCAGGGCCAAGCCAGAATGCCCCGGGCAGTGGGGTTGGCTTGGCCAGGCTGGATTCATAGCCAAGCGTTGACCGGTCACCTACTTCCAGTTCACCAGTCAACTAGTGCACTACTCGACAAGCGCGCGGTTATCACGGCGCGCCGCCCAGGAACTAGTCGCCTAGTCGCTTACGGTTCGTCTTGATCAAGGAGGTCAAGATGCGCACCATCGCCATCGCCAATCACAAGGGCGGGGTCGGCAAGACGACCACGGCCGTGAACTTGGCCGCCGGTCTCGCCCGAGCCGGCTGTCGCACTTTGCTCGTAGACGTCGATGCCCAGGCGCACGCCTCGTTCTGGTTCGTGGAGGACCCAGAGGAGGACATCGATTTCGATCTGCAGGACATCATCTCGAAAGGGGTTCCGACAGAGCAGACCATCATGAAGACCCGGATCGAGAACCTATCGATCTTGCCGGCCACTCTCGCTCTGGCGCAGCTCGAGACGGAACTCGTGTCGATGACGCGGAGGGAAGATCGTGTCGCCCGGGCGCTTGCTCCTATCGCTGACGACTACGACTTCGCGATTTTAGACCTGGCGCCGAGCCTGTCCCTGGTCACCCTGGCCGCTTTGGTCTCTGCTACAGACATCATCGCGCCGGTCAGCGCTACCAGGCTCGCCGTCGGCGGCCTTGGAGCATTCCTCGGGTGGACAGATGAGTTCCGCGAGGAGGGTGTAATCACCGCTCCCCTACTGGGCGTCCTCATCACGATGTCCGACCCACGCACGCGAGTGACTAGAGAAGTCGCCGACGCCCTGAGGGAAAGCGACCTACCCACGTTTGAGATCTCCATCCCACGCCGCGTCGCAGCTGAGGATCAGGTCGGCGATCGACTGGTCGTCGGAGATCCCACGGCCAACCCTGACCTGTCACATGCCTACGGGCAACTGGTCAAAGAAGTGCTCGACCGGACAGGAGTACTCAGCTGTGGCTAAGAGAGCAACTGCGTCTGCGCTGTTGCAGGCGGGGCGCCGCAAGCCGCCCGCGGTGAGTCTGCCGGAGCGGCCCGTAATCCCGCCCGGTGCCCCGGCCGTAGATGTCTCAGCTGGTCCAGGCGATGACTGGTTCACTAGTGAATTAGTGGCTCCAGCGACTAGTGAACCCAACGACCAGCCGACTGAGCAACCAGTGGGCGGAGCGACTAGTCAACCAAACGACTTGACTGCTAGTCCTCCAGAGGATAAGTCGCCTAGTGAACTAGATGCGTCATTGACGGAGGAGACGGAACCCGTTGTTCCGTTGGGGCAGCATCAGGCCTCTAGTGAACTAGACGACTCGGTGACTGAGCTACTAGCAGATCCTATGACAGACGAAGCTGCTTCGGCGGGCGCCAAGGGCACTAGTCGACTGGGCGGTGAGTCAACTAGTGAACTAGTAACTTCATGGGATCCAGCGCCCGGTGTCGGTCCGCCCGCGACTAGTGCTCTAGCGAACGAGTCGCCTAGTGCACCAGTCATCCTGTCGACTAGTGCTCTGGCGGACGAGTCGCCTAGGGGATCAGTCGCCGTGTCGACTAGTGGACTAACTGCGCAGTCCACTAGTCCACAGGTCGGCAGGTCGCCAAGTGGACCAGTAGTTGAGTTCACTAGTCCCCTGGAAGATCAGTCGACAAGTACACCAGTCGACTCGTTGACCGGTGGACTGGCCTCCGATCAACCCACCGGCGACCGCCGAAGAGGAGGCGAGGCTAGTCAACTAAACGACGAGATAGGCCCGCTACCTGACGTCGCGGGGGAGCCCATTCCTGAGGGGGTGCTCCAAAGCCAGGGAGACACCGCCTCGCCAATGGTGCCGGCCGCCTCGCCCCGGCCCCAGATGGCGGCGCCTTCTGGCCGAGCCAAGAGGCGAGATGTGACGCAAACTGTCCCCACCAGCGTTGCCGCACCTGTCACAGCCGTCGGAGCAGCGACTAGTTCACTAGTCTCTGAGGCTACTGGTCGGTACGAGCGGCTCACGGTGTTCTTGACGCCTGCTCAGCGACAATGGCTCAAGAGGACCGGTCGGCAAATGCCGGTCGAGGGCCTGTCGGTGTCAGACATCGTTCGCCTTGCCGTGAACCGGCTGAGCGCCGACGTGAACGCCGGCCTGCCCCTCGTAGACGAACTGACGTCTCAGGCCTACGGCGAGGCAGAAACCATGGCTGGGCGCCGCAACAGGGGCCTTCCGCCCATATAGGTGCCCAGGATCGTCAAGTGCGCTCAGTTGGCTGCGCCTATCGTGGCCCGCGGACACGACAGGCGCAGCAAGTGCACACCCTGCCCTTCCGGTCCGGCGTGGCCAGGTCTCATTACAAGGTGCCTGTAAGCGCCAGCGTTGCGATCTGCAATGTTGAGAATTAATGGACAGTGTCGGTCGTTCGTGCTTCCGACCAGATGACGGCGTGGCCGTCTCCGGGCAATGCAGACGCGACCCGGACGGGGTGGAGGCCGACCCGGAACGCGAGCGCACTAGCAACGCGGGTTGGCGTCAGCGGCGGCCATCGCGGAACTAGCGGCGTACGGGGAGCGACCCGAGCGCGTCGGTCACCGAACGCCCCAATCCGTCACGTGACGGATTGGTACTTGTAGACCCCCCACGCAAGGCCTGGCCGCCCGCCAACCCAACGAAAGAGCCCGTTCAGCGACTGGCGGACCCCAAATCCTTGACTAGTATAATGTTCCATTATCCTAGGTAGCACAATGATAGGTGTAACTTACTAGGGTCGGATCCGGCAAATCTGAACGACATCCGTTTTGTCCGGTTCCAGTGTTGTCTTTCGGCTCGTACCGCAGGTCAGGGCGGTGCCGTTATGTGGCGAGATGGTCGAGGAGGCGGGTCGATGGAGCCAGTGGGGGAGCGGCCGGCGCTCACGGCCATGCCGACGCGACTGGCCATCACCTCTGGTCGACCGGCCGTCACAGCACCGGGCGACCCCGGCCACGGCCTGCCCGTCGGGGTTCCCGACGACCTGGATGCGGACACTGTCCGCCGGGTGTGGGCGGCGGTGGATGCGTCGACGTCGGCGGCGACGAAGGCGGCGTACCGGTCGGATTGGGCGCGGTTTTCTGCGTGGGCGGCGGCGGGTGGGCATGTGGTGTTGCCGGCGTCACCGATGGTGGTGGCCGCGTATCTGACCGGGGCGGCGGAGGAGCGCAAGGCCGACGGCCGGTCGAGGTTCGGGGCGGCGTCGTTGACGCGGTGGGCGTCGTCGATCAACCAGGTCCACACCGCCGCCGGGTTTCCCGCTCCGGGCCGGTCCGAGGTGGTCCGCCGCGCCCTGTCCGGAGTCCGCCGGATGAGGAAGTCGCCGCCGAAACGACGGAGCCCTCTGCTGCTGGCCGATGTCCGGCTGTTGTTGGAGGCGATGCGGCGGTCGATGGGGGTGTGGCCGGCGGCGATGGCGGCGCACCGCGACGCCGCGCTGTTGTTGATGGGGCTTGCGGGCGCGCATCGCCGCTCCGAACTCGTCGGGCTGCACCTGTCGGATGTGACGGTGCACCCGGCGGATGGGCTGCACGTCCGGGTCCGGTCCTCCAAGACCGACCAGGAAGGGCAGGGCACTGTGCGGGCGTTGCCGTACGGGCGGGACCCGCACACCTGCCCACCCTGCGCGCTGGTCCGGTGGCGACGGTTGTTCCTTGCCTATGTCGTCGACGACGGCGGCCGCCCCGCGGCGCTCGCGCAGCTACATAAGCGTGGACTGTCAACCGAGCACGTCTGCCGCAGCGCCGACGACACCGCCAGCAAGCCCGCTGATCTTGGCGCAGATGGAGATGAGTCAGCTGGCGTCGACGGTGGGGGAGGGGAGCGGTGGCTGTTCCCCACGGTGCACAAGACCGGGCAGCCCAGTTCAAAGGCGATGACCGGAGATGCAGTCGCGATGATGATCCAACGCCGCGCCGCAGCCGCCGGCTACACCGCGGCGCAGGTCGATCTGCTGGGTGGGCATTCGCTGCGGTCCGGGTTCGTCACCGAAGCCTTCCGGGCCGGCGCCGACGCCCACTCGATCATGAGGCAAACCGGCCACAAAGATCCGAAGATGCTCGAGGTGTACGCCCGGGAGTTCGCGCCGCTGGTCGGCAACGCCGTGCTGAAACTGGACCTGTGACGACGCCGACCACCTCGACGGCTCCCAGGTTGCTGTCCGCCAGGACCGTGGCCGGGTATGCGGCGGACTGGGCGTTGTTCACCGACTGGTGCACCGCCACCAACCGGGTTGCGCTGCCGGCGGACTGGGCAACCATAACCGCGTTCACAGCCGGCTGCCCGGGAGCGCCGGCGACCGTCCGCAGGCGGCTCGCGGCCATCGCCCACCACCACCGCACCGCCGGACAACTACCGCCGACCGACCCGGCACCGGTGCCTGCAGCACCGTCGCGGGAGCTGATCGACTCCGGCCAGGTCGACATGCTGATGCGCCTGCTGCCCTCCCACGGCTGGACCGGCGGGCTGTTCGGCCGCCGCGACCGCGCCCTGCTCACCCTCGCCGCCCAAACGACGATCCCGTACCGGCAGCTGCCCCGGCTCACCATCGCCCAGCTGCACATCGCCGACGGCATCGCCACCATCACCGACCACCACGGTGCCGAACATGTCATCGAGGCGGCGGGAGATCCGGTGCTGTGCGGGCCGTGTGCGTTGGTGCGGTGGCGCCGCGTCCTGGACACCGAGGTCACCCACAAGAGCGCCAAGACACTGCTGAAAAAAGCCGAGGAGGTCACCGGCGCCAGCCACCACTCCTGCCGGTCGCCGAAGCCCATCGACGCCAGAACCCTCGACGCGCAGTTGTTCCCGCCGATCAACCAGTGGGGCCATCTGCCCCTACCGATCCGGCCGCTCAGTCCGCACTCCACCTCGCGGCTGGCGCGGCAGGCCGACACCGGCCTCGCCCACCACAGGGTGCTGGACGTCGACGAGCTGGTCGCCGTGGCTGATGCCAACCAGGTTGCGGAGGATCCGGTCCCGGCGGTGGCGCGGACGGTGTACGACTGGGAGGCGGCCAACCAACGCAAGAAGGACGCCGTACAGCAGCTCGCACCGCTCGCCGACGCTCTGGATGACATCGAAACTCGCATCGACGAGCTGATCGCCAGAACCAAGGACCTCGAGCTTGGCTGACGTCTGCAGTTGGCGAACTTGGTGGGGTGTTCGGTGGCCACCGCCTTAGCCCGGCGCGGCCCGATACGATTAGATAACACGGTTGACACGTAACAGGTCTGTCGTGCATTATGGGACATGCAAATTCGACCCATGCGAACCGTGATCGGTGGAGTGGTCGCGCTCGGGGACACAGTGGGGCGTGACCTGGATCAGGCCGCCGTACTCGATTCGATCCAGCGTGGCGCTGGGGCGCTGCTGACCGGTGATAGGCGGTACGGCAAGACCGTGCTGTGCCGATATGTCGCTGATCGGCTGCGCAAATCCGATGTGCTGGTGGTCGAAGTGAGCGCCGAGCGCGAGTCGCTGCCCGACTTCATCGACGCCCTCGAACGGAAGCTTCGAGACCTGGACGGGCGCTTCGCCCACGTCGGGCAAGCGTTCAATAGGATCACGGAGGTAGACGCCGCAGGGTTTAAGGTCGTCCGGGCGGTGCGGCCTGCGGAGAGCTTAGACGGACTAATCAGCAAAGCCGTCGGAATTGCCGCCCCCCGGAAACTGGTAGTGATTATCGACGAGATCACCGTGCTCGCCACTGCTCTGGAACGAACAGGTAAAGGCTCGGGGCTGCAGCTGCTTCATCTGCTGCGGCGGCTGCGGCAGGACCATTCAGGTCAGCTCTGCATGGTCCTACTGGGTTCTATAGGTTTTCATCACGTGACTTCTGACGCGCTGACTACGACGAACGACCTGGAGACCGTTCCGGTCAGACAGATTTCAATGCCTGACGCCGCCTACCTCGCGGAATGTTTGCTACTCGGCGAGCGGGTGCCCTGCGACAATCGGGCTCACGTCGCCATCTCGATCGGTGCCGCCTCGGAGCAAATTCCGTACTACGTGCACCACCTCGTCCGAAGTGCATCACGGTGGACAAAGGGCAATAACCGCGCGATCACCTCGGCCAATATCGCCGGCCTTGTCGACCATGCCCTGGAAGACTCCGACGATCCGTGGAACCTCAAGCACTACTCGGAACGCATTCCCGCCTACTACGGGGCTGACGCCAAGCTCGCACGCGCCATGTTGGACGCGTACGCCGCGCAAACGACCACGATCACCATCGATGAGGTGCTGCGTCAACTCGGTTCTACCGTCCTGGCGTCCCGGCCGGCACGGCGCGAAGTGATCGCACTGGTTGACCGACTGGAAGCCGATCACTACCTGCGTCGGTACGGTCGCGAGGACCGGTTCGCCAGTGATCTGATCCGTCGGGCGTGGTTGGCCTTCCGCCGGTGAACCATCCTCTATTTACTCCCACCGACGTTCCCGGCCGACGCCTCGATGAGATCACCGTCGGCAGGGAAGACATTCTGGACCGGCTGACCAGCCGCATCAAGGACATCGCCACCACCGGTGCCCGGCCGCACACGTTGATCGTGGGGCCCCGGGGCAGTGGCAAGACACATCTGCTCACCTTGGTTCTGTACCGGTCGAGCCTCGACACAGACGTTGCCAATCACGTGACCACGGTGCACATAGCCGAAGACGCCATCGGAATAAGCAGTTACCCAGATTTGCTGGTCGAATTAGTTCGGGTGGTCAGCCCTGCCGACACCCAGCACGCTTTGGCGCTGCGCCGCTCAAAACGGACTGTCGACCTCGAGCACCTTCTGTTGTCGAGCGCGCACGGGCGCCCACTGGTTCTGGTGCTGGAAAACCTTGACCGGATCTTCCAGTCGATTGGCGAATCCGGTCAGCGTGGACTGCGAGGATTGGTGGAGACCTCCGCTCAAATAGCCCTACTAGCCAGCACGCCTGTTCTGTCTCACCCCCTCGCAACCCGCGCTGCACCGTGGTTCGGATCCTTTGACGTTGAACATCTTGCCGATCTCAGCCTTGCGGACGGGACCCACCTGCTCCGGCAATTAGCCGTGGAACGCGGTGATGACGAACTGGCGGCCTTCCTAGACCAGCAGCCAGGTCAGGACCGTTTGGCGGCCCTAGCGCACCTCGCCGGGGGGTCACCGCGACTCTGGCACATCCTATCTGGCTGCCTGACGGTCGAGACCCTCGACGAATTGATTCCCGCAGTCCGCGCTCTGCTCGAACAATTAACTCCCTATTATCAACAGCGCCTTTGGGAGCTACCGGCGACCGAACAACAGCTGGTCGTGACACTGGCGCGTGCGGACGGCGCCGTCACGGTCACGACCTTGGCGGAGGAAGCAGGTGTTGAGCGGTCGACCGCGACCACGACCCTCATCCGGCTAGCCGACACAGGATGGGTGCGCGGCAGTAAATGGCCCGGCACCGACCAACGGACCACCTGGTACGAGCTTCGCGAGCCCCTGCTACGGCATCACCTGCAGTACCGCAACTCGCGTGGCGGAACCCTGGACCTGATCGTCACAATCCTTCGCGCTTGGTACACGACTGCGGAGCGGACGAACATGCTCAGCGCACCGACTCTCGGTCTGCACGCTGCAACCTACTTGGCGCAATCAATCCTTAATGAGGCGCCGTATCTGTCGTTGGCCAACTACAGCGATCAAGATGTATCTGGGCTCATCGCCGGGGTGCGAATGTGGAAATATCGCCGCGACGACGAGCGTGCCGGGTCGCCCGCATTGGCCGAGGCGATCGAAGAGGTGTGTCGAAGTGCCGAGCTGGGCTTGAGTCACCAGAAAAGGGATGACGTGCTTCGAGTCGGGCAGGATACACAGGAGGCAGCGAAACGAGTCGGAGCCGCACTGCACCGATTGCAACGCCTGACCTGGTCGATCGACGAGCGTTCGGTCCTCTCACTTATCGAAATCCGCTGGAATTACGCAGCCGACCCTGTCCGAGCTCGGCGGGAACTCGCCAACCAGCTCAATCTCCGCAACGATCAGACCGACCGACTAACCCTTCAAATTGCTCATGAGCTGGCCGACTTCACCGGACTGTCCGGGCGTCACGCGGAAGCGTGCGAGCTGCTGGCTTCGCTGATTGAAAAACAAGCCAAACTGGGTGTCGACCATCCAGACACTTTGACTTCTCGCCAGTCCCTGGCCCACTGGCGCGGGATGGCCGGTGACCCCGCCGACGCAGTTGTCGCGTTAGTCGCGGTCGTGACGGATCGGTCGCGAGTGTTAGGTGTTGATCATCCAGACACTTTGACTTCTCGCCAGTCCCTGGCCCACTGGCGCGGGATGGCCGGTGACTCGGCTGGTGCTGCCGCAGCGCAAGACGCGGTGGTCCGCGACATGACGCGCGTGTTGGGGGCGGATCATCCAGATACCTTACGCGCCCGCAACAAGCGAGCCCATTGGCTTGGGGTGGCCGGTGACCCGGCCGGTGCTGTCGCCGCGCAAAAAGCGGTGGTCCGCGACATGAAGCGCGTGTTGGGGGCGAAGAACTTGGACACTTTGCGGGCCCGCCATGTCTTGGCCGCATGGTGGGGGATGGCCGGTGACCCGGCCGGTGCTGCGGCGGCGCAAGAGGCGGTGGTCCGCGACATGACGCGCGTGTTGGGGGCGGACCATCTAGACGCCCTGCGCGCCCGTGACGTCTTGGCCCACTGGCGCGGGGTGCTCGGTGACACAGCGGGTGCTGTTGCTCTGTCGAGGGCGGTTGTGGCCGATAGAACTCGGGTTCTGGGGGCGCACCATTCAGACACTCTGTTTGCTCGTTACATCCTGGGCTACTGGCGGTGGGAGGCCGGTGACCAAGCCGGTACTGCTGCAGCGATGGAAGCGGTGTTGGACGATATGTCCAAGGTATGGGGGCCGGATCACCCACGCACCCTAGAAGCTGCAAGCATCCTGCCTTACCTGCGCGGGGAGGGTGCTCGCGATCGGCGCCTGCGCCTCGGAGAGCCCCGAGGCGCAGGCCCGGACGACGCTGACACGCCGCCGCATACGCAGAACTACACTGATTCGTTAGCCGATGGAGAGTTTGGCGGGAGCATGGACGCGGTCCTCGAAAAGGCGCGGGTTCTGAGACCGGAACGGGTTTCCGTACTCGTCGAGCAACTCAGTCAAGACGAGAAAGAGCCGGCCGCTACGGCGATCATCGCCAACATTAGGTTGGGCACAAAATGGCGTACCAAGGTGTTGGAAGCAGCTGGGCTTCCCGAAGATGCCCTAGGGTGGCGAATACACCGAGCATTGGATAGAGACGGGCCGGCTTTGGCTGGTCTGCCGGAGGAAATTAGGTCGCTGGTGACCGCCGAACTGGCTGGGCGGCCGTCGGCCAGTTCCTGATAGATACGCATTTTCCGCCGGGACGAACCTTCCGACGATGGTTTGTCGGTAGCCAAATTATTTGGCTCTCCTGCTCCTTCCGTGGGTCATTTCCTATGTGGGTCGGGGGAGCGCCTGCAGGATTTCATCGAGTTTTCGTTGCGTGACCAGCTGCTCCCGGGCTTGGGTGTGCTGAATGACGAACACCAACGCCAAGGTGATCGCGGCGACCACAGTTTGGAACATGGTCTCCCACCTGGCTGGGAAGCCGAACGCAATGCTGCACAGCAACCACAGCAGGTCCGTGGTCAGCAGCGTCCAGGCCACCCCTGGCCGGGAGGACACCCGGTCCAGGCGGTGCAGCAGTCGGCTGCCCGGCGGACGGACACTGTCAGGGATGGCGAGGTTGCTGGTCATTACAACAGTGAACCGCTATCAGCCACGGCTCGGCGAACGGACCACGCCCTGGACGTGGCCAGCCGATTCGACCGGCCGACCGATTTGGCGGCCACATTTCGACGATCGGCGGCGCCCACCAGCAGGTGTCCGAACCCGCCGGTGAGATGTTCGGCGGCCTGTTGCCCCCGCCGTTCGGAACTTCTGTCGACGCCGACCCAATCTCGACCCCTGGCGCTGAGATGTCAGGGGGTATTGGGTCAGCATCGACAACTTCGTGTCCGCCACCGAGGCCAACGCGAAGCGACCCTCGTTCATCCCCCGGCCTGCGGTGGAAACCCGTCGACGACGATGTGGGCGCCGCCGTGAGCACACTGCTCAGCAGGGACCTGTTTCGGGCCGCACCGACAGTGAGAACCGCATGCGCGGTGTCAGGCCGTAGCTCATTGCAATGCACCGCAGGTGTTGGCCTTTTCACCGGTCAGTCGCATCCGCAGATCGCCCATACCCTCAACGTTCCGCTTGGCACAGTCAGGAGCCGGATCCGGGACGGACTGTGCCGGATCCGCCGACTGCTGCAGAAACCCCGCGCCAGCTGCGCCGCCACGGCGTAATTCAGAACCGATCGCATCCCTGCGCTTTGGATCGTCCGTTTCGTGAGCACGCAAAGCCCGCGGCTTGTCAACCGCGGAGATAAGTGGCAGGTTTCGACGGGGCGGATCGCTTGGCTGATCGCAGGTGGGGTGGTCGTGGTGGCTGACCGCAGGACGCACTGGCGTTGCTGGGACAACACGTGCACGGCCAGCAGCCGCTGGTTCAAGTTCCTGCCGATGCTGGTGTGCCGTTGCGGACCGTTCAGCGGTGGCTGGGCGGGTAATAGATGACCGCGGGCAGCGGACCTTCAGCCTCGCCCGAAAGCGCCGAGGCGAGGCCCCGGCGGATGCAGCGCCAATTCAAAGACCGCGCCGAGAACGGGGAGCCGCACTCGTTCGCTGCGTTCGGATATCGCCGGGCAGTTGAACGGGACGCAAACGGGAATAGGATCGGCGCCCATGACGAGCTCGACCCGGACGAAGCCGAAGTGATCCGGGCTGCGGCGCGGATGCTGCGGGCCGGTTGGAGCCTGCGCAGCACGGCCGCCCACCTCAATGACATCGGCGCTCCCACCCCGCGCGGCAAACCATGGCAATCCACCACCCTGCGACAGGTTCTGGTCCGCGAGCGCAACGCCGGACGCCGGATCCATCGCGGCCAGGTCATCGACGACGGCCGCTGGGCACCGATCTACAGCGCCGACACCCACGACCGGGTGCTGGCCCTTCTGACCGACCCTTCCCGCCACACCACCAACGGCAACGTCCCTCAGCACCTGCTCACCGGAATCGCCCAGTGCGGCCGGTGCGGCGGAAGTATGGTCGCCCGGCAGGGACGGGTCGCCGACAACGGCCGGCGGCAGGCATCGGCCTATGTCTGCGTCGGGTGCTTCAAAGTGAAAAGGAAAGAAGCCGCCGTCGACGAACAGGTCGAGAGCTACCTCACCAACTGGCTGCAACGGCCCGACATACTCGCCGCGATCGGCCAAGACGGGCACCAGCAGCCGCCCGGGCCAAACCCATCCAGCACCGCCGCCCCCACCGCTGACGCCGATACCCAGTCCGCAGTCGGGCCGGCGCCAAAATATCCGGCGTGGCTGCGGCTGCCCGACCTGGCCGATCTGGTCGGGCCGCACGCAGCGCAGAACTGGGCCGCCGCGCCGCTGGAAACCAAGCGTGCACTCATCAAGGCCGTGTGCTCGGTGATCGTCATGCCCACCAAACCCGGTCCCCGCTTCGATCCCGACTCGGTCGTGATCCGGGCACGGTAAGAGCAAGAGCATCCACAGATGTCCGGGTGCGGAGACTTTTCTTCCCCGTCCCGTGCTGAACGCCTAACGGAAAAGTCATCGACCGCAAACGGCTATGGTGGCCCGCCACCCCAGCCGGGTCGCCCGAGTTCCCGCCGGCATACTGGGCAACATCGAATGCAACGACGGCGACGTCACCCTCAGCGTCCAACGCTGAGCCAACACCCGCACCATCAGCCGAGGCCGAACCCCGAGACCCGTCCTGCACAAAACCCGGCAGGTTCGAACTCACCCGTAACACCGACGGGAGATCCGACCTCGACGCCCACGATCGCTGGCCCAGATAGCCCGTACAGAAGCCGAGCATTCACCTCTGGTGGTCGAATGGTCAGCTGGTTGGCCCTGTCGGCAGGCCAGCTGCCGGCCGGCGTCTGACCATGACTGGTGGCCGCCCGACGTGGATTCCCAGAGGAAACGAAACCAGCGCAACAGATCGAAGGCATAGCCGCGACACGTCAAGCTGCTCATGTCGTTCACCGCGAGATCCCGCAGGAACAGCGTCACCGGCTCGACGGGCTGGCCTTGCCGTCAACAAGCACCAGGGGCGAAAAGAGACCGTGCGGGCCGGACATATCCGATTCGCGGCGGGTCCGCCGCTCCATCCATCAATCGTCGACGCACCGCCGGGGCCATCAACACCTTTGCCGGGAAGACATTCCTGCAAATTGGGTCGGCGGCCAGCATCGTGGCGGCCTCATTCACAGGCCGCACTGCAAGGGGCCCGTACGCCTCGCGTTCAGATGGCGGTTCGCTACTCCGGCAGCTGCACCGGGTGTCCCGCGCTGATGCCTTTGGCGATTGTTTGCAGTTCGACGGTGGAGAGTCGAACACCCAATGGCTGGAGGGAATTTTTCACAATCCGGCGGATCTGCGGGGTGGGCCGTCCTTGTAGGGAACGGGCCAACGCGGCCAGCACAGCTCGGGCGTAACCACGGCGCTGCTCCTTGACCGTCCGGGCCAGCGCAGCTTTGGACTGCGCTGGCCGTCGGACAGGTGCTGCGATGCCTGCTGCACTCATCGACACTCCCATCAGTAGCACAAACGTTCGATGTCTGATCGTAAAGCACCACGGCCGACCTGGGTGCTGGACACTCCGTCGCCAGCCGTTGCGTACACTCCCGCAACTGCGAGCCGACGGCCCAGCGCCGGTGGCATCCGGGGGATGTGCACCCCGCCACGACGGGCTTGACACCGGGACACGCCCCCACGAAACGCGACCGTCCTGTCCCGAGGTCTTAGAGGTCGAACAGCGGGACCGCTTCTGCTGCGGCCAGCCACACGCGGGGTAGAGGTGCAACGGCGAACAGGTCGGCGGGAAAGTCGTCCACGCCCGGAACCGCGACATGGTCTGGTTCGTCGAACAGCGGCAGCACATCGACCATCGGGAAGCCCTCGGCGATCACCTCGGCCAGGATGTGCGCCAACATCGCCGGTGAGGTGGGGCCGGCCGTGATCGCGGTGCGGATGGCGTCCTAGATGGCGCGGGACGCACCGGCCGGCCCCCGAACATCAGCCCGATCTTGATCAATCGATGCCGACGTAAGCAATCAGACACCGTTCCAGTTGAGGATCCCCTGCGGGCGGCTGCCGACTCAGCTCACTCTCGAGCGTTCAACCCTTCCCGTCGAAGCCATCTGACGTTGCCGATGAACCGAACCGTCCAGATGACCATGAACACGAGCCACAAAGCGAAGTACCAGTGAACCTGCCTACCTCGAACAGCGTCGAGCACCAGCGAGAAGGCGAACAGCAGACCGAACAGCACTGCGCCGACCAATAAAACCCACGCCAATCGGTATTGCGGGTCACCACCATCCAGCCTGCTCGATTTGGACGCATCAATACTGCAAACCCGGATCTTCGTTGGCGACCGGTAGGGCTCCGTCAAGCTCGATCTGGATTCGGCCGGCCAGCAGGTGGAGCGCGGCGGCAAGGTTGCGGCCACCCAGGTCGCGGGCTTCAGCCTCGTAGTTGATGACCTGACGGACAGCGATGGACTTGTTCGACCACGACAGCGACGACCACGACTTGTTGATGCGGTTGTAGGCGGCTTTCACCTCGTCGAGGGTCACAAGGTCTCCGGATGCCACGTCGGGATGTCCGGCGGATCGAGTGGTTCGCCAGGCACGAGGTTGACCACGTTCCGCACAGCCACAGCAACAGCCTTGGCGATGAGGTACACGAGGAAAAGCATGACGTTGATGCTACGGACGCGGCACCGGGCTCAGTTTGAAGTACGGCGTCGATGGCCCGTGGATCGTCCTCGACAAGCCGGACTGCGTTGAATGACTGCCGCGGCCGCCATGTCCCGTCGGGTACGCCGCAGATGGGTTCGCAATCGGATCGTCTATCGGGACGGATTGGGGCGTCGACCTGCGGTGCCCAACCGGGTCCATCATGGATGGTCGCCCTGGGGTTGACCCATGTTGGTGAACGGTGGGTCAGCTTCCCCGGGGCCGAGAGACGCCCCAGAAGACCTGGAACATCGTGAGGCCGATGAAGTACAGCGCGTAATGCAGTCCCGGAGGCATGTGCACGAAGTTGTGACTAGGTGTGTGAATTTGCACGGTAAGTGGCACGTTCTTTGCAAGCTATTTGGCCATTTTGAGCGACTTATTTGGCCGCTCTGCCGTTCGCACGCCTTGCACTTCGAACTAATGTTCGCAAACCGTGCCATTTAGCGTGCAAAGAACCGGCCAGATGAATCGCCAATTCACAGGTTGGGGTGGTGCTGGCCGGCTACTGGTTGGGTTCACACATCCGCAACGTCGACCGCTATCTGCTGCCGATCATCGCGCTGATCGTGGTGGTGTCGCTGATCCCCTTTGCGGTCGAGGTGCTCCGGGCCCGCCGGGGAAGAAGATCGGTGTGAGTTTCCTCAGTTCTGTCGTCGATCACATCCTCAAGTTGCACTGCCTGGAGGCCTATATTTTGATCGGCGGGTCGGCGGGTTGGCGTTCGCCGAGGCGGCGCTGCTGTGTCGGTCGCCACGCTATATGGCACACTTTCGCCAAATTAAATGGCCGCATGGTCTCTGCGCTGATACCGCACCACACTCGCTTGACCTGCGACGATAGGTACATCGAGTGCCCGGTTGAGGCGTAGGCGTGCTGGACACCGTGCCATTTAGCGTGAACAACTAATTTGGCGATTCACATCGCGGAGCAGTTTTTGGTGATCCACGCGGCGACGAGATCACCGTCGGCGTCGAAGGTGTCGAGTTTGTGAACATCTTCTCCGCTGGGTATCGGTGAGCCGTTCCGCCCCGCGGAGCAGCCGCCGGCGGCTGGTCCACTCCGGTCGCACGAGCGGCCCCGCCGGCCGCGTAGCGCTTGGGTGGTGCGGCGGCGGACGTCATCGATCATCTGGTTCGCCAGCTTCACGACGTGGAAGTGATCGACCGCGACCCGGACGTGTGGCAACGCCTGGCGGACGGCTTTGGCGTAACCGGCGGACATGTCGATCGCCACGTTGCCGGGCTATGAGTTTGCCGCTCACTGTGGGTGCATGTGGCGGTAGTCCGTCCGGGAAAACACCACCCTCGAGTGGCGGGCTTGTGCCGTACCGTCGAAACCGTCACTGATCCGGCACGCCTGTGGGGAGTTCGAATCGGAAGGCTCTGTGCGGGCAGGGAAAGGCGCCGTCGAATGACAGCATTAAACCTGGTAACGGCTGAACAAGATGTGATGCTCGGCGCGGACCGTGTCGGCGCGGATTTACTCGCCCGGGTGGCCGCCGGTGACCGCCCGGTCTTTCGATGAGCTGTACACCCGCTACGCCGGGCGGGTCTACGGCGTGGTCGTGACCGTGTTGCGGGATCTCGCGCAGGTCAGGCAGCAGCCGATTTCAAAGCCCCCAATCCCAGGTGCGCGGACCCTGCGCCTGCTGTTTGCGCGTGATCGGGCGGCGTCGCGATGTCCGCGTGCGGCGTGGGCGCGGGGGGTCCACCGATGCCGGCTGGCTGGGTGGCCATCGGATGTTGGCGTGGATCACGAGGGTGAGGGACCGCGGTGACGGGACAACTGTTGGGCGACCGGTACCAGGTCGGCGACACCCTCGGCTTCGGCGGGATGTCGGAGGTCCACCGCGGACGCGACCTGCGACTTGGCCGTGATGTGGCGATCAAGGTGCTAGCCGCGGACTTGGCGCGTGATCCGTCGTTCCAGACCCGGTTCCGTCGCGAGGCACAGAACGCCGCATCGCTGAACCACCCGGCCATCGTCGCCGTCTACGACACCGGCGAGACCGCGGTCGAGATCGGGACCGTTCCGTACATCGTCATGGAGTACGTCGACGGCGAAACGCTGCGCGACCTGCTCAAGCGAGAAGGCTCCCTCCAGCCGGCCCGGGCGATGGAAATCGTGGCCGACGTCTGCGCCGCGCTCGACTTCTCCCACCGCCACGGCATCGTGCACCGCGACATCAAACCGGCCAACGTCATGCTGACCAGGGCCGGCGCGGTGAAGGTGATGGACTTCGGCATCGCCCGGGCCGTCGCCGACGGCCAGGCCACCATGACGGCCACTGCCGCGGTCATCGGCACCGCGCAGTACCTCTCGCCGGAGCAGGCCCGCGGCGAGGCTGTGGATGCCCGGTCCGACGTGTATGCCACCGGTTGCGTGCTGTTCGAACTGCTGGTCGGCGGGCCCCTGTTCACCGGGGATTCGCCGGTCGCGGTCGCCTATCAGCATGTGCGGGAAGAGCCGAAGGCGCCCAGCGAGGTCAGGCCCGAGCTGCCGCGCGAGCTGGATTCCATCGTGCTCAAGGCGTTGAACAAGAACCCGCTCAACCGGTACCAGACGGCCTCGGAGATGCGCGCCGACCTGGTGCGGGCGCTGTCCGGCCAGGCCGTACATGCCACCCCGCTGCTCAGCGACGACGACCGGACGCAGCTGATGCGGCCCACGCCTGAGCGCGTCGGGTTGGCCGTCGCGTCGGTGCCGTCGCTGCTCGCGCTGCCGCGCCGGGGGATGGCCGACGAGATCTGGGACGACGAGGAGCCGGACCGATCGAAGCGGGTGTGGGGTTTTGTTGGCGTCGGTGTGCTGTGTCTGGCGCTGCTCGCCGGCGCCATCTACCTGACCATGAAGTTCACCGACACCGGTCACCCGGTGGCGCAGGTGCTCGCACCCCAAGTGGAGCAGCTGGCGCTGGCGAAGGCGGAACACATGATCACCGATGCCGGCCTGACCGTCGGCACCATCATCCCGGTCGAGTCAACCGCGCCCAATGGATCAGTGACCAAGCAGAACCCGAGCCAGGACACGCCCATCGACAAGGGCAAGCCCATCACTCTCGAGGTGAGCAAGGGCATCAGTCAGGTCGCGGTGCCCAACCTGGCGACGCTGAGCCAGGATGCAGCGCAGGCCCAGCTGGACAGGCTCGGGCTGGTGGGCAACGCCACGCAGAAGCCGTCGACGGACGCCGAGTGGAACTTTGTCCTCAAAGACCAGAACCCGGCAGCCGGGGTGTCGGTGGAACCGGGTACCACCGTGAACTACTCGGTGGGGTCGGGTCCGGTCTACACCAAGGTGCCGACCGATCTGGTCGGCAAGTCTTTCGACCAGGCCGTCGCCGAACTCCGGCCGCTCAACCTCGACGCTATCGCCAAACAGGTCGACGGCGTCCAGCCGAAGAACACCGTGCTCAAGGTCGACCCGGTGAACGCCGTGGACGGCGCCGTCATAGCCGGATCGAGAATGACCCTTCAAGTGTCCAACAACAACTTGTTCGTCGTTCCTAATTTAGCCAACCTGACGGTCGACGAAGCGATCTACACCCTCACCACCCACGGTTGGACCGAGACCAGCGCGGATTTCCGTCAGCTACCGGCAGCGACAACGAACCTTTCGGTGATCGGCCTCATCCCATCCGACCCGCAGCAGGTAACGATGCCCGACGCGAATTCTGTCGCCACAGCCGCACCGCAAACCCCAGCACCAGGTCACACGGTCGGCAAGGCCGAGCCGTTCACCGTCGTCGTCTTCGCCAAGGCCCAGGTCACCGTGCCCTCCTTCACCGTCGGCGTCACCACCCGGGCAGACATCGAAAACGCGCAAAGCCAAACCGGCGCCAACAACTGGACCATCCAGACCTGGCCCCCGGCACCCACCCCCGACCTGGAAGGGACGTTCAACTCGATCAGCCCAGCACCGGAAAGTCAAGTGCCATTCGACACTGCAGTGACCATCACCGTCTTCGGCCCGGCGACCCCGCCACCGCCGCCTTCAACACCGCCGCCTTCAACACCGCCGCCACCGCCGCCGCCACCGCCGCCTTCAACACCCCCTTCAACGCCGCCGCCACCGCCGCCTTCAACACCCCCTTCAACACCGCCGCCACCGCCGCCTTCAACACCCCCTTCAACACCGCCGCCGCCGCCGCCACCGCCGCCTTCAACACCGCCGCCACCGCCGCCTTCAACACCCCCGCCACCGCCGCCTTCAGCCCCCCCGCCCAGCGCCCCGACGACCTCAACAGTTCCTGCCAACACCGCCGGTTCCACCCGCGCCACCGTGCCTGCACCACCAACCGCCCCCACACCGCCGCCAACCACGAACCCTTGAGTTCCAGCGGTCGTCGCAACACCTGTCCTTTCAGGAGTTCGCGATGTCAGTACCGAAAGATCGTCCCCCCGGGCCCGGCGCGCCGTTGACGGCCGAGCGGGAGCAATACCGTCGGCTGATGGCCCAGGGACTGAACAACCATCAGGCGTGTCTACTCATCGGCGTCAACCCGACGACCGGCATGCGGTGGAGCAAGGGCCGCAACATGGTCGACCACACAGGCAAGGCCCGCTACTACCCGCCGATCCACGCCGAGCCGAAGGTGATCTCACCGCGGTATCTGTCGGAGGAGGAGCGGATCCTGATCGGTGACCTGCTCTTGGGTTCCAGCGGTCGTGACAACCCAGCACAGAGGGCCCGGCCGGAACACCCCGCTGGGCACTCGAGCGGACCATACCCGTGCCTCACGTGTCATCGTAAGAGACCGGCGATGTTAAGTCGTACCCGCCTGTCACAGTGGGATCACGGACCCTTCCTAAAACAGTGGAAAAGCCACTTTGATTCAGCCGACCCGGTGAAAATGTCTCCTAATGAAGTGAAAATGTCTCCTAATGAAACTGCATAGGTTGGTGATGTGAAATGGGCGATCGTGCCGCAGGCCCGTTCGGCGCTCGCGTCAAGCCGCTCGTGCAAAACCTTCGTAATCCAACCTGGCCGGCTGACCCATCTCGCGCGATGCCCCCATGGTCGTCAGCTGAATCACAGCGTCGACACCACGCTGTACCCGGCGGTTCAGCGGAATGCGACTATTCGCTGCTTCGTTGACGACCACCCTGCGCCAAGGGCATTATGGCGGGTAATCGACAATGATCGTCGGAAGGGACACCATGGCGTTGCACGCCCGCACCACCTTCGGAGGGGGGCTGCTCGCGCTTGCCCTGCTTGCCTCGACAATCACCGCCGGCCCGGCCGCCGCCGCCGTCGTTCCGGAGCAATCAGCAGCGAACGTCTCGAGGTCGGCTATCGCACCGGTGATCGACTCCAACTTCGCAGACCCTGACATCCTGCGTGTTGGCGGGGTCTACCACGCCTACGCCACCAACAATGATGGTCAGAACATCCAGCACCGGACCTCCACCGACCTCGTGCACTGGACGGCCCGGCCCGACGCGGCTCCGGTCCTGGGCGACTGGGTCGGCGCGTGCAGTTTCGCACCCGGCGGCGCGACCGACCACTGCGTCTGGGCCCCGCAGGTCACGGCGGTGGCCGGCGGCTACAACCTCTACTACACGGCCCGGGACAAACTCGCCCCTCGCCAGTGCGTCGGTGTGTCCTTCTCCACCTCGCCGGACGGGCCATTCGTTCCGGTCGGCAGCGATCCGCTGGTGTGTCCGGACGGCACCCGCGGCGCGGCGAACCTTGGCGGCGCAATCGACGCCTCCACCTATCGGGAGAACGGTCAGCTGTACCTGTTGTGGAAGGCCGACGGCAACTGCTGTGCCCTGCCCGCGACGATCTTCATCCAGCCGTTGGCCTCCGACGGGCGCACCCTCACCGGCCCGCCGACCCAGCTGATCTACAACGACCAACCGTTCGAGGGCAAGGTCGTCGAGGCGCCGACGTTGATTAAGCACAACGGCACTTATTACCTGTTCTATTCGTCGAACGATTTCGGCGGCGGCAACTACCGCACCGGTTATGCGACCGCCGCCTCCGTCACCGGCCCGTACACGAAGTCGAAGACGGAGCTGATGACAACGGACCTGTTCCACGGCACCGTGATCGGACCCGGTGGCCAGGACGTGGTGACCAACGCCGACGGCTCGCTCTCGATCGTGTTCCACGGCTGGGATCCGACCTACAGCTACCGCGCCATGTACGTCAGCACCTTGATGTTCTCGCCGGCCGGTGTGCCGTCGGTCGCTGCGGCCGACCGCCGCTACCAGGCGGAGGACGGCGTGCTCACCGACGCTCGCGTCGTCGGTGACAACTCCGCCTCCGGCCAGTTCAAGGTCGGCGGCATGGACAACCTCGACAGTTCTTTGACCTTGAAGATCTATGCGGACAAATCCGGCCCGGCGACGTTGGGCATCCGCTACGGCAACGGCTCGCAGGACGCCGCCGGCAACGGCGTTGCGGCGACCGACGCCGTCACCGTGAACGGCCGGAGGGCCGGAACGCTCACCCTGCCCAACACCTCATGGGGCAATTGGACCACCGCGGAGTACGGCGTGAAGCTGAAGAAGGGGCTGAACTCGGTCACCTTGACGAAGCTGACCTTCTACGCCGAGATCGACGCCGTCGATCTGTACTACTCGCGGCCGGCTCCCGCGCCGGTGCAGCCGCCAGCGGGCGCGACGGCGGTGCGCTACGAGGCCGAAGCGGGGGTCATCACTCACGCCAGAGTCGTCCCTGACCCGAGCGCGTCCGCCGGCGCGAAGGTCGGCGGGCTCGATTTCGCCGACAGTTCGGTGACCCTGACGGTTACCGCGACCCATTCAGGTCCGGCGACCCTTGGGATTCGTTATGGAAACGGCTCCCTCGATCGCAGCGGTTACCCGGTCCGTTCGTCCGATCTGCTATCGGTGAATGGCCGGAACGCCGGGACTATCACATTCGCCAACACCACCTGGGGCAACTGGTCGATGTTGTACTACGGCGTGCAGTTGAAGAAGGGGACCAACACCATCACCTTCACCAAGTCGACGTTCTACGCTGAGATGGACGCGGTCGACGTCTATTGACCCGTCCCGCGTCCCTGCCCGATGATAAGGACACGCAGAAGTCCCCCGGCCGAATATGGCCGGGGGATTTTGCGTGTCGCCTGGGAACTTGTCAGCAGGTGGTCAAGGTGGGTGCTGCAGGACCAGCGGGCGGAGCCCTTGGTCGCGGTCACGGTGACGACGACCCAAAACCCGCGCATTGGCACTCGTGGAAACGGATGCCAACGATGGCACAGTCAACGATTTCGGCGCCGATCTCAGCGTGTTCTTCTGCGACCCGGACGGTCTGGAAGGCGAGGTTCTGCTGCGAAAGCGATGAACGTGAACTCCTCGCCAGCTCCGAACGGTGAGTGGCTGCGGGCACTCGGGTGGAAGTGGCGCCCACCCGAGTGACACTTCCTCGGGGCGTCGCCGGTTGCGGAATCATGTAGTCATGAGCCGCCGACCGAATGAGCCTGCAGCGCAGTGGTACGAGCGGGCCATCGTCACCAACTCCGTTGCAGCGACGCAGCATGAAACCGTATTCGGAAGTTCCGCTGCGAACCCTGCTGCGCGCAACGCCATCGCCCAGCGTGCCAGTGAAGCGGCCGCCGACCTGAGGCTCGCTGCTGAAGCATTCCGCGCGGAGCGCGAAGCTGCGACCCCGTCGACCCACGATGGAGCGTGAGATCACGGTTCGCGCCGTTGATCTGTCGGCATGACTTGCCGAGCAACGTTAGCGACGTATAAGCGACGAGCAGTGCCCACTTGTGGCAGGGATGCTGGACTGTGCGCACGACTACGGTCGACAAGTGCTGCGGCCCACGGGTATGCCTGGCGCCGGCAAACCGGGCCCGGCTGCAACGCCGGCGCTCAGGTCCGGGTCGATGTTTGCCAGAGCCCGGAGTTGGCGTTCCTTGACGGCCTGTTCGTAGCATCACCGATCTGATCCGTGCGATGGCATTGCTGGCGGCGCCATCCGCCGTGCCGGTGGACGAGTCCGCGAAGGTCGTCCAGGGTGCACCAGGCCACGTGCACCCCTTTTCGACGGCGAGTTGCCCGAGCGCCTCGAGCAGAAACGTCTTCCCGGTTCCCGACGGTCCGCAGACGACGAGGTGCATCATTCCAGGGTGCGAGGCGCCTGCTGCATGGGCGTCGGGATCGACGATGGCGTCGGGTTTCCAGGAGGGGACCATTTTCCCGCTGGGGAAACGGGGCCTTGGGCCCGGCGGGTGACCGGCGACCTCCGCGGTGACAGGGTCCGCAGGACATTCACGGGTTCCCAGCGTTGCGCCGGAGCGGTCACCAGCACGTCGGGCGCGGCGGCCCGGATGTGCGGCATCCGCACCCAGCGGAGCAACGCGTGCGGACCACCCCGGGCCTCGCCGGTCGACCGGGTGACTGGGCGCAGGTTCCGTCCGTGAGGGGTCGGTCAAGGTCGTCGACAAACGACTGGTCAGCGACCTGGTGACGCCCTTCGGGCGGAGGTTCCTTCAGTATTTGTTCCACGAAAGAGCCGGCAGCTGTGCGGAGTGTGAACCACAACTGTCACACTGACCCCGACAATATGCACCGAAGAGTGAATGCCGACCTGGTAGCCGCTTCCGCGGCACCCGCCGGTCACTCTGCGCCACCACGAGCTGTTCAAACGCGATGGGGTCACCTCGCAGCGCAGATGTGACCCCAGATGGGGACGGATACATGTCCGCGGTGGGTCAGGCAGAAGAATCGCGGCGGGACGACGCCGAGCAAGCCGATCAGCAGCCAGGGCCGCTGCGTGATCAGGCCGGCCTGCAACGAGACGCCGCCGCTCAACGGCGCGACGAGGACGGCTTCCTCCGGGACGAGGCAGCCAATGCGCGCGACCGAGCCGCCGGCCGGCCTGGCGAGCATCGGGACCGGCCACTCACCGATGTAGCCGACCCTCGGGTGGGGCCGGCTGCGGACTCGGATCGAGAGCATGCCCGCCGGGATCGGGTCGCGGCCGCCAATGACCGCGCCGACGCGGCGTTGGACCGGCAGAAAGCGTCGGCTGATCGAACGGCCGCGGCTCTGGACCGCCGGCAAGCCTGCCTGGACGGCCTGACCGGCGCCTTCAATCGCGAGGCGGGCCTGCTGGAATTGGGTCGTGACCTGGCCAGAGCGGCGCGGACGGAGCATATGTTGGTGGTGATGTTCGTCGACGTCGATCACCTCAAAGCACTCAACGACACCCACGGTCACGCCGCCGGCGACCGAGCGTTGATCGCGGTGGCCGAAACACTGCTGGGGGCGCTGCGACCCTACGACTTGGTGATCCGCTACGGCGGCGACGAATTTCTATGCGCAGTAGAAGGCATCGACGCCCAGTCGGCTCGGCTCCGGTTCGCCCAAATCGACCGACTCCTGGACGAGGCTGTGGAAGGTTTGACCATCACCGTCGGGCTCGCCCAACTGCAAACCGGCGAATCAAGCGACGACGTCATCGCCCGCGCCGACGCGGACCTGTACCGGCAACGTCACCAACGCTCCCACTGATGGCCACCAACCTGCCGCTTTCATCGGCTAATAGAATAGTGGCGTTCCGGTGATGGGAAAGGTGCTCTGACCTTGTGTCTACGGTCGGCAACCAGGGCCGATGCGAACCAAGCGGTCAGATGCGACGGTCTTGTTGCGGTGGTTTCGGTTCGGGTGGGCGATCGGCGTCACCTGGGATCAGGCCACTGGGGTCCAGGCGCGTCACTTCGGCCGGTGGATCACATTGCGTGATAAGCCGTCTCGGGGGTGGAGGCGCTAGCGACATCGAGGTCGGCCCAATCGCCGGAACGGCCAGCATCACCCGGCACGCCAGCCTGTACCCGTGGCCCGAATGACGCTCCCGCTGACCCACCGATAAGGCGGACAGTTCGTAGATGATGGCTTCTGCGTTGCGACTGGGACATTCAGGGCGTCATTGCACTGAACGGGTCAGTTGATGACGCCGGCGCGCAGGCTGAGCGCGACGATGTGTGCACGGTCGCCGGCGTGGAACTTGCACCCGATCCTGATCAAATTGTTCTTGACCGTCGATTCCGGTAGACCGAGCTCCTCGCCGATGGCATGGTTGGATCGGCCCTGGGCGACCAACTCGACGATCGCGATCTGCAGCGAGGACAACTCGATACCGCAGCCGCTACCGGTCGAATCAACTTTGCCGGAGGTGATCATCACCCCCGTCGCTCCGGCGCCGACGGCCCTGATGATCCGTCCCACCTCCCGGGTGGGGCTGATCGCCACAATCCGAGCACAGCCAGCAGCTCGAAGCGATCCGATGACCGGCGCGGAATCGGCGCCGGCCGCCAAGACCACCAGAGCCATACGCTGATGCCCGCAGCGGTTCACAGCTTCGTCGACCTCGACCACATCGTGAACAACATCGACGGCAGGAAATCCGCACCTGGTCAGAGCGATCCGCCTTCGGCGTGCCCGGGTCGGGTCAGAATCGACAAGGATGACCCAGGGCCATGACGACGCGCCGGTCGGCGGGTCGGATTCGATCCGTTGCGCCGATGGGACGGCGATGGGAGCAGATTCAGAACGCATGCGCGCCCACGTCCACGTGCGCGCGGTGCGTCATCGTTGAGCAGCATCGCGTCCATTCCACTTCTACCATTCCCGAAGTCATATCCACGGCTGCGTGGTCAGGACCACCCAGGTAGTTCGCTCAAGCAGTCCGCCGCAACACCAGCGAGGCGACTACCACCGTTCGCCGTGCATCGCATTTGTCGATGCGAACCCAAACTATGCAGGTCTCACGCCCTGCTCCACGCCGCGGCAAACGCCCCCAGGCATCGGACCGCGAATGGATGACTCGTCGACACGACCAGTCGGAGATGGACCTACTGGCCGGTTCGGGTGCTACCAAATGATGGGCGCCGGACACATTGCCGGCTTGTGTGGTCGCTGCGCACTATCCATTGATCATCCCGACGAACCACTATGCCTTGGATCGCGGCGTCGTGGTGAAAGCCGTTTGCGGCGATCTGCCACGGTCCGTGGACCTTGGTGGAGGCGGGGGCTGGTGAAGGGGAAGACCTTGACGAGCTGGCCGAGTCTGCAAACCGACATCGGCAATGCCGGTGGGGATTGGCGGGACTGCGAGGTGTTCATCTGTCCTACGCAGGGGTTCGATCTGCTCACCAGTTGCAAGCCCGATGACCTGGACGCATTCGGCAAGGCTCTGGTCGCCGCGTTCGCCCGGGTGCGCTGACCTTCAGCTATCGGGGTTTCGCATGCGCCGAAATTCTTGCCACCGTGATTACCTGGCCACCACGATCACTCCGTAGCGGACTGTCCGATAGGCGACCCGATCCACGCTTGCAGTGCGCTGTGAGTGTCCCCTTCCGCGCAGGAATGCTCATCCAGCGTGACAGCGCGATTTTGTCGGCGATCCGCCGACGCGCGAAGTTCAGCACGGTCCAGTGCGAACTCATCGAAACAACTTCGCGAAGTCGGCCTTCTGGCTTCATCTGGACGAACCTGGCTGGTGGTGTTGCTTTCTGTAACGGTTTGGGTACTGGTGGTGCGGTTGGTGTTGGTGGTCACGTATTCTTTCGCGGATTGAGCCAGGCGGACCGCTACCTGCGTGTGGGTGATGGTGAGCCGCCGGCGTGTAGCGCTGTGTGACCTCTTTCGGACATTGCCGGAGGAGCCGGTTTGTTCCTGAAATTGGAGAATGCCGTGGCTGATCAGTCTCGCCGTAGGTTCCTGCAACATGGCACGTTGGGTGCGGTCGCGGTCGGTGCCGCGTTTACTCCGGGGTTGGTGTCGGGGGTGGCTTCGGCGCAGCCTGCGGTTTCTGCGGCGGTTCATCCGTCCGCTGTCCGTCCCGGGGCTGTTGGAGCGCTGCCGGACCAGCCTTTCATCGCTTATGTGAAAGACCATCGCAGCGGCGAGGTCGTGGTCATGGTGGGGGAGCGCGAGGTGGTGTATCGGGACGCGGAGTTGGCTTCCCGGTTGGCTCGGATCGCCGGTTCCGCCAAGAACGCCTGAAGGTTTCCCCATCCCATCTTTGGAGAGGTAAGGCATGTCT
>JAABVA010001113.1_pt1 | contig 29612 bp, 30 predicted proteins | sample 5560331 | NCBI WGS metagenome assembly JAABVA01 (sample SAMN12812661, study PRJNA571458) | rock metagenome | isolation source: Antarctica rocks | place: Antarctica: Victoria Land, Mt New Zealand sud | collected 2016-01-07 | reverse complement strand
GAGGTACTTCGCCACGACGAGCCTCGGCCGGTGCCACGCGGCGTCCGGTGAGGTTGCGGTGCCGTGGGACGAGTAGGCGAGCCTCCGGTCTCCGGCGTCTACCTTCGCGGCGAGGTCCGGCGCTTGCTGTGCGAGGCGTTTGTACCGTGCCACGGACCGGCCGGACACGTTCGCCGCCTTCGCCGCCTTGTCCCGCGAGAGGGGTGCGCGCTTCGGTTCTTTCGCACGGCGACTGTCGTCGGACCCAAGCCAAGTGTCGTCATCCTCGGGACTTTGTGGCCACGTGGCCACAAAGTCCTTGGCGTCCAAGTCGGTACGTTCACCCTGCCGCGCCTTGGCTTCCTGCTCGTACATGTCCAGGGACCGGTACGCGGCGTCCAGGGCAAGAGCGCCGTTGACGACCTGCCCAGCCAGGTCGGGAGCGTGGTCGAGGACGATGCCCGCCTGTTGCATAGCCCAGGTCCACCCGCGGTCATCGATAACGCGGGAATCCGCGTTATCCGTCAGGCTGGCCCGCTTCCACCTGCCCCCCTGCCGGCGACCGTCCGCTGACAACACCAACGCCGTACTCATCGCCTCCGCGCGCAGGGACCAACAATTCAACCTGCAACTGGCTCTGCCGACTCCAGGTTCGCGCCCGCGCGCGCGGGGGGCAGGTATTCGCTTTCCGTTACGCTTAGGTGTAACGTTTCCATATGCCTAGACAGCAACGCCCCGAGCACCTTCGCAACACCCGCCACCACAAGCCGACACGCATCGTCGAGCAGACCGCCCTCACCCTCAACGGGCTGGCGATGGGGCTGGCGATGGTCGAGCCCGGGTCGGTCCCCGAAGAGACCAAGGCCGAGTACGGCGACTTCATGCGGGACGCCTACGACAAAATCGGAGCATTCCTCGCCCACGAGATGAATCAGTGCGTTACTGCTACCTGTAACGGCTGCGGGAAGCCGATCGAGGGCAGGGCCGATCGCCGGTGGTGTTCGTCGGCATGCCGACAGCGTGCCTATCGTCAACATCCAGTTCGCGCCCGCGCGTGACAGGGGACCGACACGAACGCGACGGTGAAACCATGTCGTTCACTAATGCCCGCACGCGCAGGGGCAGGGGCAGACGAGATCTCCTTCTGGACACGAAGAGGATGTCCCCCAGAAGGTCATAAGATGACTTTCTGGAGGCTCGCGCGCAGGGACCGGACAACCGCAGTTCGGGTTGACAACCCGAACTGCCTCGCGCGGCCCCCCCCGGCGGTCCAGGGCGGGGCCGTTCGGGGCTGTACGGCGCTCTCAGGGGCCGTTCTAGTCGGGTGGGCAGTCGGCGGCTGCGGCTCGCGCCCCCAGCAGGCGAGCAGGGACAGGGGGACGTCGCGGTGCAGTCGTGCGCGGCTGGCGTCCGACCACCCGAGCACGTGCCATCTGTCTGGCCACTCCGTCCGGTACAGCAGGCCCTCGGCGAGCACCCGATCGCGGAGGTGTTCGTCGTTGCGGCACTCGAATCGTCCACCCGTGTTCGGCGGGCGACGCTCGGCCAGTCGTCGCCGACGTCTTCGAGCGCGGCGATGATCTCCTCGGCGGGTCACCGGGTCGCCTCGTCCGACAGCGCCACCTGCTGCGCCGCGCCGAGTGTGGGGTGGTTGGCGAGGTGTGCTCGGGTCGGTTGTCTGTGTGCTCATGGTGGCTCCCTTGTCGCGCGTCCGGTTGGACACGTAGTGGACACGGGGCCGAAACGAAACGGCCCCTGACTGGCGTTTCCGCTGGTCAGGGGCCGTGTTTGCTGGTGCGCGATACTGGGATTGAACCAGTGACCTCTTCCGTGTCAGGGAAGCGCTCTCCCGCTGAGCTAATCGCGCCGGGGTGTGTCGCCAGCGAGGCGGAGACGGGAATCGAACCCGTGTACAGGGCTTTGCAGGCCCTTGCCTAAGCCACTCGGCCACTCCGCCGGAGAGCCCGAGATCGACTCCTCGAGCGGATGACGGGATTCGAACCCGCGACCCCAACCTTGGCAAGGTTGTGCGCTACCAACTGCGCTACATCCGCACTCACGCCGTCACCGTCTCCGGCGGGCCGCCGTGGAAGGGAACACTAACCGAGGGCCTGCACCGGGTCCAAACCGGGCACCGCGATCTCAGCGGTCATCGGTGGCGAGGAGGGCGGCCAGGGCGGCATCATGGTCGACCAGATCGGACTCCGCGCCTGGCGCCACGAGCGCGAAGCTCTGGTCGAGGAAGTCGGCGATGGTGCTGGCCGACGCTTCGAAATATGCGTGCCCGCTTGGTGAACTCAGCTCGACCACGACGACGTCGCGCGCGGAGTCGTCACAGGGCCGCACCCGCACGTCGCCTTCACCAACGGCGTACAAGAGGCCGTCGGTGAGCAGCGAACGGGCGAATACCCAGGTGACGTCCCGGCTCGGCCCAGTGGTGAAGCACAGCTGCACGGCGAAGGGATCAGCCGAGTCGAACCGCAGTTGTACGGAGATGGGCACCGGGAAACTCCACTGTCCCGACCCCGTCCGAACGGCGGGCTCGACCGGGGGCATGAGCAGCTGGAAAACCGCGCCGGCCATGATGACCTGTGGTTCGCTCATATCCTCGTGTTCCTCTCGCTCCTGGGTGCAGGAGGGTCCGGGACCGCGCCTGAGTGCGTCGAGGTCATCGTCGAGCTACTCATCGCCACAGCAAAGCGCCTAACCACTACCCGGCGCTGTGTTCGACCGCGATCTCCGTCCGTGTGGGTGACAATAGTTCACTCGTTCAGGCCAGGTGCGACGGTGGGGAGTCACTCCTCGCCCTCGGTTACTCCGCCTGCCGACACGACGCGCGCGGCCACGCCGCAGTTCGCGGACGTCCCTTGCTGGCCGTTCAGTGATCTTCGCGGTTACTGTCGTGGGCAGCACCCCCGCTCGGGGGGTGTGAACCGCGAGGCGCCCTGGCTGCGAACAGTCGGACGTGAGGACTCACCCTGTGGCAGATGTCGACGCACCCGGTGCGCACGACGGTATTCCGGAACCACCAGCCCGGAAACGTTTGCGGCGCTCCGCCCAGCCGGCGGGCGGGACGGAGCGCGCCAGCGAGGACGTGCGGCTGGTCGGCTGCCTGGCTGCCGGGGACGAGGGCGCACTGGCCATGCTCTACGACCGGTACTCGCGCCCCGCGTATTCGCTGGCCCGCCGCATCTGCGTGGATGACCTGCTTGCCGAGGACGTGGTGCAGGAGGTGTTCCTCGCTGTCTGGCGCGATCCGTCGAAGTACGTGGCCGAACGGGGTGCGTTCTCCTCCTGGCTGCTGACCCTGGTGCACCACAAGGCAGTCGACGCCGTCCGTCGCGAAGGCGTGCACCGCCGCAGGCAGGTTGCCATGGACGAGGAGACCACCGACCGATTGGCTCCGGAGACCCCGGGTGCAGATGTGGACGCGATCGGCGCGGTGGTAGCCAACGATGTCCGCGACGCACTGCGTCAACTTCCCACCGAACAGCGCACAGCGATGTTGCTCGCCTACTACGGCGGGTACACCCAGCGCGAGGTCGCAGCGCTGGTCGGCGTCCCACTGGGGACGGTGAAGTCACGGATGTTTGCTGCCGCCGCCCGGCTGCGGTCTGCCCTCGGCCCGCTGTCGGCCGACTTCGGCATCCTCAGCTCACGGGCAGATGGGGAGGTGCTCCGATGACGGGCGCGCGTCGCCAGGAGTGCGAGCAGCGCGACACCGCCGTCGGCTGGGCGCTGCACGCGTTGGAGCCCGAGGAGGAGGCTGGCTTCGCCATGCACCTGCCGCACTGTGCCGACTGCGCTGACCGCGTCCGCGCGACGGAGGCGATGGCCGCTGTGCTGGGTGGCGGTGTGATGCAGCTCGACCCACCGCCCCGCCTGCGAGCCGCCATCCTCGCTGCCGCCGGCTCCCCGCAGCTGACCAGGGCGCCGCTGCCTCAGCGCCGCCTCGAGGTCATACCCGCGTCCAGCTCCGCCTCGGTGCCTAGGTTCGCGCGGACCCGTCGAGTCCTGGTGGCCGCCGCGGCCGTAGGTGCGCTCGCCTTCGGCGCGGGCTGGGCCGGAAACGCCTTGCTGCAGCCGACCTCCGGGGGAACCACGCAGTCGGCCCTCCCGCAGCTGTCCGACCCGTCGGTGCACCGCACCGCGCTCACCGAGCAGGGCACCGGTCAGGTGGTCGCCGTCGTCCTGACCGACGCCTCGGGTGCCTCCGTGGTCCCGGTGGCGATGCGTGCGGCGGCCTCGGGCGATGCCTACTGGCTCTGGGGCACCGGCTCTGGGAAACCGGTGCCGCTGGGCAAGGTGGTCCTCGGTTCAGGGGCGGCCGCGCGATTGGTGCCCCAAGGAGCTGCACCGGCCCCGAACAGCTTCGGCGGATACGCCGTGTCGGTCGAACGGGACACCGGGGTGCCTGCGGCGCCGTCGACCATCGTGGCGACCTCCGGCACCATCTAAGGGATGAGCGATAGGAGCGCTGCTTCCGGCCCGGACTCGTCGGGTCCGGCGTCCGAGGGTTCATCAGCCGACACCGCGCGCCGGCTCGCCGGGGTCCGGGAATGGCGTGAGGGCATCCGGCACCGGCCGGGGGCGAACCTGGCCTACCGCATCACGGTTGGGGTGGTCGGCGCCGTGGTCCTCGTCGCGGGAATAGTGCTGATCCCATACCCCGGCCCCGGCTGGCTGATCGTCATCGCTGGGCTGGCCGTCCTGGCATCGGAGTTCGAGTGGGCGCACCGGGCTCTCCAGAACGTCAGGCACTACTACGACACGTGGTCGGAGTGGCTCGGCAGGCAGCCTCGGCTGGTGCAGGGAGCCTTCGTGCTGCTCACCGCGACGGTGGTGCTGGTCACGCTCTGGTTGCTGGGCACCGTGGGACTGCTTGCCGGCTGGGCAGGTTACGACGCCGGCTGGGTGCGCTCGCCGATCCTCGGGTGAGCCCGGACCCCGGCAACTTCGGTGCGCTGACCGGCAGGGGACACCCTGCCCACCGTGTTAGTGTCCTCCCCGCACGTTCGGCCATGGCCCGTCAACGCCTGGTTCGCGCGGTCCTGTGGCTCAGTGGAAGAGCGTCCCGTTCACACCGGGAAGGTCGCTGGTTCGATCCCAGCCAGGACCACGGGGTCGACCACGTGTGCGATCGCGGTTTCGGTTTCGGTCGCGGACACGAACGCCACACCCAGACCGGCGGGGTGATCCGGGCAGCGGCCGAGGGCAGCGAGCCCGATCCGCTCATCGAATGCTAGCCAGCTGCTAGCGTTCTGCGACATGAGGATTCTGTACCTGCGCAACGTGCCCGAGGATGTCGTCGAACGGTTGGAGCGGCTTGCCGCGCGGGACGCAACGTCGGTGGGCGCAGTGGCAGTGCGGGAGCTCGCCGAGGTGTCGCGCAGGGCTGACAATCCCGCACTGCTCGGTGCTCTCCCCGACCTCGGTGTGGACACCAGGGAGGTCCTCGACGACGTTGCCGCCGGACGCGCCGACAGGTGATCGTCGTCGACGCCTCGGCGGCCCTGTCAGCGCTGCTGAACGCCGGAGCGGCGCGGGACGCTGTGGCCAGTGAGCAGCTGCATGCCCCCCACCTGATCGACTCCGAAGTCGCCAGCGGGTTGCGCCTCAGAGTCAGTGCACAGCGGCTGGATGGTGCCGCCGGTTGGCTCGCCTTGGACACCTGGCGGCGTCTGGGGATGACGCGCTACCCGGTGTTCACACTCCTGGAACGCGTCTGGGAAATCCGCGACAACCTGTCCGCCTACGACGCGTCCTACGTCGCGCTGGCCGAACTCCTGGGCTGCAGTCTGCTCACCGCGGATGCACGCCTCAGCCGTGCACCCGGCGTGCGCTGCCCGATCACAGTCCTGCCCCGGTGAAGGACCGGCCACTGAGCGTGCAGGGCCGACGGTCACGCCCCCGCTGTGTCGCCGCGCAACTCGATGACGTAGTGCGGCCGCAACGAGTCGAGGTAGGTGCCGCTGCTCGCGAGGATCGCGCGCGGCCTGCGCGGCAGCATCCTCCTGCTGCTCGATAGCATCGCGGCAGTCCCTGCCCTGCCGACTGGAGGAGTTCACCGCTGTGGCACCGCCCACCGCCCCCACCGCACCCCGCCTCGTCGTCGCGGCCGGGACGACCGCGGGCACCGCGCTGCGGGAGGCGGGTTTGCCCGGCCGAGGCGTCGACGCCGTCGTCGTGGTCCGCGACCCGCAGGGGCAGCTGCGCGACCTCTCGTGGGCACCGGAAACCGACACCGAGGTGGAGGGTGTGGCGGCCAACACCCCGGACGGACGGATGGTGATCCGCCACTCCACTGCGCACGTGACCGCCCAAGCCGTGCAGCAGCTCTTCCCCGAGGCGAAGCTCGGGATCGGGCCGCCCATCACGGACGGCTTCTACTACGACTTCGCCGTCGACCGGCCGTTCACCCCGGAGGACCTGGCCGCCGTCGAGAAGCGGATGCGCCAGATCGTGAAGGGCGCCCAGCGCTTCTCCCGGCGCGTGGTCGCCTCGGTGGCCGACGCCGAGGCCGAGCTGGCCGCGGAACCGTTCAAGCTCGAGTTGGTGCGCGACAAGTCCGGCGTGGACGACCCGGAGGTGATGGAACTCGGCGGCAGCGAGCTCACCGTGTACGACAACCTCGACCCGCGCTCCGGCGAGGCCGTGTGGGGTGACCTGTGCCGCGGCCCGCACGTGCCCACCACCAAGCACATTCCCGCCTTCACGATCACCCGCAGCTCGGCCGCCTACTGGCGGGGTGACCAGACCAGGGCCAGCCTGCAGCGGGTCTACGGCACGGCCTGGGAGTCGCAGGAGGCACTGGACGCCCACCTGGAGCTGCTGGCCGAGGCCGAGCGGCGCGACCACCGCCGACTGGGCACCGAGCTGGACCTGTTCAGCTTCCCCGACGAGATCGGCTCCGGGCTTGCCGTGTTCCATCCCAAGGGCGGCACCGTGCGCCGGGTGATGGAGGACTACTCGCGACGGCGGCACGACGAGGCGGGGTACTCCTTCGTCAACACCCCGCACATCACCAAGGAGGACCTGTTCCTCACTTCGGGACATCTGCCGAAGTACGCCGACACGATGTTCCCCCCCATGGAGTTCGAGGGCAGCAACTACTACCTGAAGCCCATGAACTGTCCGATGCACATTCTGATCTACCAGAGCCGCGGCCGCAGCTACCGCGAACTGCCGTTGCGACTGTTCGAATTCGGGACCGTCTACCGCTACGAGAAGTCGGGGGTGGTGCACGGACTCACGCGCGTACGCGGCCTCACCATGGACGATTCGCACATCTTCACGACCCGCGAATCGATGGGTGCGGAGATCCGCGGCGTTCTCGACTTCGTGCTCGGCCTGCTCCGGGACTTCGGCCTCAGCGACTTCTACCTCGAGCTGTCCACCCGCGACGACAGCGACAAGTTCATCGGCGAGCAGTCGGCCTGGGATGCCGCGACGGCCGCGCTGCAGGACGCCGCGGACGCCTCCGGGCTCGAGCTGGTGCCCGACCCGGGCGGGGCCGCCTTCTACGGCCCCAAGATCTCGGTGCAGGCGCGTGATGCGATCGGTCGCACGTGGCAGATGTCCACGATCCAGGTCGACTTCAACTTCCCCGAGCGCTTCGGGCTCGAGTACCAGGTCGCGGACGGCACCCGACAGCGACCGGTCATGTTGCACCGCGCGCTCTTCGGCTCCATCGAGCGGTTCTTCGGGGTGCTCACCGAGCACTACGCGGGTGCGTTCCCCGCGTGGCTCGCGCCCGTGCAGGTGGTGGGCATTCCGGTGGCGGCCGACTATGCCGAGCACCTGCAGGACGTGGCACAGCAGCTGCGCGCCGCGGGGATCCGGGTGGACGTCGACGTCAGCGATGAGCGGATGCAGAAGAAGATCCGCACCCACACCACGCAGAAGGTGCCCTTCATGCTGCTGGCCGGCGGGCGTGACGTGGCTGGCGGCGCGGTGAGCTTCCGCTTCCGTGACGGCACCCAGGTCAACGGCGTCCCGGTGGCGCAGGCCGTCGCCATGATCGCCGGCTGGGTGTCCCGCCGCGAGAACGCCTCGCCGACCGCCGAGCTGGTGCAAGCGGGGTGAGCGAGCTGCGGCAGCCGGGAGCGGGGACCCCCGACCGGCTGGAGCGGCTGTGGACCCCGCACCGGATGTCCTACATCGCCGAGCCGGCCGCCGCCACGACCGAAGTGCGCCACGACGGGGAACCGGGCTGCCCGCTGTGCGCGATCCCGGCGATCGACGACGTGACGGGGTTGGTCGTCGCGCGCGGGGAGCGGGTGTACGCAGTGCTCAACCTGTACCCGTACAACCCTGGACACCTCATGGTGGTGCCCTACCGCCACATCGCCGAATTGGAGGACCTCAGCGACGACGAGTCCGCGGAGCTGATGCGGTTCACCCAGACCGCGCTGCGGGTGATCAGGGGCGTCTCGCAGCCGCACGGCTTCAACGTCGGGCTGAACCTCGGTGGCGTCGCCGGAGGGTCGCTCGCCGCGCACCTGCATCAGCACGTGGTGCCGCGCTGGGGCGGGGACGCGAACTTCATCACCGTGCTGGGCGGGACGAAGGTCCTGCCGCAGCTGTTGGCCGAGACGCGTGAGCTGCTGGCCACGGCGTGGCCGACAGCCCGGCGGGCCTCGTAGGACGCCGCGCCCGGCCGGTCCCTGAGGACAACGCCGCGCCCGGCCGGTCCCTGAGGCAACGCCGCGCCCGTTCACCGCGGACCGATTCGTCGACAGCTACTGGCAGTGGATGGCCGAACCTGACAACCTCGTCCCGGTGACGCCACCGGTGATCGTCCTCGGCCCGCTGCTGCGCTACGTCGACTCCACGAGGGCCACCGTGTGGGTGGAGACCGACCGCCCGTGCGAGGTGCGCGTGCGGTGCGGGGACGTCGAGGCGAGCGCGAGCACCTGGGGCGTGCACGGGCACCACTACGCCCTGCTGGACCTGGAGGGCCTGACGCCAGGCTCGGCCACCCGGTACGTGGTGGAGGCCGACGGAACGGCGGTGTGGCCGCTGGACGGCGCCGACCCCAGCACGATCCGCACCCGCAGCCCGGGGGACGACGTGCGCCTGTCGTTCGGCTCCTGCCGCAAGGCCGAGGGTGAGGACCCCGACGACCTCGCGACGTTCGGTGCGGACGCGCTGACGGCCATGGCGGCCCGGATGGGCGGCGACGCACACCCGGACTGGCCGGACGTGCTGTTGTTCCTCGGCGACCAGGTGTACGCCGACGAGCCCTCCCAGGACCTGCGCGAGCGGCTGAAGGCCCGCCGGGCCGCCGGCGAGGGACCTGCGGGCGCGCGCACCGCCGAAGGCCAGGACGAGGTCGGGGAGGAAATCTGCGACTTCGAGGAGTACACCTGGCTCTACCACGAGTCGTGGGCGCCCGCCAAGGTCCGGTGGTTGCTGTCCACCGTCCCCACCTGCATGATCCTCGACGACCACGACCTGCGCGACGACTGGAACAGCTCGTGGAGCTGGCGGCAGGAGGTGACCGCCCAACCCTGGTGGCGCGCCCGGGTGGTGGGGGCATTCAGCTCGTACTGGGTGTATCAGCACCTGGGCAACCTCTCGCCCGACGAGCTGGCCGCCGACGAGCTGTACCGGGCCGTGCGTTCGGCAGGCAGTGATGCCGAGCGGGAGCAGCTGCTGGCCGACTTCGCCTGGCGCGCGGATTCCGAGCCGGGTAGCGCACGGTGGAGCTACCACCGCGACTTCGGCCGCACCCGGTTGCTCATGGTGGACTCGCGCTGCTCCCGCCGGCTCGACCCGCAGGACCGGGCGATGATCGACTCGGCCGAGTGGGCGTGGGTGCGGGAGCAGGCGTTGGGCACCGACGTCGACCACCTGCTGATCGGGACATCGCTGCCGTTCCTCATGATGCCCGGCCTGCACCACCTGGAGGGGTGGAACGAGGCGACGGCCGAGGGTGCCTGGGGGCGCGTCTATTCGGGCGTCGCGGAGAAGATCCGGCTCGCCGTCGACCTGGAGCACTGGGCGGCGTTTCGCACCTCGTTCGACGCGATGGTGCAACTGGTAACCGACGTCGCCGCCCGAGCCGATGCGCCGGCGACCATCCTGTGGCTCTCGGGTGACGTGCACTGCTCCTACCTCGCGCAGGCGCGGGTGGCGGGGGTGGACGCGCACCGGACCGCGGTGCACCAGCTGACCATGTCGCCCTTCCGTAACCCGCTCAACCTGCCGATCCAGCTCGCCAACCGCTTGGTGCAGCGCCCGGGCGTGGCGCGGGCGCTGCGGGGGCTGTCCCGGAGAGCCGGGGTGGCCGAGCCGCCGATCAGCTGGGACGTCGACGACGGACCGTGGTTCGACAACGGCATGATGACCCTGGTGCTGCACGAGCGCGCCGCACGGATCGAGGTCGATCATGCCTGGGTGGAGCCGACCGGTGCGCAGGGCCTGCGGCGCACCCTCGACCGCAGCCTGGCGTGAACCGGTGCGTATGAGGCGCCGACTAGCCTTCTCCGGGTCTGCCCGGGAACCCGGGGGAGTCTGAGAGGTCGGTCCGCAGTATGGTCAGGTTGATCACCAGGTCGTCGGCATCGTCGGTGACCGCCCCGATAGGCGCCTGGCTGGTGCGGCGCGGCCTCACCCCCGACGCGGTCACCCTCATCGGCACATTCGGCGCCGTGACGGCCGCGCTCACCCTGTACACCACGGGGTACCTCGTCGTCGGCACCGTGCTCATCGGCCTCTTCGTCCTGTTCGACATGCTCGACGGCGCCATGGCCCGCGCTCAGGGCGGCGGCACCAGGTTCGGGGCCGTGCTCGACGCCACCTGCGACCGGGTGGCCGACGGCGCGGTGTTCGCCTCGCTCACCTGGTGGGCGTTCACCCTGGGTGACAGTCTGCCCTTGGCCGCCGCGGCCCTGCTGTGCCTCGTCACCTCGCAGGTCACCTCGTACGCCAAGGCCCGCGCCGAGGCCAGTGGCTTCGCCGCTCCCAGGGGGCTCGTGGAACGCCCGTCGCGGCTGGTCATCGTGCTGGCAGGTGCGGGACTCACCGGGCTGGGCGTGCCGTGGGCGATCCAGGTGGCCATGTATGTGCTGGCCGTGGGCAGCATCATCACCGTGGTGCAGCGGGTGCTGGCGGTGCGCGGTGCGGAAGGTGCGCGTGACCGGATCGGAAGCTGAGCCCAGGCGCGGGCGGGCGGTGACCTGGCGCGGGTGGGTGGTGACCTGGCGCGGGCGGGCGGTGACCTGGCGCGGGCGCGCGACCGACCTGGGTTTCGCGGCCGGTTGGCGGTTGGTGCGCGCAGTGCCCGACTCGCTCGCGGTCGCGGGGTTCCGGGCCGGTGCCGACGTCGCGGCCCGGCGCGCCGACCACACCCAGCTGCGCCGCAACCTGGGGCGAGTGCTGGGAGTGGAGCCGCACCAGGTGCCCGATGAGCTGGTGCGCGCCTCGCTGCGCTCCTACGCCCGGTACTGGCGCGAGGTGTTCCGCTTGCCCGGCATGGACCTGCCCGCGCTGCGTCGGCAGGTGATGGCGGAGGGGGTCGAGCACATCGACGCTGCACGTGCGGCGGGGCGGGGTGCGGTGCTCGTGCTGCCGCACAGCGGAAACTGGGATGTGGCCGGGGTGTGGCTGGTCGGGCATTCGGGGACGTTCACGACGGTGGCCGAGCGGTTGCAGCCGGAGTCGCTGTACCACCGGTTCGTCGAGTACCGAGAGCGCCTCGGATTCGAGATCCTGCCGCTGACCGGTGGACAGTCACCGGTGCGCGGAGTCCTGCGGCGGCTGCGCTCCGGGGGCCTGGTGTGCCTGGTGGGCGACCGTGACCTGAGCCGGGCAGGCGTGGAGGTCACCTTCTTCGGCGAGTCGACGCGCATGCCGGCCGGCCCGGCGAAGCTCGCGCGCAGCAGCGGGGCCGCCCTGCTGCCGGCGTACTGCTGGTTCACCGACGACGGGTGGTGCCTGCGGGTGCACCCGCCGGTGGATCCGTCGCTGGACGTGGCCACCGCCACCCAGGTGGTGGCCGACCGCTTCGCCGAGGGTATCGCCGCCCACCCGCAGGACTGGCACATGCTGCAGCCGCTGTGGCTGGCCGATCTGCCCGAGCGGCGCCGGGCGGAGTTGGCGTGAGGATAGGGATGGTGTGCCCGTACTCCTTCGACGTCCCGGGCGGGGTACAGGCCCACGTGGCAGAACTCGCCGCCGTGCTCATCGCGCTCGGCCACGAGGTGAGCGTGCTGGCACCCGCCGACGACGACACGGTGCTGCCCGACTACGTGGTGAACGGGGGACGGGCGATCGCGGTCCCCTACAACGGATCGGTGGCCCGGCTGAGCTTCACGCCGACGAACTTCGCGCGGGTGCGCCGGTGGATCGCCAGCAACGACTTCGACGTGTTGCACCTGCACGAACCCAACGCGCCGAGCCTCGCGATGATGGCGCTGATGATCGCCGACGGACCGATCGTGGCCACCTTTCACACCTCCACGACGCGCTCCCGGGTGCTCAGCACGTTTTCCGGTGTGCTGCAGCCGTTCCTGGAGAAGATCACCGGGCGTATCGCGGTGTCCGCCCTCGCGCGGCGCTGGCAGGTGGAGGCGTTGGGCTCGGACGGGGTGGAGATCCCCAACGGGGTGCACGTGGGTGCCTTCGCCTCGGCCGAACCGCTGCCCGGTTACCCGCGATCGGGGGGCACCCTGGCCTTCGTCGGCCGCTACGACGAGCCGCGCAAGGGCATGCCCGTGCTGCTGGCGGCGCTGCCGGGGCTGCTCCGGCTGCACCCGGAGCTGCAGGTGCTGGTGGTGGGCCGCGGTGAGGAAGCCGCCCTGCGCAAGGCGGCCGGTCCGGAGGTGGCCCCGCATCTGCGGCTCCTCGGGCAGGTGAGCAACGCGGTGAAGGCGTCGGCGCTGAGCAGTGCCGACGTGTACTGCGCCCCGAACACCGGCGGTGAGAGCTTCGGCATCGTGCTGGTGGAGGCCATGGCCGCCGGGACGGCAGTCGCCGCCAGCGACCTGGAGGCCTTCCGACGCGTGCTCGACGACGGTGACTGCGGTCAGCTGGTGGCCAGCGGCGACGCCGGCGCGTGGACCAGGACGTTGGACGGGCTGCTCACCGACGCCGACCGCCGCAGCCGGCTGGTGCAGGCGGGCAGCCGTGCCGTGGCAGCCTACGACTGGCCCGTGGTGGCACAGCAGGTGCTGCGGGTCTACGAGACGGTGACCGTTGGCGGCCAACTGGTGCACGAGGCCGACTCGTGACCGGCGCGCACGTGTTCCTGCTGACGCTGCTCGTGCTCGCGGTGGTGCTCGCAGCGCTGTGGGTCTACAGCACAGCCAACCGGCTCGACCGGCTGCACGTGCGCACCAACGCCGCCTGGTTGGCGCTGGATTCCGCACTCGGCCGACGCGCGGTGGTGGTTCGGGCCGTGGTCGTGTCCGGCGCCGGACCCGGTGCCGACCCTGGCCTGATGGTGCTGGCCGGGCGAGCCGAGCGTGCGGACCGGGACGACCGGGAGGCTGCGGAGAACGAGCTCTCGACTGCCCTCGCCACGCTGCGCACGGCCCAGCTCTCGCCCGAGCTGGCCGCGGAGCTCGCCGACGCCGAGGCCCGCGTGCTGCTGGCCAGGCGCTTTCACAACGACGCGGTGCGCGACACATTGGCCCTGCGCGGGAGCAGGCTCGTGCGGTTGTTGCGCCTCGGGGGCACCGCGGCCGTCCCGTCCTACTTCGACATCGCCGAGCGCACCGCTGCCGTCCCCGTCGCCCCGCCGCGTCGCCCGTCCACGAGGGTGCTGCTGCTCGACGAGCAGGACAGAGTGCTGGTGCTGCGCGGAAGCGAACCGTCCGACCCGGACGTGCACTTCTGGTTCACCACCGGCGGGGGGATCGAGCCCGGCGAGACGGTGCGGGTCGCCGGGGTGCGCGAGGTCGCCGAGGAGACCGGCCTGCAGCTTCGGGAAGAGCAACTGCGCGGACCCCTGTGGTGGCGACGTTCGCTGTTGGCCTTCGACGGGCGCACCGTGGACGCCGAAGAGACGTACTTCGCCGCCGCCGTCGACTGCTTCGCCCCGCTGGCCCACGGGCACACCGAACTCGAGCAACGCACCCTCGACGATGCCCGCTGGTGCTCGCCGACGGAGTTGGTCGAGCTGGCTGCGAGCGGGGAGACGGTCTACCCGCCGGGCCTCGCTGGGCTGCTCGGTGAGGCGGTGGCGCTGGTGCGGGCACCCCAGGCCACCGCGGCCCCACGCGTGCGCGGGATCGCCTGAGCCGGGGTAGACGCCCGCCCGAAGGCTTACGATGACTGAAATACCCAGCCGCCCGCGGGCGGTTCCGGAGAACCAGGAGACCTGAGTGAACACGCCCAACACGTCTGGCCCCGCGGCGTCGCGCGCCGCAGGGTCCACTCCAGCCACGGGCACCGCCCTCGTCAAGCGGGGCATGGCCGAGATGCTCAAGGGCGGCGTCATCATGGACGTGGTCAACCCCGAGCAGGCGACGATCGCGGAGAATGCCGGGGCGGTGGCGGTGATGGCGCTAGAGCGGGTGCCCGCCGACATCCGTGCCGAGGGTGGCGTCTCACGGATGAGCGACCCGGACATGATCGACGCGATCGTGGCCGCCGTCAGCATCCCCGTCATGGCCAAGGCGCGGATCGGGCACTTCGTGGAGGCCCAGGTGCTGCAGAGCCTGGGAGTGGACTACATCGACGAGTCCGAGGTGCTCACCCCCGCCGACTACGCCCATCACATCGACAAGTGGCGTTTCACCGTGCCCTTCGTGTGCGGTGCCACCAGCCTGGGCGAGGCACTGCGCCGGATTACCGAGGGTGCGGCGATGATCCGCTCCAAGGGTGAGGCGGGCACCGGTGACGTCTCCAACGCCACCCTGCACATGCGCACCATCTCGGCCGAGATCCGCCGGCTCACGTCCCTGAGCCCGGACGAGCTCTACCTCGCGGCCAAGGAGCTGCAGGCCCCCTACGACCTGGTCGTCGAGGTCGCCGCTGCCGGACGGCTGCCCGTCACCATGTTCACCGCCGGCGGCATCGCGACACCGGCCGATGCGGCCATGATGATGCAGCTAGGGGCCGATGGCGTGTTCGTCGGCTCCGGCATCTTCAAGTCGGGCAATCCGGCGCAGCGCGCGGAGGCCATCGTCAAGGCCACCACGTTCTTCGACGACGCAGACATGGTGGCCAAGGTCTCCCGCGGTCTCGGCGAGGCAATGGTCGGCCTCAGCGTCGAGGCGCTGCCCGCCGACCACCGCCTGGCCGCCCGCGGCTGGTGAACTGCTGGCGGCAGGGCGGTGCTGGCGGGTTCGACGGTTCGACGGTGCGGCGGCAGGGGCGTGGCGGCGGCAGCGGCGGCGGCGGCTGGTGAACTGCTGGCGGCAGCGGCAGCGGCGGCGTTCCACCGCCACTTCGCACACCGCGCTGTCACTGCGCACAGGCTTGGGCGTGTGCGTAGTGACAGCGGAATGTGCGCAGACGGATCCAGTCACCCCGCCCACCCCGCCCCGCCGCCACCCCGCCGGTCAGCGCGCCCACAGCGCCGGGCGGTCGGCGTGGTCGGCCCGCACCAGCAGGTCGGCGGCATCATCGGTGCGCGCCTCGTTCTCGTGCTCCAGTAGCACGGGCAGCGTCCACCGCTGCTCAGGTGGGGTCCGCCGGTGCAGCGCCGCCGCAGACAGGTGCAGGTGCACGGTGAGCTCGAACGGCAGTGATCGGCCCAGCAGCATCGGCCCGTCCACCAGCAGGACGGTGGCCGGGCCGGCCTGCTCGCGCCGGGCCCGGGTGGCGCGGTCGCGGACGGGGTCCCACAGAGTGGGAAGCCACTGACCATCCCCACTGGGGCCGAGTGGGTCGAGCACCTCGCGCCCCAGCGCACCCAGGTCGAACCAGCCGTGGCGGTAGCTCTCCGGATCGGTGTGGCCGTGCTCGAGGCGCACTGACGCCGGGCGCAGCCAGTGAGCCAGCGACACCCGGACGCACGGCCGGCCCTGCTCCCGCAGCAGCGCGGCGACGGCGTCGGCCAACGCGCCAGGTACGGCGGCATCGGCTCCGTCGACGGCCACCCGCAACACCTCCGCCTCACGCTGAGTCGCCAAGCAACGCTGGGAGACCTCGCGAGCCAGGGCCGCGGGGCTCAGCGGCCGGAAGCCGGAGATGCTCACCGGTTCATCGTCGCCCAGCGCACCCGCGGTGGCAGTGCGTGCCTACGCTGAGCAGTCGTGACAACTCGCCCGGTGGTCGGAGTGTTGGCGTTGCAGGGCGACGTCCGGGAGCACCTCGTCGCGCTCACCGCAGCCGGGGTGCAGGCCGTGACGGTGCGGCGGCCGAGCGAGCTGGCCGAGGTGCACGCCCTGGTGCTGCCTGGCGGGGAGTCGACGACCATGAGTCGGCTGTTGCGGTCGTTCGACCTGCTGGAACCGCTGCGGGCCCGGGTGCGCAGCGGTATGCCCACCTACGGCTCGTGCGCGGGGATGATCCTGCTGGCGCACGAGGTGCTCGACACCAGGCCCGACGCCGTGCAGCTCGGTGGGCTGGACGTGACGGTGCGACGCAACGCCTTCGGACGCCAGGTCGACTCCTTCGAGACCGACCTCGACGTGCGGGGGATTCCGGGTGGGCCCGTGCGGGCCGTGTTCATCCGGGCGCCGTGGGTGGAGCGGGTGGGCGACGGCGTCGAGGTCCTGGCTCGGATACCGCCTGCGGCTCATACCGCGGCCGACCGGGTGGTGGCCGTGCGCCAAGGATCGGTGTTGGCCACGGCGTTTCACCCGGAGGTCACCGGAGACGGAAGGGTGCACCACCTGTTCGTCCAGCTGGTTCGCGCCCACGGCGCAGGACGTTCCGGCGGCTAGGATCGGCGGAATGTCCCACCACCGAGCCGGAAGGGGCGCGCACCGATGAGCGGCCACTCCAAATGGGCGACCACCAAGCACAAGAAGGCCGTGATCGACGCGCGGAGGGGCAAGTCGTTCGCCAAACTGGTCAAGAACATCGAGGTGGCCGCCCGCACGGGCGGTGGTGACCCGGTGGGCAACCCGACGCTCTTCGACGCCATCCAGAAGGCCAAGCGGACGTCCGTGCCCAACGACAACATCGAGCGGGCCCGCAAGCGCGGTGCCGGTGAGGAGGCCGGCGGTGCGGACTACGAGACGATCATGTACGAGGGATATGGCCCCAACGGCGTCGCCCTGCTGGTGGAGTGCCTCACCGATAACCGCAACCGGGCCGCAGGTGAAGTGCGCACCGCGATGACCCGCAACGGCGGCAACCTGGCGGACCCCGGTTCGGTGGCATACCTGTTCTCCCGTAAGGGGGTGGTCACCCTGGAGAAGGGTGAGCTCAGCGAGGACGATGTGCTTACGGCCGTGCTGGAGGCGGGCGCGGAGGACGTCAACGACCACGGTGACACCTTCGAGATCGTCAGCGAGCCCACCGACCTCGTCGCCGTGCGCACCGCGCTGCAGGAGGCGGGTATCGACTACGACTCGGCCGAATCGAGCTTCCAACCCTCGGTGAGCGTGCCGGTCGACGTCGTCGGTGCGCGCAAGGTGTTCAAGCTCGTCGACGCACTCGAGGACTCCGACGACGTGCAGAACGTCTACTCCAACGTCGACCTCTCCGAGGAGGTCCTGGCCGAGCTCGAGCAGGACTAGCGCCAACCCCCGCGTGTCGCGCACGGCCCCGAACGCCCGCCCCGAATACAGTTCGAACGGTTGTTCGGCTGACGGGAAGGTGGCGTACGTGCGGGTGCTCGGAGTCGACCCCGGGCTCACCCGGTGTGGGTTCGGGGTGGTGCAGGGCGGCGGTGGTCGCGAGGTGTCGCCCGTGGCTGTCGACGTGGTACGCACCCCGGCTGATCTGCCGTTGGCCGCCCGCCTGCTGCGCATCTCCGACGCCGCCGAGCAGTGGCTGGACACCTACCGCCCTGACGTCCTCGCCGTGGAGCAGGTGTTCAGCCAGCACAACGTGCGCACCGCGATGGGCACCGCGCAGGCCGGTGGCGTGGTGGCGCTGGCGGCCGCGCGCAGGCGCATACCCGTCAGCTTCCACACGCCCAGTGAGGTCAAGGCCGCGGTCACGGGCAGCGGCACCGCCGACAAGGCTCAGGTGACCACAATGGTCACCCGGTTACTCGGGCTCGCGGAGGCACCAACCCCCGCCGACGCCGCCGACGCGTTGGCCCTGGCGATCTGTCATTGTTGGCGGGCGCCGATGATCGCGCGGATGGCTCAGGCCGAGCAGGCCGCCACCGAGCAGCGGCGCCGGTACCGGGCAAGGGTGGCGCTGGCGACCAGGGAGCGGCGATGATCTCGTCGGTGCGCGGTGTGGTACTGGAGTTGGAGCTCACCCACGCCGTGGTCGAGGTGGGTGGGATCGGTCTCGCGGTGCACGCCACGCCGGCGACGCTGGGCACCCTGCGCCGAGGCAGCGAGGCGCGGCTGAGCACGGCATTGGTGGTGCGCGAGGACTCCCTCACCCTGTACGGATTCGTCGACGCCGAGCAGCGGGGCCTGTTCGGCCTGCTGCAGACGGTCTCCGGGGTGGGCCCGCGGCTGGCCATGGCGGTGCTCGCCGTGCTCGAGCCGACCGTGCTCCGCGGCGCGCTGGCCGACGGCAACCTCACCGTGCTCATGCGGGTGCCGGGCATCGGCAAGCGCGGGGCCGAGCGGCTGGTGGTGGAGCTGCGTGACAAGGTGGGAGCGGGGGTCGACGCCGCAATCTCGGGCGCCGGCGGCAGCCAGGTGCGGGTGCAGGTGGTGGAGGCGTTGGTGGGCCTCGGCTTCGCCGCCAAGCAGGCCGAGCAGGCCACCGACGCCGTCCTGGCCGCCGACCCCGGTGCGAGCACGCCGGCCGCGCTGCGGGCCGCGTTGAGCAGCCTGGGCAGCCGCCGGTGACCGAGCCGGAGGAGGAGGACCAGTCCCCGGTCACCGCCGCGATGGTGGCCGAGGACCGCGATGTCGAGTCGAGCCTGCGGCCCAAGGACCTCGCGGAGTTCATCGGCCAGGAGCGGGTACGGGAACAGTTGCAGCTGGTGCTCACCGGGGCCCAGCGGCGCGGTACGCCACCCGATCACGTGTTGCTCTCCGGCCCCCCGGGTCTGGGTAAGACGAGCCTGGCCATGATCATTGCGGCCGAACTGGGCACCGCCCTGCGGCTGACGTCGGGCCCGGCGTTGGAGCGCGCGGGCGACCTCGCGGCGATGCTGAGCAACCTCGTCGAGGGGGACGTGATGTTCATCGACGAGATTCACCGCATCGCGCGGCCCGCCGAGGAAATGCTCTACCTCGCGATGGAGGACTTCCGGGTGGATGTGGTGGTGGGCAAGGGCCCGGGCGCGACCTCCATCCCGCTGGACGTCGCCCCGTTCACGCTCGTCGGGGCCACCACCCGCTCCGGCGCGCTCACTGGGCCGCTGCGCGATCGATTCGGATTCACCGCGCACATGGAGTTCTACTCGGCCGCGGAGCTCGAGCAGGTGCTGCGGCGTTCCGCCCGCATTCTCGGGGTCGACCTGCGGGCGGAGGGGGCTGCGGAGATCGCCGGGCGTTCCCGGGGCACACCCCGCATCGCCAACCGGCTGCTGCGCCGGGTGCGGGACTACGCCGAGGTGCGGGGTGATGGAACCGTCGACCGCGCCACCGCCCGGTCCGCGCTGGCCGTCTACGACGTGGACGAGCTGGGGCTCGACCGCCTCGACAAGGCGGTCCTGGGTGCGCTGGTACGCAGTTTCGGTGGGGGACCGGTGGGCGTGTCGACCCTGGCGGTGGCCGTAGGCGAGGAGACCGCGACGGTGGAAGAGGTGTGCGAGCCCTTTCTGGTGCGGGCCGGGATGCTGGCGCGCACTCCCCGCGGACGGGTGGCCACGGCCGCGGCATGGCAACATCTCGGGCTCGCGGCCCCTCCGGATGCCGTCAGCGGTGCTGCGGACGCTCCCGCGCAGCTGTTCGACTGACCGGACCGCGGTCGGGTTCGGCCGACCGCGTCCACGCAGGTGGCACACTGGGTGTGTTCCTGCCGGTGCGACGCGTGCCGGCCCGTGCGACACCCGTCCGGAGGACTGAGCGCCTGATGCAACTGATCCTGCCCCTGCTCGTGCTCCTCGCGGTGTTCATGTTCCTCGCGACCCGGCGCCAGAAGCGTGAGGCGAAGGCCCTCCAGGACCTGCAGTCGGCGCTCGCTGTCGGCGACGTGGTCATGACCACCTCAGGCCTGCACGGCACGATCACCGACCTCCGCGAGGACACGGTGGACCTGGAGATCGCTGCCGGGGTCGTCACCACCTGGAACCGGCTGGCCGTGCGCCAGCTGGTCACCGAGGACCCGCTGGACCCGGAAACCGACCAGCTCGACGACGACGCGGACACCCCGGTGCACGCCGATGCGGAGGCCCGGGCCGAACCTTCGGCCACGACGCCACGGCTGAGCAAGGACTGACCCGCCACCCCAGCGGGTACCGTGCCTCTCCGGGTGCACGGCTCGTGGCCGTCCTGGCCGACGCGCCAGTACCAGCGCCGGCTCCGGAAGCCAGCCGCCCCCAGGCACCCATCCGGCACGACACAGGCGAGGAGAACGACGGATCGTGGCACCCCATGCAGGGCAGGTCCGACCGGCTCGTTATCTGACCATCTTCGTGGTCGTGGTGGCCGCGTTGTACGCCCTGGTGTTCTTCACCGGTACGGGATCGCCCACGCCGAAGCTCGGCATCGACCTACAGGGCGGCACCCGGGTCACGCTGACGGCCGCGACCCCGGACGGCAAGCCGCCCAGCCAGGAGAACCTGCAACTGGCCCGGACCATCATCGAGACCCGGGTCAACGGCATCGGCGTGTTGGGCTCGGAAGTCCTCGTCGACGGCAACAACCTGGTGATCACGGTGCCCGGTGACAACAGCTCGCAGGCGCGCACCCTCGGGCAGACCGCGAAGCTGACCTTTCGCGGCGTCGTGCAGGCGGTGGGCGCGGCGCCCGCCCCCGCCACCACACCGGCCCCCACCGCCACACCGGCCCCCACCGCCACACCCGCCCCTTCCACCGCCCCGCCCGCAACCACCACCGTCCCCCCCGCCCCTCAGGGGCGGGTGCTGCCGGCGCAGGCTCCGAGCACCGATCCGTCCCCCCCATCGACCACGGCGCCCGCCCCGTCCGCCCCGGCTCCCGACAGCCGCACGACCGCGGAACGGACAGCCGCCGCCATCCAGGCCGCCAAGGCCACGCGGCAGAGCACGGACCCGGCCGTGCAGCAGCAGGCGCTGGCTGCCCTGGACTGCTCAGCCACCGACCCGCTGGTGGGAAACGACGACCCAACGCTGCCGCTGGTGGCCTGTGACCAGAAGGCGACCGCGAAGTACGTCCTCAGCCCCAGCTTCCTCGACGGCTCCGCGATCAGCGACGCCACCAGTGGGTCGGCGCAGGGTGGAATCGGTTTCGACGTGCGCCTGTCGTTGAACAACGACGGCCTCAACACCTGGGCGAGCTACACCGCGGCCAACGTCGGCAAGCAGTCGGCCTTCGTACTCGACTCCAAGGTGGTGAGCGCACCCAGGATCAACGGCGCCATCACCACCAACCCCACCCTGATCACCGGCAGCTTCACCCAGGCCGAGGCGAAGCAGTTGGCCGAGACGCTGAAATACGGCTCGTTGCCCCTGTCGTTCACCCAGTCCGAGGCGCAGACGGTGTCGGCTAGCCTCGGACTCGCCTCCCTGAAGGCCGGTCTGCTGGCGGGAGCGGTCGGGCTGGTGCTCGTGCTGTTCTACTGCCTGGTCTACTACCGGTTGCTGGGGCTGCTCACGGCCCTGTCGCTCATCTTGTCGTTCAGCATCGTCTACGCGGTGATCGTGCTGCTCGGCCGCTACATCGGGTTCACCCTCGACCTCTCCGGCATCGCCGGACTCATCGTGGCCATCGGCATCACCGCCGACTCGTTCGTGGTGTTCTTCGAACGGCTCAAGGACGAGGTGCGTGAGGGCAGGACGTTCCGCTCGGCCGTGCCGCGCGGATGGATTCGGGCGCGACGCACCATTCTGTCGGCTGACGCCGTGAGCTTCCTGGCCGCCGCAGTGCTCTTCCTACTGGCCGTCGGCCAGGTGAAGGGCTTCGCGTTCACCCTCGGCGTGTCGACGGTGCTCGACCTCGTCGTCGTGTTCCTCGTGACCCACCCGTTGGTCGCGTTGGCCGCGCGATCGCGTCGGCTGTCCAAGCCGAGCCTCACCGGCCTCGGAGCGGTGCAGCACATCGCTGCCACCCGGCGGGCCGCCGCAGTCGGCGCTACCTCGACCCAGCCCAAGGAGGCGTGAGCATGGCCACGACCAGCACGGAGGCCGAGCGCCCGACGCTGGCCGACGAGCGCACCAGGGGCAGTGTGCTGAGCCGGCTCTACACCGGCACCGGGGCATTCGATGTGGTCGGACACCGCAGGCGCTTCTTTGTGCTTACCGGGTTGCTCGTGCTCGCCTCCTTACTCTTCCTGGTCTTTCGTGGCTTCAACCTCGGGATCGACTTCGAAGGGGGTACCCAGGTCCAGTTCCCCACGGGCTCGGCCACGGTGACGCAGGTCGAGGCGTCATACGCCAGGGCCCTGGGCACGAACCCCGTCTCGGTGCAGACCGTGGGCAGTGGGGCGTCGTCCACGATCCAGATCCGCTCGATCACCCTGGACCAGGCCCAGGTCGAGACCCTCAAGCAGACGCTGCTGCAGGACTTCCAGCCGGTCGACTCGACGGGTTCGGCCAGCGTCAACGCGATCAGCGACTCGGCGGTCAGCTCCACGTGGGGCGGTGAGATCACCAGAAAGGCGATTATCGCGCTCGTCGTCTTCCTCGTGCTCGTCACGGTGTTCATCGCGATCCGCTTCGAGCGTGACATGGCTATCGCGGCGCTGGCGGCGCTGTTTCACGACATCATCGTCACGGCAGGCGTCTACTCCCTCGTCGGATTCGAGGTCACCCCAGCCACCGTCATCGGCCTGCTCACCATCCTCGGCTTCTCGCTCTACGACACGGTGGTGGTGTTCGACAAGGTGCAGGAGAACACCAGGGGCGTGCTCAGCCTGACCAGGCGCACCTACGCTGAGCAGACGAACCTGGCCGTGAACCAGACGTTCATGCGCTCCATCAACACCACGATCATCGCGGTGCTCCCGGTGCTGGGACTGCTCGTCATCGGCGTGGGAATCCTGGGCGTCGGCACCCTCAAAGACCTGGCGTTGGTGCAGCTCACCGGCATCCTCGTTGGCACCTTCTCGTCGATCTTCCTGGCGTCGCCGCTGCTGGTGACGTTGAAGGAACGCGGCGGCGAGGTTGCGGCACACACCCGCAAGGTGCTGGCCCGTCGGGCAAGCATGTACGCCCGTGCCGGTGCCGCCGAGCCGGCAGCCGTAGCGCTCACGGCCCCCGCGCGCAACCACGCGACGTCCACGACCGGCACCGTCGCCACGGCGTCGCGGCCCGCGCGGGCACCCCGGCCCGCGGCAGGCCGCTCATCCGCGCCGCGGCCCGGGGCCCGACCGAGCGGCAAACGCCGGCGATAGCCACCTGCCTGCGAACCACGGCCGCGGCTGCCGACCCAACCACGCAGAGGGGTGCGCACATCGTGACCGACGTCCCAGCAATCACCTCGGCCGCTCCGCTGGGTAGTGCCGCCGTACACGTGCGGCGGCTCACCAGGACGGTGGCCGACTTTCCCGTGGCCGGCGTGCAGTTCGCCGACCTCACCCCGGTATTCGCCGACGGGCCAGCGCTGGCGGCGGTGGTGTCCGAACTCGCGCGGGCGGGACGTGGCTGCGAGCTGGTGGCCGGCATCGACGCCCGCGGGTTCCTGCTGGGCTCCGGCGTGGCGCTGGCCGTCGGGGCCGGGGTGCTGCCGGTGCGCAAGGCAGGCAAGTTACCGCCACCGGTGCACGCGCAGTCCTACGCGCTGGAGTACGGCACGGCGACGCTGGAGGTACCGGCGGCCGCGGTGCGGTTGGTGGGGCGGCGGGTGCTGGTGGTCGACGACGTGCTCGCCACCGGGGGGACGCTGGCCGCGGCCGTCCAACTGTTGCGCCGTTGCGGGGCCGAGGTGGTGGGCGCGGCGGTGGTGCTCGAGGTCGGTGGCCTCGGAGGCCGCGAGCTGCTCGCCGGTCCCGAGGTGCTGGGGGATCGACCGCTGACCTGCCTCGTCCCGGCCTGAGGACTAGGCTCGACGGCTCGGGAGCCGCGGACGTGACCGGGAGGTGGACCGTTGACCCAGGACGTGCAGCCCGGCGCCGCGCCCGCCGACAGCGCCGAAGGCACGGCGGTGGCCACGGCGGTGAGCCAGCCCTCGTCCACCGCGTCCGCCTCGCGGCGAGTACGGGCGCGGCTGGCCAGGCGGATCACCGCCCAGCGCAGCGGACCGGTCAAGCCGGTGTTGGAGCCGCTGGCCGCCGTGCACCGGGCCCTGCACCCCAAGGCCGACCTGGTCGAGCTGCAGCGAGCGTATGACGACGCGGAGCGCCATCACGAGGGCCAGTTGCGCAAGTCCGGCGACCCCTACATCACGCACCCACTGGCGGTGGCCACCATCCTGGCCGAGCTCGGGATGGACACCACGACCCTGGTAGCAGCGCTGCTGCACGACACGGTGGAGGACACCGGTTACCCGTTGCAGGCGGTGCGGGTCGACTTCGGTGACGAGGTGGCGCACCTGGTCGACGGCGTGACCAAACTCGACAAGGTCGCGCTGGGCACCGCCGCCGAAGCCGAGACCATCCGCAAGATGATCATCGCGATGGCCCGCGATCCCCGGGTGCTCGTCATCAAGGTCGCCGACCGGCTACACAACATGCGCACCATGCGCTTCCTGCCGCCGGAGAAGCAGGCCCGCAAGGCGCGCGAGACGCTCGAGGTGATTGCTCCGCTCGCTCACCGGTTGGGTATGGCCACCGTCAAGTGGGAGCTGGAGGACCTGGCGTTCGCGATCCTGCACCCCAAGCGTTACGACGAGATCGTGCGCCTGGTGGCCGACCGCGCCCCCTCGCGCGACACCTACCTGGCCCGGGTGCGCGACGAGATCGGGCGCGAGTTGGGTGCTGCCCGCATCGACGCCACGGTGCAGGGCCGCCCCAAGCACTACTGGTCGATCTACCAGAAGATGATCGTCAAGGGTCGTGACTTCGATGACATCCACGACCTGGTGGGGGTGCGGATACTCTGCGAGGGCACCCGCGACTGCTACGCCGCCGTGGGTGTCGTCCACTCCATGTGGCAGCCGATGGCCGGGCGCTTCAAGGACTACATCGCCCAGCCGCGCTACGGTGTGTACCAGTCGCTGCACACCACGGTCGTCGGCCCGGAGGGCAAGCCGCTGGAGGTGCAGATCCGGACCCGCGAGATGCACCGCACCGCCGAGTTCGGAATCGCGGCGCACTGGCGGTACAAGGAGTCCCGCGGCAAGGGGTCCGCTGATCCCCAGGTCAACGAGGTCGACGAGATGGCGTGGATGCGTCAGTTGCTCGACTGGCAGCGGGAGGCAGCTGACCCCGGTGAGTTCCTCGAGTCGCTACGCTACGACCTGGCCGTCAAGGAGATCTTCGTCTTCACGCCCAAGGGTGACGTGGTGACGTTGCCCGCCGGTTCCACCCCGGTCGACTTCGCCTATGCGGTGCACACCGAGGTGGGTCACCGGTGCATCGGTGCCCGCGTCAACGGCCGGCTGGTCGCGCTGGAGCGTGCGCTGGACAACGGCGAGGTCGTCGAGGTGTTCACCTCCAAGGCACCGAACGCGGGTCCGACGCGCGACTGGCAGAGTTTCGTCGTCTCGCCGCGGGCCAAGTCCAAGATCAGGCAGTGGTTCGCCAAGGAGCGTCGCGAGGAGGCGCTGGAGACGGGCAAGGAGGCGATCACCAAGGAGGTGCGCCGTGGTGGGCTGCCGCTGCAGCGGCTGGTGAACGCCGAGGCCATGGGCGCCATCGCCCACGAGCTGCATTACGTCGACGTCTCCGCGCTGTACACCGCCGTGGGGGAGACCCACGTCTCGGCCCAGCATGTCGTGGCCCGGCTGATGGCCCAGATCGGCGGGGTCGACGACGCGGAGTCCGAGCTGGCCGAGCGCGCAACTCCGTCGACCCTCGCCCGTCCCCGGACCTCCGGTGATGTGGGTGTGGTGGTCACCGGGTCGACGGGGGTGCTCACCAAACTCGCCAAGTGCTGCACGCCGGTGCCCGGTGACGAGATCCTCGGCTTCGTCACCCGCGGTGGTGGGGTGAGCGTGCATCGCACCGACTGCACCAACGCCTCCGCGTTGCATCAGCAGTCAGAGCGACTGGTGGAGGTGCAGTGGGCGCCATCGGCGTCGTCGGTGTTCCTCGTCGCCATCCAGGTCGAGGCCCTGGACCGGCACCGGTTGCTGTCCGACGTCACGAAGGTGCTGGCTGACGAGAAGGTGAACATCCTCTCGGCCTCGGTCGCCACGTCGCGTGACCGGGTGGCCATCAGCAGGTTCACCTTCGAGATGGGCGACCCCAAGCACCTCGGCCACGTGCTCAACGTGGTGCGCAACGTCGAGGGCGTCTACGACGTGTACCGAGTGACGTCCGCGAGCTGAGCGAGCAATCCGACATGAGCGAGCTGAGCGAGCAATCCGACATGAGCGAGCTGAGCGAGCAATCCAACATGAGCGAGCAGGTTCAGGCGCCGACGGAGAACTTCACGATGGACACCGGCGTGGCCGGGGCGCCGTCGGTGGCGCCGGTGGAGGTGCCGGAGATGGTGATGGTGTCGAGCGTCGCGAGGCCCGGGGCACTGACGGTGCCGACCACGGTGTAGGACGGCGGAAGCGGAGAATCCTTGTACACCAGGAAGAATTGGCTGCCGCTGGTATTGGGCGACCCGGTGTTGGCCATCGCCACGGTGCCCCGGGGGTAGTACCCGCCGCCGGCCGCTGGTGTCGTGGGCAGTTCGTCGGGGACGGTGTACCCGGGTCCGCCCGTGCCGGTACCGGTCGGGTCGCCGCATTGGAGTATGAAGATCGCGCTGGTGGTCAGCCGGTGACAGGGGGCCGTGTCGTAGTAGCCCTGGCGCGCCAGGGCTACCAGACTGGCGACGGTGCAGGGCGCCTCGGCGCGGTTCAGGACGACGGGGATGGTGCCGGCCGACGTGACCAGCTCACCCTGCACGACGCCGGTGTCCGGCGGGTTCGCCACGGCGGGCGCGCTCACCGGTTTCGCAGCGGTGCCGCTCGCCGGGTAGCTGCATTGCGCCGTCGCCGTTGGGCTGCTGGTCGTGGTGGGCGCCGTGGTGCTCCTCGACGTCGTGGCGGAGTTCGGCGCTGGCGCGGCAGCGGCGACCGTGCTGTTCGCCGCCCGTGACGTGTCGCCGTTCCCGCGCCGGCTGAGCAGGAGTGCGACGACGGCCACGGCCACTACCACCACGACGACGAGGGCACCCGCGGCCACCGTCCGCGTACGGGGTGAGCGGCCCGGATCCTCGTCCTGCGGTGGGTTGAGCACTGGATCCTCCTCGGTGGGCTACAGCTTGGTGGGCTACAGCTTGGTGGGCTACAGCTTGGTGGGCTACAGCTTGGTGGGTTACGACGCCACTCAGGCCGCTGCGGTCATGGTCGTGATGGTCACTGGAGTGGCGGGCGGGCCGTCACCGGAGCCGTTGGACGTGCCGGCGGCCGCGATCGCATCCAACACCGACAGGCCCGCGGCACTGATCGTCCCGAACACGGTGTATTGGGGCGGCAGGGGAGAGTCACCGTACACCAGGAAGAACTGGCTGCCGTTGGTTCCGGCGCCGGCATTGGCCATGGCGATCGAGCCGCGGGGGTACGTGGCCGGGCGTTGTGCGGCGGGATCGCCGGTGGCGAACTGGTCGGTAGGGAACTCGTTGGCGAAGGAGTATCCCGGACCGCCCGTCCCCTTGCCCGAGGGGTCGCCGCACTGCAGCACCTTGATGCCCTGGGTGGTCAGCCGGTGGCAGGGGGTGGAGTCGAAGTACTGCTGCCTGGCCAGGTTCAGAAAGCTCTGGACCGTGCATGGGGCAAGCCCGCGGTCCAGCGTGAGGGGGATGTCGCCGGCGCTGGTCTTCATGGCCACCGCGACCGTGCCCGCCGCGGACACACCGCTGCCGGACGGCGCGGTGTTCGGTTTCGCGGCGGGGGCCGCGCTGGTGGGCGGGTACGTGCAGTCCACCGTGGCCGCCAGCGGAGTGGCCCGGGCGGTGGGCAGCGGGACGGCGGCAGCAGCGGGTGCCGCACTGCTGGACGGCGCCCCCGATGGGGTGGGGGAGGCGGCAGCGGACGCGGTGGTGGAGGCAGCAGCACTGGTGGTGGTGTTGCCACCGCGAGTGACGGAGACGAGCAGGATGACGATCCCGGCCACCGCGACGACTCCGACGGCGGAGAGCGCGACGGTGAGTTGGCGGCGCTTGCGTGCGCGTTCCTGACGGCGCTCGAGCTGACGCTCGAGCTTCCGCTTGGCTGCTTGTCGTCGCTGCTCGTTCGTCGGCACCGCGTTGTCCTCCGTGCTGTCGGGCTGTGGGGTTGGCGTCGCCGAGTGTGCCAGCAGCACAGGTGGGACTGGCGTGATTCGCTCGCCGATACAGTCGGCAGCGCTGTCCTGCGCTGTGAGATCCGACCGAAGGGTGTTGCGCTGTGCTCGTCGCCGGGTTTCCTGCCGGGTCGTTCCAGACCAACTGTTACGTGCTGGCCACCGAGGCGGGTGGCCCGTGCGTGGTGGTGGACCCTGGCCAGGACGCAGTCGAGCCGCTCGGCGAGCTGTTGTCCACGCATCGGCTGAGCCCGGTGGCGGTGCTGCTCACCCACGGCCACATCGATCACACCTGGTCGGTGTATCCGGTGTGCGACGGGCATCACATACCCGCGTACGTGCACCCCGAGGACCGGGCGATGATCGCTGACCCCGGTCGAGGGGTGAGTCCGCAGCTGGTGGCGATGCTCGGCGACCTGGTCTTTCGTGAGCCGGCGGACGTGCGCGAGCTGGCCGAGGGGGCGCTGCTCGACCTCGGTGGCCTCACCCTGCGCGTCGACCACACGCCAGGGCACACCCGCGGCTCGGTGGTCTTCCGCGGGAGGATCGACGGTGCGGAGGACCCCGCTGAGCTGGTACTGGCCGGCGACACGCTCTTCGCCGGGTCGATCGGGCGCACCGACCTGCCGGGCGGTAACCACGCGCAGCTGCTGACCTCGCTGCGCGACAAGCTGTTGCCCCTGGACGATTCCACCCTGGTGCTGCCCGGGCACGGCCCCACCACCACGATCGGTCGCGAGCGCACGAGTAACCCCTATCTCGTTGGACTCCTCCCGCCGCGCACGGGACTGTGAGCGGGTGCGCACCTTCACCGCCCCCAAAGGGGTCCCCGACTACGTCCCACCGGAGTCCTCGGCGTTCCTCGCTGTCCGTGAGGCGCTGACCAGGCAGGCCCGCCTGGCGGGCTACCGCCCCATCGAGCTGCCCGTCTTCGAGGACACCGCGCTGTTCGCCCGGGGGGTCGGGGAGTCCACCGACGTGGTGAGCAAGGAGATGTACACCTTCGCCGACCGCGGTGAGCGTTCGGTCACCCTGCGGCCGGAGGGCACCGCGGGGGTGGTGCGCGCCGTCATCGAGCACGGACTCGACCGCGGACAGCTGCCGGTGAAACTGCGCTACGCAGGGCCGTTCTT
>JAABVA010001112.1_pt1 | contig 29613 bp, 31 predicted proteins | sample 5560331 | NCBI WGS metagenome assembly JAABVA01 (sample SAMN12812661, study PRJNA571458) | rock metagenome | isolation source: Antarctica rocks | place: Antarctica: Victoria Land, Mt New Zealand sud | collected 2016-01-07 | reverse complement strand
CGTACGACCGCACCGAACCGGCGCTCGCGCCGCCGGCGAGCAGCGAACACAGGAAGTCGCTGATCTCCTCGACGGGTTCGCCGGCCGCGTCCAGAACCACTGTCCCAGGAAGGCCGTCGCGTAAGGCGACGCCACCCACGGTCGCGACGGCCAACCCGGCAACATCCCGGCTGGGCACGACGCCGTTGGCCTCGTTGAACTCCATCGTCACGCCTCTCGAATCGGAGGCGACCAGCCCAGCAGTGCACGACCCGCACGACAGGGACGGCGAGCACGGGCGGCGAGTCCCCTGCGCAACTCCCTGCCAGGAACGGACAAAGCGGGGCGTTGGTGCGGTCAATAGGTCGTGAGAAAGTGTTTTCACGGCGGCCGCGTCATCGATGTCGGTTCGCACCCTGACGGTCCGCCGGGTGTAGTCGGTCAGGCCGTTCGCCGTCCCGCAGTCACCGCGCTGCAGTGCGAAACCGTGCGCAGTGACCTGTTCGGCCAGCGCCTTCCACAGCCCATCGGGTGCCTGCCCGGCGAGCAGCTGCGGCATCGGGCGTTCGGGCAACGGCTCGCCACTGGTCTGTAAAATGTCGAACACGTGCACCACCCGCCACCCGGCGACCCGACCGGGTTCGGCGATCGGTTCCGCATCGCTGCTGGGCGAAGCGGACCTGCTGTCCCGCCTGGTGTCGGTGTTGCGGCTGGTGCCGCCTGGGCTGGTATCGGAAGACGCGGGTCGGCGAACCAGCGGGGCCAGGATCTGGATGCCCCGCTCACCTTTGTTCACCTGGCGTCCCAGGGCCTGCCATGCCCCGAACCCTGCAACTGCGGTCGCGGGCGGCCGCCCGGCGGTGCTGCACGCGGCGGCGATGAGGATCACGTTGTTGAACGAGTAGTTGTGGAAGCGGGCGGCGACCCTCAGCCAGTTCTGCCAGTCCTGGCCGTTGCGTAGCGCCGTGATCTGCTGGGTCAGGGTGGTGTGCAGGGCGTCGAGCTTGGCGTCGCGCGCGGCGTCACGGGCTCCGATCTCGGCCGGGGTGACGGCCGGCTTAAACCGGGTCATCACCGGCCGCCTGGGTGGAAGGACCCATCGGCGTCCGGTGCAGTGTCATTGCCGCCGAGCAGGCGTTGCAGTGTCTGCTGCTGGGCCGTGACGACCTCGGTGAGGTCGTCGAGCTGTTGCTGGTGTGCGGCCAGAACGGCCATCACGTCCAAGACCGGCTGGCCGGCGGTCGTCATCGCGCCCTGCTGGAGGCGCGAGCGGCGGTCGCCAGACTGTTGGCGCGCACCGCGGCAGGTCCGGTCCGGTCCGGCGTCTTGGGCTTGACCCGGCCGGCGGCCAGCACCTCACCGGTCAGGGGCTCTGGGTAGCCATCTTTGGCGACCTGCGGCGCGGTGCGTGAGATCGCCAGGGTCAGCAGAGGCGACGGCGGACCCGCAACGATGGCGGGTTGGAGGTCGGCACCGTGGTGATCTTGGATTGCCCCCTCGGTGACGTGTGGCCGGGGGCGGGCTGTAGCACCGAGCTGTTCATCGACCTGGGCGGCCGGTGGGAGGTCGACGGTCGCGCGGTGTTCGGCGTACCAGTGACGCCCTGTGTCGGACGTTCGGGCAGCGGTGTCTGCGGCGAAGGACGGCGAGGTGTCTTCGCCGTCGGCGTCCAGGTAGCGACCGGTGTCGATGAAGTGCTGCCGGCTGGCGCTGCTCTGGGTGTCCAGCGGCGTCCGCGCGGCTTGCTCACCCGGCCGGGCAGCTGGGCGGTCCATGAACAGGGCGACGCGGCGCATCGCCTCGACGGGTTCCACGCCGTCGGCGGTGAGCCGGTCGTAGCGGTCCATCACGTCCGGTCGCAGCCCCCGCAGCCGCTCGGTGGCGCGTTCGCTAGCCAGCGCGGCCTCCGGATCGACCTCTCGCCAACCCTGGGCGACCGCCCACGCCAACCCGGCGTCGACGACCCCGGTCCGCGCCCGAAGCCGGCTGTCGAGCATGGGCGCCCATTGCACGCGGGCCGCAGCCAGCGAAGCCTTCCGCTGCGCCCGGAGCGCTGCTGCGGTGCGTTCATCGCCAGCAGCGGCGAGGGCGATCCGCTGCTGGCGGACCTGCGCGATCGCCTCGGCGGCCATGGTGGCCAGCGATACGTACTGCACGATCTTGCTGCTGGCGTGCCCGACCGGGTCTTCGGCGTGCTCGTTCATGTGGCCTCCCACGGGGACGGCCCGCGGCGGCAGGCCTCTCACCTGATGTAGGTGCGATCAAGGCCTGTGTTGTGACAGGGCGATCTTGACTCGTTCGATCCGAAAGCACTGGCGCTCACACCTCATCGGTGCATGCCCGGGTGGTTGGTCTACAGGTTCTCGAAGTAGTGCTCAGGTGGCAGCTCGGTGCGCAGCGCCTTAACGGGGGAGTGCCGGTCGTCGGTGCATTGCGCGAACGGTCCGGTCGCAGCGGTGAGGACGACCAGCTGCGGGTCGAGGTAGTCGCGTAACCAACTGGCGATACCTAGGCGCGGTTCGAGGCGGTAGAGCTCCCAGGTGCGCCAGAGCGCCTCGAGCCGGTAGATCGCTTCGGCGTGGTCCCACCAGCGGGCGCACCACCGCATGGTGGGGCTAAGAGCCCGACAATAGACCGGCGCGAAGCCCTCCTGGACGAACTCGAGCAGCGAGCCGTAGAACGGCGCCACCGGTTCCTGCTCGCCGCTCGCCTCAGCGGCGCTTCCGTCGTGGGCGGTGGGGGGCACGGGTGGGGTCGGTGGACCGGTGGCGCCGGGAAGTTGCCCGGGCTTGTTCGCGGTGTCGGTCAGGACGCCCCAGTACTCGACATCTATCTCGAGTGCCTTTACCCGCGCCTCCAGGTCGGCCAGCGCGGCCGGCCCGTTCACCGCCCTGTTCCTGTCAGGCCGGGCGCTGCCGTCGCGTCGGTGGCGCGGGCAGTCAGGTTGGCCTCGGCTGCGGTGACGTGAGCGGCGAGCTCGGTGGCCCGCGGGCCGGTGTACCAGGGCAGGGTGGTGATCATCGCGACCTTCGCGCCGGTCAGCCAAACCAACGCTTGGCCTTTGGGCAGGGCCCGGATCGCGGCGGCGGGCAGGATGCGCTGTTGCCGGACCGAGCGGGACCGGCTGGTGCGGCCGTCGCCGCTGCTGATGGTCACGGTGGTGACGTCGTGGTCACCGATCAGCCTGGACAGGTCCTCGGCGAAGCTGGCGTCGTCGATGCCGGAGCCGACGAGCTTGACGGTGGCGGCGCCGAGCAGCGCCCGCATCCCGTTCTCGCCCCACACTCCGACGCCCTGGGCGTGGGACTGCAAGATCGTCAGCGGGATGACGCCGCGCGAGCCGAGGTGGGAGTACAGCTGCGGGAGGTCGGCGATCCGGCAGATGTTCGCTGCCTCGTCCAGCACCACGACCATCGGCGGGTCAAGCCGTCCGCCGACGCGTTCCGCGGCGAGGGTCGCGGCCCGCATGACCCGGTCGGTGAGGGCGGCGACGAGCGGGGCGGCGCTGCCGCCGCCGTCCTTGCTCAGCAAGTACAGGGTCTGTCTCGAGGTGGGGAAGGCCGCAGCGTCGAACTGTTCCACCCGGACTCCCGAGCCGTCGGGGCCGGTCACGACCGGCGTGACCGGAGGCGTGATCCAGGCGGTGATCTCGGGGTTGCGCAGGCATTTCGCGGCGACCCGGGCGGTGAAGTACACGCTGCCGCGGGTTTCGGGCGGGCTTCCTTGAGTGCCGGCCAGGGACGCGGCGATCCCGCGGTACCCGGCGCCCCGTAGCGTCTCGACCGGCGCCGGGTTGGCCTCGTCGTTGAGCCAGTCGTACACGTCGTGCATCGTCCCGCCGCAGGCCTTCGCTGCGAGCAGCAGCGCCGCGAGCAGCTCCTGGGCGGCCGGTCCCCAGATGTCTTTGCTGCGTTCGTCGTCGACGGTCAGCACGAAGTGCCCGGCGATGCGTTCGGCCTCCTCCACGTTGGACAGGTCGGCGAGCGGGTCCCACCACCAGGTCCGGGGCGCCCAGGCGATGTGTTGCGGGTCGAAGGTCCAGACCCGTTGAGAAGTCTCGGCGGCGCGGATAGCGGCGGTCGCCGCCCACACGTCGGCCTTGTTGGAGGTAGCCACGGCCGCCCCCGGCGCGGACAGCACAGCCGGTACCGCCAGTGCCGTGGATTTGCCGGAGCGGGGCGCCATGTAGGCCAGCACGACGTCTTCCCAGCTGCTGTACAGCACCCGGCCCTTGTCGTGACTGACCTTTCGCCCCCGGCCTGGGCGAGCCGACGTGCCTGACGCGCTCGACGTGCCGGTCTGCAGACGACCAAGCGCCAGGCCCACATCGGCTGGGTCGATGTAGTCCGGCTTGATGGTCGCCAGTGAGGGACGCAGCCGGATGGCGCCGCGGGCCGCCGCGGGGAAGGTCAGGTGCGCGACGTCACGGCGCCGGGCCATCGACCGGCGAGGGTCATCAGCGCGCGGCCGCCGCGCTGACCACACCAACGCGGCGAGCAGGATCGGGCCGGCAATCAGCATTCCCAACCCAGCAGCCAGGGACCAGATCAGGGCGGCCGAGACCCCCGGCCAGCGGCTCTGGGTGCCGTCCCGGAGAACCTGCACCACCAGCAGCAGGCGCAAGGTTGGCCGCCCGACCGGCACGCCCTGCACCCCCGCGGCAAGCAGGGCGCCGGTCCAAAGCGCCGCGCTGCCCAGCAGCAGCGCCGCGCCGACGACAGGGACCGCCCAGGCGACGGCGTTGCCGCCTCCCGGTCCGCCGGTACCGGGCAGCACCGGCCGGCTCACCGGGTGCTCGCAGGATCGTGGACGGGCCCGATCGTCCGGCCAGCATCTCCCGCGGCGGGCTGGGAGCTGGGGCGTCCGGTGCTGGCCCAGCGCTTGTTGGTGTCGTGCACAGCGGCGTCGAGTTCGGCTCGAGTCAGGTCGATGTGGACCGGGATCCCCGGGCGCTGGCCGCTCTTGATCAGGAACTTCCCGACCCCCGGCGGGAGGCTCGCGACGTCCCAGCCGGGTGGCGTCGACCAGCTGCTGACCTGCCGCCGTTCGGCCCGGCTGAACGCGACGATCTCCGACAGCTCGTCGACCTCCTGGGCGGGCAGCCCGCCGCAGACGACCAGCCCGGCCCGTTCGATGAAGCCCTTCGCCTTGTCCCGGTCTTCGGGGTTGCGAAGGGCCCGAAGGTCCGCCATCGAGTGCGTGATCATCGCCTGGCCGACGCCACTGTTGCGGTTCAGTCGGGTCAGCTCGTCGACCTTGTCGACCATCCCCTCCCCGGAGCGCAGCACCCGCCACAGTTCGTCCAGGACGATGAAGAACCGCCGCTGCGGAGCCAGACCGGCATCGGCCAGGGCGTTGGCAGCCTCGACGGCCGCGAAACCCTCTGACCAGCACGCCAGCAGCACGGCGGCCTGAAGGGACACATCCCCGGCGCTGATCCCGGACACGTCGACGCACACCGCGGTCGCGTCCAAGGCGATCCGCTGGCTGGTCGGTCGGGCGAAGACAGTCCCGAGCGGCCCGTCGAGCAGGCTGAGCAGCGAGCGCTGAAGCGGATCGACGACAACACGGTAGGCCTGGACGTCCCCACGATCCAGGGTCGGAAGCCGGACCTGTTCGGGGGCCTGCTCCAGCAGCCGGACCACATCGCCCAGAAGCGGCGCGGGAGCGCCGGGATCAGCGGCCCGCAGCGCGGCGTGCCGCTGTGCGAGGACCCGCAGCGCGGCCGAGATCACGGTCCGTTCGGTGTCGCCCGGTCGGGTCCCGCGGACCAGGGTGATCAGGGCCTCGACCATCGCGGACCGCCGACCATGGGCCTCTTCCCGCAGCGCCGCCGCGTCGGCGGGCAGGCCAGCGGCGGCGAGTTGCTCGGCGGCTTCATCCAGAGCCCCGACGTCCAGCACGTTGAGCGAACCCAGGCCACGCCCGAGCCGGACGACCTGCCCACCAAGGGCGCGGACCGTGTCGACGTAGTCCGGCTTCAGGTCACCCAGGACCAACGGGACGGTTCCGCCGCCGGCCAGCCCGATGACCATCCGCCGTACCAGCGTGGACTTCCCCAACGCCGGCAAGCCGAGCAGGAACATGCTCGGATTCCCGATCAGCTTGGCGCGCTGGAACCAGGCCAGCGGATCGCAGCAGACGGTCGCGCCGGTGAGCAGGTTGCGTCCCAGCGGCACGCCAACGGTCGGGCTGCCACCGCCGACGGCGAACGGGAACAACCCGCAGACCTGCACGGTGGTGCCACGCCACTCCGGCGGGGCCTCGACGTAAGACACCCGGCCGCGACCTGGGCCACGCAAGCCGCGCGGCCCAGGCCCGGCAGGGGAACTCGGGGTGTGTAAGGCGGTGAGTGTCGGGCGGCGACCCATGACGGGCTCCTCGATGAGTCAGCGAGATGGCAGGGGCAGAGGGGGCTGGTGGACGGCGTCAGAGGTTGTCGCGGATGACGTCGGGGACCGCGACGTGCTTGGGGAGGACCACCCCGACCCCGAGGGCGGCGGTGAACGCCGCGGCCTGACTGAAGTAGCAGCGCCGCAGTCGGATCTGGCAGGCCGGGCCCAGCTGGTCGATGACCTCGGCGGCCGCAATGAGCTTGCTGGGGTCATCGACGGTCGCGGTGATGAGCATCGAAAACCGCACCAGGCCCGCTCCGACTGCCTGCTCGGCGGCGGACTGCCGGGCCGAGGCGAGGGAGAGGCTTTCCACGGCCCGGCCCTCGCCCTGACGCAAGCTGGCCCGACCGACCGCGGTGCGCACGTCGGCGTCGGCGACGCGGGCAGCACTCGCCGGGTCGTGCGGCCGGTAGATCAGGGTGACGCGTTTGCGCGCCAGGTGATCATCGGCTTCCAGCAGCTGTTCCAGGAGGCCGGACGTCACTGCGCCGTGCGGTACGTCCACCATCTGCCAGGTGATCGACGCGCCGCTGTCGTGTCGCAGGTGGTCCCACGCCTCCACCTGCGCGACCGGGCCCGCGTCCTCCCACCCCACCAGCGGTCGATTCTCTGAGGTGCCCGGCGGCGTCTCGGCGTGTGCCCGGTCCAGCATCGCCGCGGCGGCCGGGTCGTAGGCAACCCGGACGGTCTCGGCCACCTCCCCGACGGTCATCGCTCGACCGGTGCCGGCTCCGGCGCTGCGAAGCTGGTGCAGCAGCAGTGGCAGTCGCCGGCCGATCTGTGCGGCCATCTCCTGCGGGCTGCGGGCTCCCGCAGCATGTTTCGGTGACCTGGCCGCGGCGGGCCTGCCAGTTGGGCAGGCGCCGGCTGGTTGCCCGCCGGCTTTGGCTGGGCGGCTCAGCATTCCTTCTGCTTCGGTGTGGGAGATCCGGCGGGCAGAGAACGTCAACGTGACGTACGCGGTGACCGTGGCCGCGCCGTGCGGGTAGCTGGCGGCGGCCTCGGTCAGCATCGCCCGGCTCAACGCCGGGGCATCGGCGGTCAACAGCTGATCGACCTCTGCGGCCAGCCGCGACCCGGGGTCCGGGGCGGTCTCGACCGTGACGGTGACGGCCTCCAGGTTCGCCTCATGGCCGAGCTTGGCCAGCCACCCTCCCCAGCACGCGACCCACTCATCGACGGTCTCCACGTCGACGAGTTGGGAGCCTTCCGGGTCGCAGCGGATGAGCACCGCGTACTGCTTGCTGCTGGGCAGGTGGATTAACGCGAACTGCTCGCCGTGCGCGGTCACCGCCGACAACAAGGCGGTGTTGGCGAGCAGTCCGGGCAGTCGGGCAGCGCCGAAGCTGACCGGCCCGGTCAGCGCGGAGGTGTACAGGTGCTGGCGACGGCGGCGGCCGAGCCGCCAGCTCGTCTTCGCGAGCAGCACCTGCCAGCCGTTGCGGTCCGCGCGGTTGCGCCACACCAACGGGACCAGCCCGGCCGCCACCATCAGTGCTGTCACCCCGGCCGGGACGAGCCCGGCGATGACCTGCACAACCATGACGACCACCAGCGCGCCGAGCGCGGCGGCCGTTCCCAGCAAGCCGAGCCGTGGCAAGCCCGGGCTGGTGGGTTTGCGCCAGTTGCCGTAGGTCCGCGGACCGCCCGTGCTTGACACGGCGCTGACCGTGCGCGGCGGGCTCATCAGGTGGCGCCCGATGCGGTTCCTGGGGTGCCGGGCGGGGGGCCGTTCAGGCCGGCGGTGTGGTTGCTCGCGGCGCTACGGGCGGCAGCGGCAGCTGCCTGCGCGACCTGAACGCCTGCCTGCACCGCCGGGCCGGCACCGGCCGCAGCCCCACCGCCGCCGCTGGACGGGCCAGGCCGAGAACCGCCGCGCGGCCCAGTCGAGCCGCCGGACGATCCGGAGCCACCCGGCAGCAGCCCGGGCGGCTGGCTGCCGCCCGTCGGCGGGCCGGGCCGACCCGCCGAAGCGCTACTACTCATCCGCGCGCCGGTGGCCAGCACCATCCCGGCAGCAGCCATGCCGCCGCCCGCGCCGGCACCGGCGGCGACCGCGGCACCGACCATCGGGGTGACCAAGCGCAGCATCGCCGGCAGCACCACGATGGACAGCACCAGCATGAACAGCCCAGACAGCACGCTGGTGGCGTCCTTGCCGTCACCGATGAGCAGGAACGCACTCGCGTAGACGGTGGCGGCAGCGGGCTTGTAGATCACGAACGCCAGCAGCCAGCTGCTGATCCGCTTGAAGTAGTCCATCCCGGTCTGGGTTCCAGTCCCGGCGGCGGCCAGCGGCAGCAGCCCAGCGAAGATCGTCACGACCCCGACGCGGACCAGCATCAGCCCCATCTGCGCGAGGGAGGCGATCATCCCGAGCAGCGCGACGATCAGGATGAGGCCGGTCCCCAAACCGGAGACGGCCCCGACGGTGGCGAGGCTCGCGAGCCGCTGCCCGAGCTGCCCGTTGGTGCTGCGGTCCAGCACCCAACGGGAGTAGGAGTCGCCGAACACGACCAGGGCGTTGACTGCGGCGACGCCGCAGCCGGAGGTCACGACCTGGATCAGCAGGCCTTTGAACGCCTCCCCGGCGGGCCGGCTCGAGCGGGTCATGGCCAACCGGCCCGCGCACACCAGCATGCTGATGACCGCGATGAATGCTGTCAGCCAGGCGGTGCTGGCGCGGAGCTCCGCAACAGGCCCCTGCGTCGTGGACAGGCCGGGAACATCGACGCCGGTCCAGAACGTCACGACCATCCCGATGGCCTTGGCGAAGCCTTCCGAAATCTTGCCGACGGCTGCGTCGAACACCGAACCCGTTGCCGCGCCGACGGCCCCGCCGACGGTGTCGCACACCAGATTGACTCCCGGCAGGTCGCAGGCACCCATCAGGCACCGCCCCACACCACGAAACCGTCCAGGTTCGGCACCGCCTGCGCGGTGGGGCTGTGGCCACCATCGGGTTGCAACTCCAGCCGCCAGTCACCACCGACCCACTTCACCGTCGCGGTCGTTACCTGCAACCTGCCGGTGTAGGAGAACCGCGACACCTCCTGAATCACCGCGACTTCGCCTGTGTAGGTGACGATTCGGAATCCGGCGAGCTGACCGTAGGTCCCGGGAGGGTCGTTCACCTGGACATGTGCCCGGGCCTGGATGTAGGCCTCCCGGCCCGTACTGGGCAGCACCTGCCGGGCGACGACTTCTCGCCATCCCGACCCTGGGGTCAGCAGGTAGCGGGTCCCGAGCTGCGCCGCCGCGATCAGCGCACCGGCTTGGGAGCGCTCGAACCCGCTGTATACCGGGCCGTCCACGTTCGACGGCCCAGCGGTTGGGCTGTAGGGCAGCGCGACACCGGAGAACAACTGCCAGCTCACCTGCGGAGCGCTCAGCAGGGGTTCGCTGCCTCCGATGTCAGGCGAGGCCGCGGCGCCTGGTGCCGGGTAGCTCTGAGCGATTGCTGGGAGGCCGCTGGTCTTCGGCGCAGGCGGGGTGGCGGGGGCCCCACTGCCGCTTCGTAGCGAGACGGCGCCTGCGCCGAGCAGCAACAGCACCGCGACACCGCCGGCCAGGATCGTGCCTTGCCGCCGGCCGCCCTCGCCGGGTTCGCAGCTGGCAGTGCCCCGGTCGCGAAATGGCCGGGATCGGCGTGGCAACGTCGCCATCTCAGATCAGGACGTTGACGAGACTGGTGGCGCTGGCGCCCAGGATGCACGCGCCCATCACCCAGCCGAGCTTGCCGATGGCCTCGCTGCCTTCACCGCGGCGGTGCGCGAACGCCATGCTGCCGGCGACGAAGAACACCCCGACGACACACAGGAACGTCACGGCCCACGCGATCCAACTCAGGATCGTTGTCAGGCCCTGGGTACCGGGTGGCTGCACTCCAACCGGGGTCGGGATGTTCCCAGCCAGCAGGTGACTGTGACCGGCGGCCAATTGCGCGACGGAGATGGTCAAGGCGGTCACGACGATGCTCATAGGGCGGCTCTTTCGGTAGGGACGTTGGCCGTGGTCAGGCCGCGCAGGTCGGTGATGAGCCGGGCCACCTTGGGGTGGACCGGAAGTGCCTCGGTCGCGGCAGCCAGCCGCCACTCCTCGAGCCAGGGGACCTGCCAGATGCGGGCGAATGCCCCGCACACCAAGTCCGCGAAGGCCACGACGCGACCGGGCAGTCGGCCAGGCGCATCGGCGATCAGCACCAGCCCGACCAGCTCGGTCGCCAGGCCCGCCGCACCGGAGGAGTGCTGGCGGGCTGCGTCGCGAGCCCACTCCAGCCCGCTGGTCGAGGTCCTGGCGACCAGCAGAACCGAGCCGTCGCGCGGCCAGCACCGCATCGCGTCGGCGGCCCCAGCAGCGGCCAAGCCGGCCCGGAGCAGAGCACTGACACCCGCGCCACCATGAACTCCCAGCAGCGCACAACCCGACGTACTTGGGCTGCGCACGTCAGCGACCGCAAGTTGGCGGTGCGTGGCTGGCGCGGTCACCAAGCCGGGTGCGGAGTGGGTCAACGCCAACAGCCGGGGGCCGACCTGGCTCGCCGCCCGCGGGCCCGTCCATGTCGGCGTATCAGAGGAGGTAGCGCCGCTGCCGGCGACGACAGACAGGCCGCGGGCGGCGGCGACCCGCGCGACCAGGGACGACAACGGCAGCCCGCCCGGGGGTGCTGTCAGACGCGGTGTCGTCGTGAGAAGAGCCAAGCCGGTCTCGGTGCGCATCAGGCGTCGCGCCCAGGCATGGAGGCGCAGACCCGCTGGTAGGCCGCCTGCGCCCGGTCCGCCGGGCCGGACAGGTAGGCACGCAGGTCGCGGTAGGCGGTCGGGCTGAACGGTCGCGCGGCGAGTTCGGCCAGCAGGCAATCCAGCTGCTGACGGGCGGACAGCACCGCCGCCGCGTCACAGAGCAGTGCCCGGTCGAGGTTGAAGTCGCGGTCCGGCGCGGCGTTCACTGCCCGAAGGCCCGGGCGCGCGGCGGGGTTGAGGTGCTGGTCCATCCGGTGCGCCTCTCGGTGAGGGGCGTGCCGGTTGCGGCGCCCTACAACAGAGGTAGGTGCGGTGCGAGGGACGCTGTGACAGGTGCTCGTGAGATTTCTTCGACGCGCTTACTCTCGGCGGCGTTCAGGTCAGCGCCGGACCTGCTGAGGCAGGGCGTTGGCGGCGTCGCGGTCGGGCAGCAGCACCGCCGCGAGCAATGCGGCCGCGCCCGGCAGTCCCGCCGTCGCGTACAGCGCCCAACGGCCGGTCACTGCCCCACCGAGACCCAGTGTGAGCAGCGCGACGCCTATCAACGGCAGCAGGGTGGGCAGCAGCCAGTCGATTCGAGGGTGCCGCTCGGTTGCCGTCAGGAGCACCGCCGCCATCGGCGCCAGCAGGGCAGCGGGAAGCCACCAGCTGACTCCCACCACGGCAGCTGACAGCGCCCACAGGCCGCCACCAGCGATCTCACCCAGCAGGTGCCGTGCCGCGATCGGGCTGCCGCAACCGCGGCACCGTCCGCGTAGCAGCACGAAACTCAATACAGGCAGGGTGTCCCGCGCTGGAAGCGGCAGTGAACACGCTGGGCAGCGTGAGCGCTCCCGTAGCCGGCCTGGCGGGGTGGCCTCAGTGCGGTCGATGACGACCTGGACGAAGGAGCTGGCTGCGGCGCCGAGCACGGCGGTCAAGGCGATCCAGATGATCATCGGTTCGCTCTGCGCATTGTTCGGCTACTACCTCACCGGGTCGTCAGCGCTTGCAATTCACCGACGACGATCCTCGTGGTCGAGCTGAGCGTTAGTGGGATCCGCCCCGCCGAACCGCCCGGCCCGGTCCAGTCGATCAGCCAGTACGACGTTGCCGTGATGGGGTAGGCGTTGCCTGGTTTGCCGGCGCTGGTGTGGGTGTAGCGGTACCCGCAGTCCGGGCTCGAGTCCAAGCCGTACCGATCCTCATAGGGGGTTCCGGGGGTCCGGCAGACCACCGACGCGCCATCGCCCATCGTCCAAATGATCCGGTCGACCTTGGCGGTCGCGGTGATCGTGATACCGCTTGCGCTGCCGGTGAGCACCTGCGGCCCGAAGGTCGTCGGGCCCGGTGTCGTCCACATGTATACCGGCGCACCCACGGCGCCGATCGAACCTGCCTTGTCCTCCGGCACGATTCCAATGTTGGCAGCCTGCAACACCATCCGGCGCACCACCAGGCCAGCAGCCTGGGCCGGAGTCAGGCCGGCGCCGGGCGGCGGACCTGGCAGCCAGAACTCTCCGCCGCCCGTACCTGGCACGCCCGTGTCGACGCAGTCGTAGATCGCTCCGTCCGGGTAGTGCCCTTCCCACAGTGGAGAGGTCCGAGGTGGCGGGGGATCAGTCCGCTTCAAGTAGCACTGCAGCGCGTTCGACCACGTCCCGAAAGCTGGGTCCTGACAGGGCGTCGGGGTGTGAAAACGCAGACACGACCGCGCGCCACCGCCGGGCTTCGGGTTGTCGACCGGCTCCGTACCTGGTCCTGGTGTGATCGGTATGGAAATCCGGCACTCGCCTGTCAGGCGGTCGAACTCTACGCATTGCGTCTGCCCGCCAGCGGTTGCTGAGCCAGCAAGGGCTGGCGCCAGGATGAGCGCCGCAGCGACAGTCGGAAGCAGGCGCGCTCCCACGGAGCGGCGCGTCAGCATGGTTCGTTCTTCGCGGTTGCCTGGTAGACGTACCAGCCGCCGGCGTCGGCGCCGACGGTGCCCCTTTTGTATTCGTACATGGTCACCGTTGACTTCGAGCGCGGTGCGCGGCCAGCGGACACCACGGACCTCCCCGTGCGGTCAGTGACATCGACACTGGAGACATCGACGCAGGCCTGGAGCACGACCTCGGCGTAACCGCCAGATGGCGGGGTCAGGTCGACCGATGAGACCGAGAGCGAGTCCAGCCGCGTGTGACCGCGCTGCCTACGGCCTTGCGGCTTGCTCTGCCGCACCGTCAGTCTCTGTACGACCAACTCGGGTGGCACAGCGACGGCCTTGAGGGGCGCGTCGCTGACGAACCCGGCGATGCCTACGTCATCCACGACGCGAAGGAAATCCCGGTAGCGGGCCTGAGCTGCCGCCGCGGCTTGATCTTCCGGCGACTGCTGCGTGGGTTTCGTGGTGGGGGCGGTGGTCGCCGTCAAGGGAGGCGCGATGGCAGCCTTGTCTCCGCTGGTCACCAGGATGGTGATGCCGATGATGGCGAGCACGGTGACCAGCGCGGCGACACCGATGACCAGCCGCTCGCCTCGGCCTCGGCTGCGGGGCTGGTGCTGGTCGGTGTGGGCGGGGTGCTCGGTGAGGGGCATGCCGTGCTCCCGGGTGTCGGTACGGGCCATTGTCGGCCCTGGGGGGTGAGGCGTGTCCATCGCAGTCCCGATCTGTGGATAGTTCCGCGGGTCGGTCATCGGGCACCGACCTGTCGGGCTGGCCGGCGTAGTAGCTCCTCGAGCAGTTCGATGGTCTCGGGCTCCAGGTCGTCGCCGAGTTCCTCGGCGAGCGCGGACAGCCGGTCGGCTGTGCTCACCAGGCCTTCGTGATCTCCGGCGAGCCATTCGGCCTTGAGCGCGTCGCGCCACAGCAACTCGGCGCCGGGGTCGGCCTGCAATCCGGCGGCGGCAGCGCGGCGGGCCAGGGTCGCGTCGGCTTCGAGCAGCGCCCGGTGGGCGAGCTCGTGCGCAACATCGACGATTGCGCTGATCATGTCTTGGCGGTCGCGTTCGGCCCAGGCGTACCGGCGGGGGTTGGTGCCGGCGAACGGCTTTCCCTTGACGAGGTCGAGCGCGGCCGCGAGCGTCGCGGTGCTGGCGGGCCCAGGACCTTCGGGTAGCAATGCTTGCCACAGCTGCCAGTCGCTGCGCACGTCCGGGTGCAGCCGGTAGCCGTCCTCGACGACCCGGGGCACGTAGTCGATGCCGACCTCGCTGGTGCCCAGCCATTTACGGAGCTTGCTCAGCGCGGTGTGGCGGGTGTTGTCGACGGCCCTCGCGCCGGGCCAGATGGCCTCGTTGAGCCCGTAGTGGTCGTTGCCAGGATGGAGGGCCAGATAGGCCGCGATCTCCGTCAGCTGTCGGCGTTTGGACGGCTCCACCGCGCCGCGGGGCCGGAGAATCTCGACGGGTCCGAGGATCTGCACCATGGGTGGCTGGGGGTCGGTCGGGGCATCGTCGTCGGTCGTCGTGTCCGTGCCGGAGGCGTGCGCAGGGTGGGCTGTATGGGGGGCGCGTCCTTCGGCTGCGGTTGTGGTGGCAAGGGGGACATCGATGACAGCGGTGCTTGTCCTGGTGGCGTCGGTGGCGCCTGGCCTACCTGGCACCGTCTCGCGTCCCGTTGTTCGGGACGTAAGGAGAGTATCGAGGTGACTTCCAAGGTCGGTGAGCGTCGGCTTGGCGACATCTGTTGGGCCGGGCGCTGTATCGCGGCCGGGCGGGCTGACAGCGGGCTGATCGGCGATGGTGAACAGAGCGAGCAGCTGGTCGAGATCGGCGGCGGCCAGTCGTTGGGGGCGCAGCGCCAGGCCGATCGGGGTCAGTTCCGCGAGGCACATCTGGTCGGAAGTGGCGCCGTCCAGGCGCAACGTCCACTCACCGAGACCGTCGCAGCCGGTGGAGATCGCGGCTACACCGACGTGCGGAAGGTCGTGCAGTACCCCGTCCAGCCGGGCACGGGCACCCGCGGCCATGGGTCCGTTGAGGAGCAGGATCTCTGGCGTCCAGGCGTTGCCGTGCAGGTGTTGGCCGGGGTTGGCGGTCCGGGCGTGATGGAGGTCGCCGAGTCCGTTGCTCGTGAGGGCCGCTCTGACGTCGGCCGTTCGGTGTTCCAGCGCCGGAAGTAGTTCCTCCAGAGTCGGTAGGTAGCGCACCCGGCTGTCGCCCAATGCCGCGGGCAGGGTCGGCAAGCAGCCGATGACGGTGATCTGAAGGTCGTCGGCCCAGCTGCTGGTGGCGAGTTCGGCGGCGATGGCGGCCAGGATCGCGAGGCAACTGTCCGGGTCGCCGTTTACCGCGAGGGCACCGACGTGCTCGAGGTCGAGTAGCAGGTGCGCGTCGTCAAGGTCGTGTCCGACGGTGACCAGACTCGGGTAGGGGGCGGGTATTGCCCGCAGTTCGTTCGATGACGGCAGGGCCGTGTCGCCGTCGAGCGTCCAAATGGTCGGGTCGCCGGTACCAGTGAACGGCGCAGGCAGCACGGCCGGTTCGGTCAGGTACAGCTCGACCTGTTGCGCGGTGAGCCGGACCAGTCGCAGCGACGGCAGGCCCCGGCCTTCCTGGCCGAGCAGCAAGGACAGGGTGCGCAAGGCCTGGTCGACCCGGGCGAGGCCGGTCGGGTCCTCGACGTGGCGCAGGGCCAATTCGGCGGTTGTCAGGTCCGGTGGTGGCATCGCGATGCGCTGGCCGGGTCGACGGCGGCGCTGCTGCCGGGCGCGCTTTGCTCCCAACAGGACTAGCAACCCGGCGGCCAACAAGGCGCCGATCCCTGCGGTGGTACGCACGATGGTCTCGTACCTGTCCGCAACGATGTGGTCGATGTGCTGCCGGGGGACGTTCTGCTGGGTCGGGGCTTGCGCGTCGTTGCTGCTTGTGCCGTCTGGAGCAGCGACTGGCGGTGTCACCGTCAGGTCTGGCGCAACCGCCCTGGTAGGTGCTTTCCGAAGCACAATAGGCGGGGGCTTGCCGGCGGGCCCTCCGGCTGGTGAGTGCTCGGCGACATCGCGCGCGGGCGGGTCGCCGGCCGTTGGAGTGGCCGCGGAGGTGCTGGGAACGGTCAGGTGCCAGCCGGGCCGGATCAGGTCGGGGTCAATAAGTCGGCGGTCGTCGGCTTGCCGGCCGGTTGAAGCGGCGGCGATCTCGTCGTACCGGGAACCGTCACCCAAGGTTTCCTGGGCGATGTCCCAAAGCGTGTCGCCCGGTGCGACGACCACGACTGCGGGGCTCGGGTCGGCGGAAGGGTGCGCGGCGGCGTTGGGTGGCAGCGTCAGTGTCCAGCCGGGGTGCAGCCAGTGGTCGGAGGTCAGGGTGCGGCCATCGGGCTGTCGGGCGCCGTAGTTCAGCCGGGCGATCTCGGGGTAGCGGGCGCCGTCGCCGAGGTGGTCTTGCGCGATCTGCCACAGGCTGTCTCCGGGCCGCACGGTGTACGTCGGCGCACTCGGACCCGTGGCGGCAGTCACCGCACTGTGGCTGGGGGCATCGGCCGGCGTGGCGGTGGCCTCGGTGTGGTTGAGGGTGGTGCTGACGGCTGCCGCGGGACGCGCGTTTGTGGCCAGCACGGGGAAGGACAAGGTTGGCAGGGTGAACAGCAGCGCGGCGCCCGCCAGCAGTGAGCTCGCGGCGCGCTGCTGCAAGCCCAGGGCCGGCAGATGCGGGCTGGGCAGCCCGCGGACGAGTGCGGGGATCTCGACCAGCACACTCATGGCGAAGGTTGCCCAGCCGGCCCACGCGAGCCAGGTAAGCGCCGCCAGGAACAGCGAGCCGTCATCGGGGCTGGTCAGGACACGGAGCGCCGCGCCCGGGTTCAGGCCAGCGTCGGGCAACGGGTTGCCGCGCAGCGCAATCAGGGCGGCAGGGACGCCGAGCAGTAGGGCGAGCAGGATCAGCAGGGACAGCAGACCCCAGAGCCGGTCGAGCAGCGAACGACGAGGTCGCGCTGGGGACCGGCCGGTGCCGGCGCTGCGGTCGTGGCGGCTCATCAGGGCTGTTCCTGATCGACGCCGCGGGCCAGTCGGGCCTCGGCCCGTCCGGTGACGGTCTGGGTACCCAGCCCGATCAGGGACAGGAAGGCCGGGTTGAAGCTGATGCTGGTCGAGACCTGCACGCGACCGCCGGTGACGGTCACTGTGCCGGCGACCCCGGCAGCCGACAGGTAGTGCCGCGCGGCGCCGATGGCCGCCTCGGGGTTCACCTGTGCTGGTTGCCCGCGCACGGTGTTGGCTGGCTGTATGGACTGCACACCAGCCCGCGCCGCCTCGGCGGCGACGTCGTCAGCGCGCTGGGTAGAACGGAGCTTCTGTCCGCCGTCGACGACGAGCCCGACGGCGATGAACAGGGCAAGGACCGCGACGACCAGGAACAGTGACACCGCCCCGTCCTGACCGGCTGGTCGTCGAAGCGGCCGGAGGAGGCGGGCCCTCATGAACGCTCCCGGAAAGTGTCCAGGCTCGAGATGGCCGTCTGGGTGACGGTGCGGGTGCCGGGCAGTCCCGGGATCGTTAGGCCAGACAATCGCACCGGGCACGTGACGGTCGCGGTGACGGTCGCGGGTCGCCCGGGTGGGGTGTTGAAGCCGCTGGTGTCGATGGCGACGGTCACGTCGGTGCACTGCAGTGCCTGCCCGGCCAGGCTCTGTCGGGCGGCGGCGAGTGCCTGGGTGCTGGCGGCGCTGGGGCTGCGGGCGATAGAGGCGGTCCGAGCGGCCTCGACGGCGGCCTGCTCGACAGCGGCGTTGGCGCTGCTAACGCGGCCCGCGACCACGAGCAGGCTGATGATCAGGAGGAGCCCGGGTGCCCACACGACCAGCTCGAGCGTCATGGACCCGCTGTCGTCGCGGTCGCGGCTACCGGGTCGGCCAGCCAGGAAGGGGAGCCCGGCGCGGGGAGCAGTGTCGGTCACGGGTTGTTCCGGCTGGTGAAACGCTCGAGGCTGCCGGCGGCGGTCTGGGTGACCCTCGGGCCGGGGACTCCCGGTAGCAGGCTGACGGTGCGGCCGGTGACGGTGACACGGACCTGGTTGCCGTCGAGCGACACGACGACGGTGAGTCCGCTGAGGTTGCTCAGCTCGCCGGCGTCGAGCAGAAACTGTCGGGTCTGCTGCTCGGCGGTGGCAGCCCGATCGGGCTGACGATCGAGCCGGGCGGCTCGTACTCCCTGTTGCGCCGCGGCGAGTACGACGTTTCGGCCGTGGAAGTACAGCGCACCCTGGATCGTCCCGAAGATCAGCACCAGCAGGATGGGGAACAGCACGACCAGTTCTAGAGTGCCCGCCCCACCGTCGGGCTCCCCAAGGCGTCCGCTGCAGCGAGAGCTGCTTGGGGCAGCGGCGTGTTGGCCGCGTCGCGCATGCGACGCGGCATTCGCCAGGCGCGGGGCCATCAGTCGATCCGGAGGTCCGTTACTTGATCTGGTCGAGCCGGCCCTGGGTGGCCTTGGTCAACGCGAGGACGGCGATGCCGGCGATCAGGAACAACCCCAGCGCGAGGATCGTGATCTCAAGGGTTGACAGGCCGGCCTGCCGGTCCTGCTCCCGAAGCTGTGCCAAGCGAGCGGTACCAGCAGCCTTGATGCCGGAGGCGACGGTGATCACGGTAATTTGCAACGCGAGCAGCGGGTGCATGGCGGGGATCTCCTCAGTTGGGCCGGGCAGTGGGGTCCTGTTGGTAGATGTAGGTGCGATGGCAGGGGGGCTGTGACAGGTCGCGGTCATGATCTTTGGCTTGTCACAGGATGCGGACGATCGCGGGGGCACCGAGGATGGCGAAAAAGATCAGCCCGAGCAGCGCGACGGGGATGACCATCCGTTCGCTGTCTTCGTTCGCGCGGGTCTGTTCTTTGGTCAGCAGCGCGACCCGTAGACCGCGGCTGCGGGCACGCAGCGTGTCGGCGACCGCCGCGCCCTGTTCCCCGGACAGCCGCATGATGTCAGCTAGGTCGGACAGCTCCGGTAGGCCGAGTTCGGTGGCCAGCCTGTGTAGCCCGTCCCAGGGGGGGATGCCGGACAGCCTGGACCGCACCAGCTCCTCACGCAGACGTACGAAGACCCAGCTGTCGCCGACCGTCGCGGCTTGCTCGAGGGCTTGGGTGGCGCCGGCGCCAGCGGCGCGTTCCAGCGCGGTCAGGTCGATGTAGGCGGAGGTGGCGCGTGCGAACTCCTCCCGTGCTGCGGCGGCCTTGCGGCGCACCTCTACATCCGGCACGACGAACAGCAACCCGCCCAGGGCCAGGGCTCCCAGCGCCGGGGCGGCCAGCGGCAACGGGTAGCCCAGCGCAGCGGCGACGGCCGTGAACAGCACTGGGAACAACAACCCGAGCAGACCCATCAGGACCTTCTGGCCCAGGTAGCGAGCCATCGGGATGCGCAGCAGGACCAACTCCCGCACAGGGATGCGTACGAACGGGGCCCCCTCCAGATGCCGTTGCAGCCTGAGTCCCACCCGGGTCTCCAACGAACTGGTGCCCGCAGGCTCATCAGCGGGTGCGGCGACGAGCGGGCCGGGCAGGGGAGGGGCCAGCCGGTCCAGCGCCGAGGCCAGCTGCGGTGCCGAGGGCAACAGCTCCCGCACGATCAGGGTGAGCCCGAGCCCAGCCGTCCCACCGGCCAGCACAGCCAAGGTCAGTCCGGTAGTCATCGGCTGGCCCTGCGGGTGCTGGCGTCTGAGTCGCGTGGCTGCGGGGCACCGGGCGGCGTCGGGTGGTCGTCGCGGTTGGCAGATGACAGCAGATCGTCAGCGGCCGCAGAGGAGACGCCTTTGGTCAGGAAGCGGGCCGTCGACCGTCCGACGGTCATCTGCCGCATCCACACCAGCGCGCCGACATAGGCGCTGAGCAGCACCGCGAGCAGCACCTGGCCCGAGGGACTGGTGTAGGGCTGGACGTAGGTCCTGTTCAGGGCGAGCAGCACCAGCACCCCCAAGGTGATGAAGGTGACGGCGCGGGCGGTGCTTCGCGGCTTGGCGCGGTCCGCCTCGATCGCCCGACGAGTACGAACGTCGTCGGCGACGCTGGCCGCTAGACCGTCCAGCACGGCGACGAGCCCGGCGCCGCGGCGCCGGGCGGACAGGATCAGGCTGGCCGCGACCAGGTCGCCGGTCGCATCATCGAGATCGTCGGCGAACGCCCGCAGCGCCGCGTCGGTGTTCCACCGGGCGGACAGCCGGGCCACCAGGGTGGCGACCTGCGGACCGATCGCAGTCGGGGTCGACCGCAGACTTGCGGTGATGGCCTGCTCAAGCCCGACCCCGACGGCCAATACGCCGGCCAGGTTGCGGGTCCACTCCTCCAAGGCTTCGAGCCGGTCGATGCTCGCCGCGCTGGGCGGGCTTCCGAGCAGCCGCGGTAGTCCCACCACGGCGACCGGTACGGCCAGAACCATCAGCGCCAGGCCGGTGACCAGCCATGCCAGCAGTCCGCCGGCCAGGGCGAGCAGCAGCACCAGCTGGCGGCGGCGGGATCCCGGGGCTTCGTAACGGGCACTGCCGACGGTGGCAGTCTGGAGTCGGCGAAGGCGCAGCACCAGCGGTGCGGACGGGGCGCCGGCGGGCGCGGCCGGAACTGGTCGTAGGGAGACAACGACCAGCAGCAGCCCGCCGAGCCCGGCGGCGGCGGCCAACGCCGCGATCAACGCGGTCACCAGGTGCCCTCGGGCTGGTCGAGCCAGGCCGGGTCGAACCCGGCCCGCTCGAGGTCGGCCAGGAACGAGGGCCGGGTCCGCGGCACGGCCCGACCATCGGGGCCGGGGGCGAAGACATCGGTGACGGCCGGCCTTCCGCCTTCGCCACGGCTGACCTCGATGATCTCGCTGACATAGCGCTGCTTGCGGCCCCCGTGGCGAGTTTGGTCATCGACGCTGATCTGCACGATGAGGTCGACGTGGCTGGCGATCTGCAGGTAGGCGTAATCTTGCGTGATGTGCGGCCCGGCCTCGAGGGCGCAGGTCACCAGCCGTTCGATGGCGGCGCGGGCACTGTGGGCGTGAGTGGTGCTGAGCGTGCCCGCCCCCGCTTGCGCGGCCTTGATCAGGGGGAGTATCTCTCGGCCCCGCACCTCGCCGACGACGATCCGGGACAGGTTCAGTCGCAGCGCCGAGTACAGCAAGTCGTCCAGGGTGATCTCCCCGGCGGCGCGGCCGTCAGGGGTGCGTTCACCGGTGCCAGGACGGGCTTCGAGTGCCACAATCCTTCGGTGCCGCTCGGGCATGGTGTGCAACAGTAATTCGTATTCAGTTTCGATGGTACCGATGCGCTCCCATGGGTCGAGTTCGTTGCACAAGGCTCTGGCCAGGGTGGTTTTGCCGGCGCCCTGCGCTCCGGAGATGACGATGGTCTTGTTGGCCCTCATCGCCGCGGACAGCAGCGCCGCCGCGGCGTCGCCGAGCATCGTGAGCTGGCGCAGGTCTTCGAGGTCGATGTTGGTGAACCGGTGCCGGCGGATCACCACGAGCGGCCGGGGGCTGATCCACGCGCGGGCTGCGAGCCGCAGGCCACCGTGCAGGGTCAGGTCCAGGATTGGGGTGGCGGGGCTGAAGGCCCGTTCCCCGCTACCGGCAACGACACCTGAGCGGGCAGCCATGAAGGCGAGGGCCTCGATCAGTTCTTCGTCGCTGTCGGCGATGGCTGGCACGATCTCGCCTCGACCGTCGCCGTAGTCCAGGTACACCGGGTCGCAGCCGGTGATCTCAATGTTCTCCACGTCTGTCAGATCCACCAGAGGCTGGAGCCGACCCAGGTTGAAGAGGGCGTCGAAGATGGCGCCAGCCATCGCATGTTCCTGGGCCGGAGTCGGCGGCTGGCCGCCCTTGGCGAGCAGGGTGTCGGCGTGATCGCGCAGCATCGCGACGATCAGGCCCCGGCCGATCTCACGGCGGGCCTCCTCGTCCAACCCGCTGCGGTCCCGCAGTTGGGTCGTGAGCAGCTCGGCGGCCTGCTGCCGGAACGCCCGGACCTGCGCCCAGTCGAGCGCCGGGGGCGGCGTGGCTCGCTTGGCCTGGTCGACGGGCGAGGTCGCTGCCGGTCCGAGCTGGGCCTGCAGCAGGTGGGCACGACCAGGTCCGCGCGCCGGGCGGTCGTGGACAAGACGATCTGCGGCGCCGGCGGCGGCGGCGTCGGGTGGGTGGCCACGACTGTCGGGTGCCTGGCCAGGTCGCACCGCGGTCAGCCGTGGACCCGTTGTCGGGTCGGCGGCTGCGGTCGGGTTGTCGGGTGCTGCGACAGGATCGGGGACGAAGGCGAACAGCGGAAGGCCCGCCAGCCGGTTCGGTTCGGTTCGTCGGACTCTGGCAGTGCGCCGGCGTTGTCGGCGCCGGAGTGTGGGTCGGGGGCGGACCGGAGCGGTTCAGGCGTCACTGGTGGCCTCCTGCCCCGCCAGGCGGGACTGAACGGAGGCGGAGCTCAGGCCGGCGGTGGAATCGTGATGGCCCGCGGAGCGGGGTGGGACGAGCCGGTCACGGCGGCTCACGATGAGCTCCTGACTTGCGCTGATCGCACCCCGGATGCTGCGCACCAGCGGGCTCGACTCGAAGCGGCGTCCCGGGGCGGCCCCGGCGGCCAGTACCTCGGCACTGGCGGGGTCCCACGACAGTGAGGCGACCACGGGCAGGCCCAACGACCCGCTGATCTCCCGTGCCGTGTAGGGCCTGCCCTCCCCGACCAGCAGGAGCCCCAGACCCGAAACAGGCACGGCTGATGATGGAGTGACCGCAAGTTGTTCGCGCAGCACGGACAGGCGGGCGCGGACTGCGGCCACCGCCGGCAAGCTGGTGCCGAGCACCAGCAGCACCAGATCGGCCTGCCTCAGCAGCGGGATGGGGGCGTACGCGGCGCCCAAGCGGCCCGCGTCGATCAGCACGTCGATGCCCGCGCGTTCCAGGCTTGCGGTTAGCGATCCCAACGGTCCCCACAGCGAAGCGGCGCTCGGCGCCTGCGCGGCGTCAGACAACCCCGGCAGCAGCCAGCGATCCGCCGGGCTGGCGGTGACTGGGTCACCGGCCAGACGCACGATCTGGGACCACAAGGCCTGCTCGAGTTCGTCGTGGCGGTGCGCCATGGCCAGTCCAAGCAGGCCGCGGGAGTGATCAACGGTGCCGCGCAGGTAGCCGGCCAGGACGCTGCTGCCACCAGCTGGATCCGCCTCCAGCAGCAGCGCGGGACGGGGCCACAGCAGGGTCATCGCCAGCGCAGCGGTGCTGACCCCAGGCGCGCCCTTGGCGTTGGTCAGCGCCACCACGGCCATCAGCGTTCCCGGCTGTCCAGTACCAAGGCGTCCCGGCCGGTCGCGACCCGGGCGGCGAGGTCAGCGGCCCGGCCGGCGTCGACGGTGACGTTGACGATCGTCAGGCCGGTGTCGTTCGGGCCAACCGTGGAAACAACTTCAGCCCCGATCGCGGCCGGCGTTGTACTGGGCGGTTCGCCCTGGGCACTAGGGGTGTCGACGATGCGCACCCGATCCCCGGCCTGTAGGGGTTCTGCCGGCAACTGCGCCGCAGTCAGGGCGATGCCGACAAGCGACCGGCCGGCGCCGGGGAGCACCCGGTCGGTCACTGCGGGGTCAGTCAGTAGTGACCCCGCAGTGAGCTCGACGGCAGCGCGCTTTCCGATAAGTGAGTTCAGCTGGGACGCCCCGATGGGGTGCAGCGCCGGGTCGGCATTGATGTTGGCGATCGTCAGATCGGTGCGGTCGAGCACCTCGCCGGCGCGTACGTCCTGTGCGATCGCCACCACCGGGACGGTGCTGCCCACGACCTGGGTCAAGTAGGCGGCCGCCAACGCGGCGAGCGCGATCAGTGCGACGCCGATGGCGAGTAGACCCGGGCGGCGGCGGGTCCGGGGAGGCGCGACTAACGGGGGTGCGGAGCGGCCGGTCCGGCCGGGCCGCCCGCCACCCTGCCTGCCGGGAGCCTCGTCAGGCGCCAGGACCGCGCTCGCCCCGGCCGCACCGCGGCCTGGGCTGCTGGACGTGCCGTTCGTGCTCATAGCACCTCGACGGTGGTCTGGATCGTCAAACTAACCATTTGCCGTGAACAAGGGCAATGTTGCATGTCGGTTCTTCTTCAACATCGGTCGGGATGAGCAACGGGTGGTCCTGTCTGCGTAGGGCGCTGCCCGGGCGCGCCGTGAGGACCCGCCCGAGATCTGCCGACGGCGGGAACACCGGGACCGGATGGGTTTGGACCGCTGCCGGTTGGGGCGGTCTACGCGGCCACCGCCCCGGGGGAGCGGCCTGCGGAAGGGCTGGGCCCCGAGTTGGCTGCCGCTGCCCCCAGTCGATGCGCCAGCCGGTTGCAACGCGCACGCAACGTCGACCACGAGATGCCCTCCTGGGCGGCGATAACGCGGCCGTCGACCGGTATACCGTCCTGGTCGACGGTGTAGACGCGGGCCAGCAGCCGGGCCGCATCCAGGTCCAGCACCCCGGCGCGAACACCCCAAGCCAGCAGCACGTACAGCTGCGCGTCCGCGGGTCCGGTCGGCTCGTCCGGACCGACGTCGTGGTGCACGCCCTCACCGACGGTACGCAGATCGGCGACCGGCATCTCCGGGAACGTCCGACGGAAATAGCTGCTGCCGGTGTGGCCACGCTGCACCAGTGCGACGGTGTCCAGCGCCAGATTCGCCGCGATCCGCGACGGCCGGGCGAGAAGGGGGTAGGTCGCGATCACCTGCCACAGAGCGGCGACGGCAACCGACACGGCTTCCTCCCGGTCGCCGTGCATGTCGGGGCGACCAGCGACCGCGTTCCCGACCCGAACCGCCTTGCCGAGCATCGCCTGAAGAACCGTCCGGCCCGCCAGCTGGTCGCCGCCCTGAGCGAGTTCCAACAACGCCAGCAGCACGGCGTCGCGCCCTTCGACATCGTCACAGCCGACTCGGGCACGAAGGTCGTCGAGCGAACGAGCGCCGGCCAGGACCGGTTGCGCCACCACCCATCGGTGCAGGGCCTCACGGCTGGCAGGGGCTTCGCAGAGCCGCGCCCACTCCAGATTCAACCTGCCCGCCAGCGTTGCCGAGGTCCGGTGCCGAACCGGCCCGGTCGAGCAGGCGGGAACGAACGGAGGACATGCGAGGGGGGCGCGGACAAGCAAGGCCAAGCTCACGGCGAGCTCCTTCAGCAGCAGGTGCTCGCCACGCTGCTCACCGACCCTTGCCCATCGTCTTGCCCGATATCGGCTGTCAACAGTTCCGACCCTGCCCGCCCGATCGACACCCTTGCCCGCTCACTGCGGGCAGGACGAACTGTCGCCGCACGACCACTCGACGAACGCCAGGACACGGGTAGTTGGCGAGCCTTCGGGCGATAGGTGTCGGACCAGTTGTCCGGGTTGCCGGGCAAGTCCGGTGGCCGCCGGTTGCGTTGGTGACCGACGGTCATCCGACGGCGGCCGGCGCCGCAGCATGCAGTCTTGCCCGCACGCTCGCGGGCCAAGACTCCCCTTCGCCCTACGCGGCCAGCGGGCGAGACGCGTTGACTACCGAGCGCGACCGAAGCCCGGCCGGAGCCCTGGCCGTCCGAACACCGGGAAAGATCATGACCGCGGTCGGTCACAGACTGCCCGGCGAACGCACCTACAGCAGGTATGAGCTTGCAGCCCCCTGCCCCCCAAGGAGCTGACGCGGCCGTACATCCGGCCGACGCGGCGTCGGCGTCCGTCGTCCGCCGCCTCGACCCCGCACGATGCGTCGAGGCACGGGCACTGCTCCCGGCGGCCGCTGCGAGAGACAACGGTCCCTCCATCGCCCAGGTAGCCCCGCCGTCCACCGCGCCTAGGCCACCTGCCCAACCCTGTCCAGCTCGCGGCTCGCGCGCACGGAGCCGGCCGTGCCGTCGTGCACACACCGACCCTGATGTCCAGGCCAAGCAGCGGTCCGCCGACGCGTCCGCAGGTGCCGGCTGATGGCGCCGCCACTGCTCGCCGCAGCAACGGCCAGCAACGCTGCCCGCTCGCCACTGCTGCGCTGGGTCCTCACTGCGGTGGTTGCCTTCCCCGTCCTGCTCGTCGTCCTGCTGCTGATCCTGCTCAGCGGCGGGCTCGACGCCGCCGGCGCCGGGGTAGGCGTAGCCGGCACCCTTCGCCCCGGCACCGTCCCAGCCGCCTACCAGCAGATGGTGCTGCGCGCGGCCGAGACCTGCCCAGGCATCACCGCACCCTTGCTCGCCGCCCAGCTCGACGCCGAGAGCAAATGGAACCCGCAAGCCATCAGCCCCGCCGGCGCCCAAGGCCTCGCGCAGTTCCTGCCCGGTACCTGGGCGAGTGAGGGCGTCGACGGCGACGGCGACGGTCTCCTCGACCCGTTCAACCAGGCCGACGCGATCGCGAGCCAGGCAGCTTTCATGTGCAAGCTGCTCGCCGCCGTCACCGGCGACAGGCAGCTGACCGGCAACCCACTGGACCTCGCGCTCGCTGCCTACAACGCCGGGCTTGGCGCCGTCCAGCGGTACCACGGCATTCCGCCCTACCCCGAGACTCAGACATACGTGCACCGGATCCGCGCCCTCATGGTCAACTACGCCGACCCGGCCGACAGCGCCCCCGGCACCGGGCCACCCGGCACCTGGCGCCGTCCCATCGTCGGGCCGATCACCTCCGGCTTCGGCCAGCGCGGCGGCAACCTACACGCTGGTATCGACTTCGGCGCACCGATCGGCACGCCCGTCTACGCGGCCAGCAGCGGCAGCGTCATCGCCGCCGGGGCGGCGTCCGGCTTCGGGCAATGGGTCAAACTCCGGCACCTCGGCAACATCACCACCGTCTACGGCCACATCAGTCGGTGGACCGTCACCGTCGGCCAGGCTGTCCAGGCCGGCCAACTCATCGCCTTCAGCGGGAATGAAGGCCGCTCCACCGGCCCGCACCTGCACTTCGAGGTCCGAGTCGACGACATCGCCGTCGACCCCATCACCTTCTATACCGCTCGCGGCGTACGGCTGTGAACGCCAGTCCGAGCCCGCAGCGCATCGACGCGGCACAGCGCGAATCGGAGGCATGCTCCGGCCGACTGATTCCAACCAGGTCGAGTCGTACCTCCCTCCGTCGCGGCCGAGCCGCCGTGTCGCCGAAAGCCGGGGATTCGCGAGTTCGGTCGAACGGGCAAGACGACGTCGGCGAGCGGGCAAGCCTCGTCCTGTTTCGGGCAAGACCCATCCGGGGGGTTGGGCAAGTAACTGGGCAAGAGTGCGGCGTCACCGTGAAGCCATGGAGATGGCGAGATCGGGCGCGGTAGGCGGCTCGACCGAGCATCCCGCTCGGGTGATCCCAACCGACGGCGCCTAGTGCCGGGTACGAGCTGGAGCTACCAGCCCAGGACGACCTTTGCCGGCGTGCGACTTGCCCGCATCGTCGACCCCTTCGACGAAGCGACCGCGCACCAAAGGCTGCGACCAGACCGATGGCCTGGCGATCAGCTCGGAACTCGTCGCCAGCGAGGCGTCGCCACGCCGACCTCGCCGTATGCACGTCCGAGATCTCCGTCGTCACCAGCCCACCCGGCACCTGTCCGAGGACGAGAGGAAGCACAACGATGACATCGATCACAACCGAATCTGCGGTCCGCCCTCGCCCATGTCGCCGGCCCTCCAGCCGAATTCGCCGTGCGATCTGCAGAGCCGTCGCTTCGAACGCGAGGTCCGAGAGGCTCACCGATGAACGGCCTGGTCGGGAGGTGAACGCGTGATCTGCTCAAGCTGTCGCGACGGGCAGCATCACGACTGTGACGACTCGCAACATCACCGGGACTATCCCTCCTGCGCGTGCCAGGATCGCCCCCGTGTCGTGGAACAAATCCGGAATTCGACCAACGCCGGCGCTGCTAGCTCCACCAGTTCGCGGTCGTCCAAGGAGGGCGTCTGATGAGCAGGAGCAACCGGCTGCCGGAGGCACCAGCCCGCCGCGCGATAACCGTCTGGGCTGATTCGCATCGCCTCGAACTTCGAGACCTCGCCGAAGTCCTCCACCTGCAGACGCACGAACTGCGCCTCTTGCTCGAACGACGGTGGCTCACGTGGGAGACTGCTGACGAGATCGCTGTCGCCCTCGGCCGACACCCCTTCGAGATCTGGCCCGGATGGTTCGACACCTTTCGCCGACCGGCCGGGGAAGCCGGACCAGGCAAGGGAGAACTCGAGGACGGCCGTCACCCGTACAGCGAATTCACGCAATCGTCGTCGTCGGATCTGACGCAACGGCGTCGTTCGACGCGCTCGAAGGAAGGGCAACGATGACGTATGTGGCCGATACACGAGCCGGTCAGTCCGGCATTGGTCGCCAGGACGATCAAGCCTCACGAGCCCGGCTGCTGTCCATTGAGGATGTCGCCGACTACCTCGGAGTGTCGCAGCGCTGGGTGTACGAGCAAGTGCGCAGCGGCCGACTGCAAGCGATGTTAATCGCCCGCTCCTGGCGCCTTCGGCAAGAGGCCGTTGATCTGTTCGCCGAGTCTTTCCGTCAACACCCAAGCATGATGCTCGAAGGGTGAGGACAGGACCGGCGTTCTGCCGAGCAGGTCAGGGAGTCCGAACGGGCCTCGGTCGTCGTTGACAGCGATGTGCGGTGCGCGTCCGAGTTCTTGGCGTAGTCGACACAGCCAGCGGCCGCACCGTGCCGACCAGCTGCTCGAAGGCCTGTACGGCCTGGGCGCGAATGCCGTCGTTGATCACTTGGGCTGGCCTAGCGTCCAGTTCTCGCGCGATGCGTCGAACGACCTCCAGCTGCTTCACAACGCTGTCCCAGTCGAACTCGTCACCTACCCCGGTATAGCGGCAAGTCTCCAGAACGTCGTCGCCCAAATCCTCCAGCTGTCCAATCCAGGCCATCCAAGTACGCCGCGTCAGGTAAGGCGGCACCTCCGGCAACCTCAACCTGTCGGACCCGGCTGCTACCGTCGAGCACCCCATAGGTACAGCACGGGCGGAGGAGCTTGGGATGAAGCGGATCGACGTTGTGAAGAAGGGCAGCGAGTGGGTCGGCCGGGAGCGGCGGCCGCACCGTGTCTCGGGGAGGGACTGAGACGGAGGCGGTGCAGAGGATGGCGGCCGTTGCTCGCGTCGACGCCCAGCCCGTCACGGTGAAGATCCACAAGGAGAACGGCAGGCTCCAGGAGGAGCGGACCTACCCGCCTGCAGCCCATTCGCGCCGCAGCAAGGCGTAGCGGCGGAGATCCTCGTGTCCGACACGCGTCCGCCCGAGCCCGTGCAGGTCGCGGCTCGAGCATGGCTTCATCGTGCCTGGGAGGTGCTCCACGACGAGCACGTGCTGCCGACCCCCTCCCACCGGCGACACCTGAGAGTCGGGCACGACTACTACGGACACCTCGACCAAAGGCTCTACGACGCGCTCGAAGGCGCCGTCCAGGACCACTACCCGCGCTTCGCAAGCCACAGGCCCCTTCACGAGCGTGAGTTCGCCAGCCCGTACCTCTTCAGCCTCCTAGCCCGGACGTTTCATGACGCGGCTTGCTGCGTTGAGGTAGCGCGGTCCGCTGGGGTTCCGAGCGGTGTTCGTTAGGAGGGCATGGCGCGGATCCGGCGGGGCCGGCTGGTGGTGCTCCGAGG
>JAABVA010001111.1_pt1 | contig 29620 bp, 33 predicted proteins | sample 5560331 | NCBI WGS metagenome assembly JAABVA01 (sample SAMN12812661, study PRJNA571458) | rock metagenome | isolation source: Antarctica rocks | place: Antarctica: Victoria Land, Mt New Zealand sud | collected 2016-01-07 | reverse complement strand
GAAGTTAGCACAGCGAAGAACAAATCCCCCCCCCCCCGGAAAACGCTGAACCGGGGCCCGCCGGAAAAGGGAGACCGTGGAAATTGCGACGTCTGGGTAGAGAGCGATAAAGCAGTAGAGCCCCCCCCGCCGATAGCAGATGATAACACAAAAAAACGAAAGAAAAATCAACAAAAGTGTTGGAAAATCGCAATTACCTTTTTAGGGGGGTTTTGCCGGACGAAAAAAACAGAATCCAAAACAAAGCCCCGAGGAAGAAACGAGAAGGAAGGAAAAGAATTCGGGGCTAGAGATAAAAAACGGCAGCGAGATGGGGGGGAAAAAAGCTGTATGTACCTTAGCGAAAATAGCTGGGATTGCTTTACCGTAATCACACCGTAGTGACATCGTAATGAAATTGATCGGTAAACTTGATTTAATACGGCCCCGAAACAGTCTTGCGATAGAGCAGATGACTCGACTAAACCGTTCTTAATAAATATACCGTTACGAGTAATTGACCGTTCACTCCTTATTACTACTTTGACACCGTTATAGCAAGCATTTTTTCAAACTCCTGTCCCGTAGTTCCTGAAAACAACCAACCAACTTACTCTTTCTCTCTCTTCATCCTTTTCCTGATCCCCCCTCCCTCCCCCTCCCCCTCCCCCTCCAAATTATTCCAGTTGCTGTTCACCGCCCCCCAATCTCCAAATCCAAAAGCTTTCGGGGCTCACTGGGCTATGGATGTTTAGCACAGTACGTTCTGAGGTTCTGGTTACAAGCGCCGCGGGAGATTCTGGTGGTTTTTGGGAAAGGGGGGGGGTTGGGCTGGTGAGTGTCGGGGGGTTGGTGGGAGGGAGGAGGGAGGGGATAGTGGGTGGATCTTTTGAGGGGACTGCCGAGATTGAATATTCTATTGATAAGAACGTATATATACCCAGTAAAAGAAAAAGAGGCTATTTATGGGGGTATCTCACCAACCGTCTAAGTCCTCTCTAGCTCGACCGAAATTATATCCAAGAAGTTTCTCTCACAAACACACTACAGTCCATTTCTATACTATACTTTCCACGCTTCCAGCTAAGAGGCGTAAATACCAAGGCTCTAATTCTTCTTCCTCTTCTGCTCGGCCATCACATCCGCCAGCGCTTTCCGCGCCCGTCCTTCCCGCTTGTCGAAACCGGCATTGAAGAAGGTGGGGAGGACGCGGTGAAAATCTGCAAGGGAAGGAAAGATATGCGTTAGCATGGTTCCGGCGGCCACGATGGGAAGAGAGAGATGATACTCACTAGCATGCTCCTCCTCGAATTCAATGCCCCTGCAGCCCTTCTCGCTCACGGCGATTTTCACGGCTTCTTCCAACAAGCCCCGCCCGATTTCTTTGCCACGGAATCGCAATTTTACGGTCCAGGCTTTTATATACGCTCTTCTATCTCGTTTGGATAGCCTCATCGCTAGGGCGCCGATGATCTCTTCGCCCCATTTGGTCACTAAAACAATCAATTCTTCGCCCTTGTTCTTCTTATTGGTGTCGCTGTTGCCGGCCAACGAAGAGCCTTCCACGAGCCAATTCCAATTGATGTTTTCGGCGTGTGTAAGATACGGGCCTGAAGCCACACGGACGGCGAGCAGGAAGGCCATGATGATGCCGGTAGTCGTGGTGAGGAAGACGGGAAAATCAAAGTACTTGGCCAGGATTGCGAGCAGGCAGAGGATCGTGGCCAGGGAAGCAGGATGCGTGATCACTGCGTAGGAGGCTATTTGACGTTGTTGGGCGACGGAGTCAGCGATAAGACGGAGGGCTTCGACGCGGTCCGTGGGCGTGGTGGCGGCGATGGTCATGAGGGCTGGGAGGGGTGCTGGGGAGGGTTCTTCTGGCGAGGCGGGCGTTGTGATGGAGAGTGGAGAAGGGTTCGGGTGGGGGAGGAGGGTGGAGGGTTGAGGTGGTGAGGTGGGAGTGGACATTGTACTGGAGGAGAGGGAGTCGGAATTTGAGAGGTGAATGTTTGTGCGGAGGGTGGAGAGGAACGCTGCGAGGAGATTAGCACATGGTTCTATGACTATATCGACGGATTGACATGTGGAACAAATGATAGGATGGCGGAATCGACGAAATGGACTTGTCTCCTTACTCGCACCGTATCTGTAACCCGGGATGCTGTTACCGAGTTTCCCAAAATCCCAGTCAAAGACCTCGAGGTCGGAAGGGTGAAGTAGTTTGCGTGCGACTGCCATGGTCAAAACCGATTTCTGCTCATATGGGCCCAAGCTCTCACAGCAGACGGACATGGCGGGCTCGAGCTTAAATATCTTCCCACGTTCCTCGAAGACTGGCCAGGAAGCTCTTATCGCGCAGCCCTATCCGCTCTAGTGATAAGCGTCCTCTTGGCTTCCAGCGACTGCGATGGTCTCCCAGCAGTTCCAGGCGTACAAATGGCATAATAGAGGCTGGCGTGGCGAAGCAAGGTGACAAGACGAACTGCTGCTGTGTTAAAACGAGTAAGAGGGAAGGCAGTGTGAACCAGAGAGACTGATGGGACGGAGGTGATCCGTGCGGAAAAGACGAAATTGCGCTTTTAGATGACTTCTTTACCCTTGCGTGCGGCCTTCCTGTCTAGCGAGCCTATCGATCTTCATCTTCTCAGCCTCCATCAATTGACTTCGGACTTCCATAATGATCTCGGTACCATACCGATTAAAGACCTTGATAGGCATTGATCCAGGAAGGACTGTGGATGACTTTCCCCTGGCACAGTCTTTACCGAATACCGATTGCACTTTCTCTGTTGCGATTGTATTTTCATTCAAACGAGTTCGGACAAAGTCATTACCAAGACCTCGAAGTAACTAGGAAGCCAGGCTATCAATCTATGCTGGCTTCTATCACGGTAGCGCCATTCAGCAATACAAATGCTGTTTCTAAATATTCATCAAGGAGAAATCTTTCCTGAATGTGCTTTCTGTATCTACCTTTCAACACCAAATCGCGACGATGCTTGCGGAATCAAGGAGGAAGAAGTCTTGTGCCTCATGCAGACTCGCCAAGACCCGCTGCAACATGGCCGCTCCTAAATGTTCAAGATGCGAGATGAGAAGGATCGAATGTGCCTACGAGATGAAACGATACGCCTCATCTGTCTCTAACTCAAAGGAGTACAATCAAGCAGCAGAGAGTACTAGTCATGGGACTACAGTGAATAATCATAGGGGGCCATCCATGGCATCTAGCTCTTCGCTAGCAGCGGAAGTGCTTGTTGAGCACTTGGATGCCTTTCAACATGGTATGGCATCACAAGTTCCGCGACTTGTCGCTCTTGACGCTTTGCCAGGCCAAGGCCTAGAAAATGGTCTGCAAAATGAACTCGACCTGGATTGGGACTTTGGGCTTCATTCTTGGGACGCAGGTCGGTCTGGGATAGAGGATGATCAGTCTGCTACTGCCTTTGAGAATTTAAACACCATTACAGATCGCCCAACAGATATGAAAGATCTTGGGATAACATATTTTCCATCGCGGCAGTCGCGCGTCCAATTCTCATATCCAATGTTGCTGGACAAAGATTCCCAGAGCCAACCAAGGAGTCCATCACCGCCGTCAATGACTGGGCATAGCCTCCCGTCTGGGGGCCGGGCTTTGGTCCAAAGTTCACCCAGGATACTAGCGATTTTACCAGACCCAAATATACCTGGACTATTTCTTCCAAGAAACTTTGCTACGAGTTCCACGTCATTCACAGCCAAGTATCTCATGGCAGTGCTTAGCTCATTTCCGAAGCTCATGACAAATAATTCTGTTCTTCCACGTTATATCCATCCATACCAGCCAAAGAATAAAGGCAATGACTTCGTTTGTTATAACGACAAAACTTGTCTTCCGGAACCGTTGGCCGTTTGTTCGAGTATCGTCCAGATGTTCCTTACTAAGACCGGCGAAAGTAATGCATTCGTATGGAGAACCATCCGCTCAGAACAACAGAGGCTGTATAAAGAGGTGTGTATTCTACGTCTTCGTGATCCCAAGAAAAACGCTTAAGTCAGGGTATCAAATCAATAGTTCAAGCAATATAATGACTGGGAATTATTATCCGCGCTTCAAGCCACCCTTATTTACATCCTTCTACGTTTGAATGAAACGGAAGTCCCCGTTACGTCCATAGACGTGCCGCTTATTGTGACAATGGGGGTAGGTTGAATCCCTTATTGTGCATGGCAAAGTGCCTCAGGCCTCCTAATTGAGCTTCTCCTTCAAAAATGTCTCTTTGCGAAATACCCAATCCAAAAATTCAGAAGACGAGAAAATTACTGACCTTATACGAAAATCTAGGAGACTGCCAACAGATTGTACAGTCATGGGGATTACCTCTGCGAGAAAGAACAGCAGGGAAAGATTCCCGCTTGGCGGGATTGGGTTTTCATGGAGTCTAAGCGCAGGTACGTGGCAGCTGCTGCAGACATTGTATCTTAGCCTAATTAGTACCTCTTTTTTTACAGGATGTTCAGTGTTCTGTTTATGCTGGATATGCTCTACAATGTCAATATGGAAAAGCACCAGCCGTCTGACTGCAGCGGCCAAAACAGCGTTCCATTGCCCTGCAGCAAAGGGCTGTGGGAGGCCAAATCCGCATCAGCTTGGCGAGCAAAATACAGCGAGTATCTTGACACTAGGAAAGGAGACGTGTGCCTGACGTACGGCGACCTGAAAGGATTACGACAGTCACAAGAGATTGCGGACGATGAATCCAAACTTGATATCGATATGGGGGAGTGGTGCAACGACCTTGATGCGTTCGGCACGTTGATTTTCAATGCTTCCTTGATGCCTTAGGCACGCAGGGAGTTCGGATGGATTTCGGAATTCAAGATCATCTTACGCGATATCCAGGCATAAAATCCTTGGTTGTTCAATTCTGCGAGGTTAATCTATAAAATTAGTCCGCTACCTACAACCTGTCTTTGTCATCTGGGATCTGCAGATGGTTCGCGGAATTCCCGGAGGATTCGAGAAGTATTATCCCACCAAATGTATATCCGCCGGAATTCCGCAAGGAATCAAGGACCGTATATATAGAAGATGCTTCCCTTCCAAACGATTTCCTCCTGAACATCATCATACTACATCCTCTGAACGACCTTACTCGTTGCCAGCCATTGCATCAGCAACGTCAACCGCACAATCCAAGCATGTCGCCCATTGGTGTCGGCTTAATTGGCCTATCAACTGCAACCAACCCACTGCAACCCGGTATGTGGGCAAGCAGCTCGCATCTCCCCGCGATCTTAGCATCCCCCCATTACGAGCTTGTTGCTCTATGCAATTCGACTGTTCAGTCCGCCAAAGCATCCATTGTCCACCATAACCTTCCACCCGACGTCAAAGCCTACGGAAGCCCCGAGGACTTGGCCCAAGATCCCAAAGTAGATCTTGTCGTCGTCTCCGTGCAGGTTGGAAGACATTACATGCTAGCCAAGCCCGCTCTGCTGGCCGGCAAAGCCGTCTTCGTCGAGTGGCCCCTGGGCGTCAATACAGCCGAGGCAAAAGAGCTGGCCGACCTCGCGAAGACCAAAGGCGTAAAGACGGTCGTGGGATTACAGGCACGTGCGAGTCCGCTGGTCGCCAAGGTACAGGAGGTTCTTGATAGCGGTCGGATCGGCAAAGTGATGAGCACGACGGTTATCGGTACCTTCTCCGGGATCCCGACCGATAAATTCCCAGCCGACGCGGCATACTACCTCGACAAGAACAGCGGTGGTAACGTCTTCACCATCCAACTAGGCCACTGTAAGTCTCCCTAACTCCACGTTTCCAAACCACCTCCACACAATCAAGACCTCTCCGCTCACCCCCATCCAGTCCTCGACACTCTTCACCTCCTCCTCGGCGAACCCACCTCCCTCCACTCCCTCATCACAACCCAATTCCCCACCATCGCCCTCCTCTCCGGCTCCGGCACCATCGTCACCCCCAACCACCCCAAAACCTCGCCGGACCACGTCTCTCTCCACGGCACCCTCGCCTCCTCCGCCCTCATCTCCCTAACCTTCCGCTCCAATGCCTCCGTCGACGGCAACGGTATGCACTGGCTGATCACGGGTACCGAAGGGGAAATTGAGATCGTTACGCCAGAAGTGCAGTGGCAGTTTGGGCCACCAGGGACGAAGTTGAGGGTGAGGACGAAGGAAGCGGGATTTGAAGAGGTGGGATGGGAGGAGGGGATCAGGGAGGAGGAACATGTAAATAAGGTAGGGTTTCCGGGCACGAATGTGGCGAGGGTGTATGAGGCGTTTGCGAAGGGCGAAAAGGGGAAATATGCGGATTTCGATGATGCGGTGGTGAGGCATAGGATGCTTGATATGATTGTTAAGAGCGCTGCTTAGCCTTGAGGTCGGGTTTCGGGAGCTGCGGCCATTCACTAAACAGCGAATTAATCATCCCACGAGCAGATGTGTTCGCTTCAATTGAAACTGGCGTCTACTGCGTACAACCATCCGAGAATTCCTGCGCGCTAATCAGTGCCCATGGTAAACGTTCGCAAATACTGTCTTCGCTGTGCGTCGTCCAAGCTACCTTGACTTCTCTCATCCACTACACCGCAAAGTGATTTGACGTCAAGTAAAGAAGATGAACTCAAGCTTTCTCAGTATATCAGCGTGATCGACGAGTCACTACTTCTTCGAACACTGTAATCACGATTCTCAGATTCATCATCTGAAATGACTATTCTATCTGATATCTTTTCATCAATTATTCGACGACACTGTCGATGTGATGAAGACGTTTCGATATCGACGCAGTCGACGAATCGCAAATTCTTCGATCACTTGTAATCACAATTCGCAGACTCTTCATCTGAGTTGTCTATTTCACTAGTAGTATCTTTTCATCTCTTACTGACATCGACATGTCATTAATCTTCTTCGTAGATCGATTGTGACTGTTAGAAGGAATGTTGTCACGTAGGTGAAAACTCTGCACGACGACTTTCCTGATCACGCAACGTTCTAACATCGTTCGAACTGCGTCGGATTGAAATCTCTTGGCTCTTCTGACTTCTATTCGAACACAGAATAGAATCAAAAGGTTCGTAGTCGGCATCACGTACAGGTGAATCTCGTCGCCGGCCATCGAATCTAATGAAGTAAGTAGAATATTAGTCGATATAAAACCTTGACAAAATAATTTTTTTTATTATAAAATCTTGATAGTACTTTTCGACAACTCCGCATCTTACCAAAATAGAAGAACATTCTCACTGTTTCATCGGAAAGACAAAGCTTTATGCTAGAAGAAGAAGAAGAAGTGTCTACACTAAGACGCATGACAGAGCAGCAAACCGCTGAATGCGAAACTTCGTCAAGAAATATCCCGAGATTTTTTGACATCGTAGCTTGAAAAAAAGTCGGGTACTAGAGGTGTGCCAATGGCTAGTTAGCAGGATTGAGGTCGATCTTTCATCTTGCTTTTTGAAGGGTTGAAAAGTACGGCGTACTCAGAGCAGTTCTGAATGTTTCGGACATTTGTTCTTTTTCTAGCCGTATAAAGTGTGCTCATACGACGATGTACGAATATCGTCTTTTGGGATTCATTCGTATCATTTATCGGATATTGGGATAGCTGCTTCGAATGTTCTATATTAAAAAGCAGTAAGGTTTTACTTAAACAAAGAAGAGATCTTCTCTTCCCTCTGTTATCTCTTTCAATAATCATGAAATCTATTCAATCAACGCTTAAGCCCATCTTAACATGATATTCTGAAAGAACGTATATAAGAAGTTCTTTTCAACGGATCTTCATTGTAAGACCCTTCAGTACAGTAGAGTAATTCAGCACAGTAGAGACATGCGATGTGACAATGTGAAATAGTTAGATGCTAAGAGAATTCTATCCCGACTCCTTCACGATATCACGAGCCATTCGAGTCGAGATACGAGTGCATTTCCTCATGCGGCAAAGCCAATTCAGATACTGCTTCGACTATCGCACTGGTGATATCAATTTTCTTCTCGAGTAATGCAAAGACTCTCGATCTTGTTACAACATGCTCAGCGCCAGTCCAGGGTCCAAGCGTTCTGATTTGCAAACCCAGGATCTACTAAGAACACTCAAAAGACTTAGCCATACGGCGTTCGGAGCCGCGTTTGCGTCTTCATATTTGTAACGACTTTCTTCAACAGATGCCGATCAGAGTGCTGAAACCCTGGCAGCAGAAACCGTTCTCTTTGCCTCACTTGTTCTTGGTGTGTTCGTTCTCCGACTCCACGAGTTTCAACCCTTTTTCGGTAGTGCCAAGTCTAACAACCATGTCTTTCGCCAACGCTTCCATGCCCTCGATATCACCAACGCCCGTCTCATGTCTGTTCGGCAGCTCAAGACCATGAAAAGCGAGTGCAAGCGGCGAGGATTTCCAAACCGGTGCGCGGTTTCCCATCGGTCTCGTGTCGATGATTATGGCGACGAAAAAAATCAGGGTCAACAGCACTAATATGGACGGGAAAGCCAACCAGGCCCATTGCACAGAGAGACAAGTTCGATTATGCATCACCACACCTTTTGCTTGGTCGTTGTATTTGGAGAGGCTGTTTTGTCGGAAGAAACTCGTTATAGAGTCTGAGATATTCTGGAACGTCCTATTGACTCGATCAAAGCTCACGTCGCCGTAGTTGTAGATGGTCTGGAGGGTTTGGGATCCTCTCAAATTTCCAATCCCTCCACCAAATGCGTTGTCTCCTTCGACAGTAGCCTGGAAAAAATCTCTCAGGTAAGTCTCCCAAAGAGTTACAACGAGAAGATCGTCGATAATGTAAATGCATTCGCTGACAAACATTGACTCAGGAAATGAAGCATTGCTAGATAGGTTTTGAGACTGCGGATCAAAGGTCAAATTGTATGCCAGCCATCTAGTGCTTGAGTCGAGATGATAGCCAACGTTTAATAGACTTTGGCGCTCATGAGCAGACAAACACGTTGTGTCAACCATACCAAGGTATGATCGATAAATCTGGATGGGATCCGATCGATTTCGCGGAGGTGGGACCGTGTGTCCCCAGCTGCTTCTTGTGCTGTTACTAGTAGACACTCGAGTCTCGTGAAGCTCACCGGCTTCTATTGTCGAAGAATAACTGCGCACACATGGAGATAATGAACAGCTTGCTGCACCATACCCTTTGCAATACCAAGTATCATTTGTGGCAGCTGTATCGCATCCCGTAGGAGGCTGTCCTGTTGCTGGATCAAACAGTAAGAATTGTTTCCCTGAAATTATCTCCACTCGGTACAAGTCTTCTAAGCCCTCTGGCTGTTCAAAGACTCCCATTGCTGTGAGATTGAAGTTTGTACCCGGATAAGTCGAAACAGATAGGCCCGAGGGAAGAGATGTCGATACAGAAATGTTGGTGTTTCCCATGATCCCGGACTCCGTCAAATTTCGAGTGACTGTCGTTCCGTTTGAATTCGGAGTGCTATCCAAAAAGACGCCTGTGTAGTTGCTTTTAACAATCGTCGAGCGGATGGTTAAGTTCTTTGTGACGTCGGTGCAGCTGCTACAGTAGCCGACTGTGTTATACTCCTTTTTGAATGTACAGTTGCCTGTGAGACATTCGAAACTCACAAGTCCGTTCGGGGAAATGACACCATCGTTGATGGCGGCCTGCAGACCAGGTTCAACCAACCCATTCATGCCGAAGCTCTGGTCGCTCTTGTTCCAATCTCGCGAATTTCGCTGGATATAAAAATTCGTCCGAGGTATAGTCGCCTGCAATCCATTCATAGGTACACTGCAGTCATAATAATGAATGATTTGTTGCGTAAACGGATCGACCGCGAGTATAACGAAGGATATCAGAGCCCCAGCAGAGGATAGAGGGTGTCGAAGACGCAATCGCCGCAACAAATTCAAGGCTCCCAGCGGACCGCGTGTGGCTTGATCGTATTTGACAAGATCTTCCAGTGGCCTGTTGTTTTGCAACCATCTCCATTTGAGCTGACCAAGACCTTCTGCAGTCACCAGCAGAATGGTTCCCTTCAACACGACCACGTAGATAGATATCAAGGTATTCAACGATATCTGATATGGCCATTTTGGCAACGGTTCTCCTTGAAGTGGGTGCAGTGTTGCGGTGATGGCTACAAGGGCCGTAGAGAAGAGAAAACAGGCACTAATCTCCATCCACCAATTCTTGAAGATGTGAGCCCCGCGAGCATGTGTCTTTGTTGACTGTAATATGGGTGTCGAGTGCTGACTTTTTCCCATTGCCTGATTACTTCCCACCAGTTGGTTGCTTCCTACTGGCTGGTTGCCTCGGGTTTGCTGGTTGTTCCCCACCGGCTTCCTTGGAATCAAGAATTGAGCTGTGCCAGCGCTGGCGCGGTCAGTCCGGCTAAATATGTTTCTAGAGCCTGGGAGGAGATTAAGGCCAGCAGAGCTAGCTTCTTCTACATCGGTCAGTAGGTTCTTGCCATCCGGGAATGACAAGCTTGGCCCTTGAACTGATTTAGCCGGAAGTTGTATATACTGGTGGTCCATAATTTTGTCATGCACGACGCGGGGGCTGTTTTCAACCCTAAGCTCTCAAGAACAAGAATCCCGGCGAATGCTCTTCTCTTAACGAAATGAGGACAACGGCTGTGGTAGTCTGCGTCGAGGCTGAAACAGTTGAAGGAGCACATGCAGGCATCACGCACAGCCGAAATGCAGGTAATGCTTTTATAAATAGTGCGTTATTGCTGCGAGCGTGTATGCACGCGAGGAACATCGGCATATTGCCCTGATTATGAGCATTAGCTCATCAGACTATTGCCTGCGTCAAATGACGACAGAATTAATATTGATTGCTATATTAGGATTTCGAACGAGGGCGGTCGTCGGGGTCGAAGACATCGACCAACCTGGAGGGCCAAAAGCTATGAATGTTATTTCGGATAGACATTTCACCACGAGGCGATGAAAGTCGTGGAAGCATAATCGACGTATTCTGGAGTGACTCTATCGCTTTGCTTCCACGACTTTTACCACTCCCCTGATGGAGTGAAGACGCTTATAACAAAAAGACTGTAGACGAGTGTAGAGCTATGTATGTTTCTCAGGGACTTGCTACTCCTATCGAAGATCATACTTTCGACTTGTCTTTTCTTTACACCCCACCTGGTGGCTGTGCAAGCGAGCGCAAGGACACGGCTTCCTTCCTCATCCCGACCGGAAGCTAGATAGATCACCCAGCTTGGCCGCTACTGCACAAAAGCTGCATTTTTGATATAGAATTCAACTGAGCTGAAGGCTGAACTTTGTCCTCTTCTGTAGCAAAGATTAAAGTATTGGCATATAGGGCGCAGATAGAGCATGTATATGTATATTAATTATATTGTAGCATCTGTGTAGGAAGCCATCTACAATAGAAGTTGATAAATCTGCAGCCGGTAGGGCTAGTTCTTCCGCTATAAGATAGTCGAGATCGTTGACCAAGCTGTATAAATTGGGCCGGAGTTGTTTTGAATTGAATTTGATGAAGCGAAACGTTAATTGATATAATACATTAACAGATACCATGATAAGAATCTAAAACTATAATATTCAATGTTAATAAGTAGTACTGAGAAGAGAATATACTATGGAATTCTTCTTCCTCAAGAACTCTCATTAGTCTGACTTAGTTATCTTGCTAACAAGGCTACACTCCGGGCTGAGTTGTCATAACTACGTCAACTCTCTTATGACGGCAGCACACCAAGACTTTGTGGTCCCAGTCAAGGCCACTTAAGTACTATCCTCTGAGGTAGTGAGAAAGGTCTCTTTAGGGCTAAAAGGAAGTGTATGAAGGAAAACCAGCGTCAATATAATACAACTATTCTCGTCGAAAAGCCGATGAAGCCTTAATTATACAGTAGACCTTTCCTTTCCTTGAACAGGCTCATGGTCTCGGTTGCCCTTAATTATTTCCGCACTGATGATGTCGCTCATTAGGTTGGTTCTCAAGGTCAAACATCGGATCCCGGTCAGCCTATCCACAAAACGACGCACCACAGCTAGGAGCGTTAGCCGGTGGCCCATTAGCTAGCGGTGGAGGAGGCGGTGCAGGCTGAGATGCACATCTTGGCGAGATGCATCGATAAAGCGAAGCTGCGGAGAACCCGTTGCTTCATGGGATCAGTGCACCTCCGTTTCTCGCTTTGAGTCCAGTAATGCAATAACTGGCTTGAGAATGATCTGTTACACAGCTGCCGATGTCGCCGTTGGCGTTGCTAATGGCGTAATGGCCACCGCCATGGCTGGTAAAGCTGACAATGCCTGCGTGACAAATGGTGTCGTCTATGGTTGCGACCTTGAAGATGCCATCGAATGCTGGCCATGTGAGAGATCCCAGAGTGCCGCAGTCAAATTTATCGATAGGAACGATGCCGCCAAAGACTGCTGTAGCGCCGGCCAAGGGTGCGTCTGCTGTATTGCCGACCTGGGCGTTGAATGTGGCGCCGATGATGTAGAAGTTGTTGGTTGACGAATCGGCCAAAATGTACACTTTGGAACAATCCTATTCTGGTATGTATAGCATATTTCAATAGAAGTCTGCTCTGACGGCGGAGGACATTAAATGAGAAGCGAAACGACAGAGATGCGGTTGATCATGATGGCTGAGAAATGATGAGGAAAGTTTGATTACTAGTGGATAGACTACTATAGTAAGGTAGATAGAATATGATCAAAATTCTGGAGACGATGGATACTAGAAGTAGAGCGTAGGGGGGAAAACGTGCATATATAGTTACCCCAACAATTTCATATCTTAATAAACAAGGGGAAATTGGAGACAGCATCATCTCACTGCATGCTAGAAGGAAATTGCCTTCATTAGGCCATCAACAAAACAACCCTAACTCTCCAACAGGGTGGCTTTGTGGTAAACGTCAGTTACCAAGAGTATACCATAGATCATTCTGCACAATCGAGGCCGATCCGCTTCTCAAAGAGTTGGAGACTAAAGGCGAAGGTAAGTCAGTAAATCTGATGCTCGCCCATTCCGCACTAGTATTGGTGCTAGCCATATATAGTAAGCCTCATACGGTATTCTATCAGCACTTGTGTTTCATACACAGCCCCCAAGATTGGAAACCTTGATATTGCCATGTCATTGCATACCCATCCATAGGGGTCGACTAGTACTAAGAGAAGGCGCAGCTCTTGCTACATGAATGCATAAGCTTCATCGGGCACACCATTGATAACAGTCCACAACAGATTAGACGGTATAAGCCTTGAGAAATCAACTGACGCTCGCAATATTTTCCATCAGTTCTTGTATAGAAATCAGAACTGGCAACAGCTTGTTCGACCTGGGAGTCTGGTGGCCATCTAGCCTCACATTTCTACGGTACAGTGAGACTGCGGGAAAAGAAAGTCGTTGATGGCTTCGCAAGAAGTTTGAGAATCCAATAGACCTAGACCGAGCTGAAGAACCCTCTATGTACCTAGATGGCGACTATGAGACGACGCTAAAACGATTGAGTTTGATATCTATGCTCTTGGTTCGGTTGGTGGCGATGTCAATGGGTGAAGCCTGCTGCGAAGTGTACTGCATTATCGGTGAAATACACTGTTAGGTAAGTGCAAAGCTGCTTGGATTACGAATGACTTCAGAACTCTATGGTTCTTTTTGTACAGTCGTCTGTTCCGTATGTTGGCTTAACAAATTAATTTTGAAGTATCCGCGCTCAGTGTCCAATACCTTTCTCCGTGACCGGCGTTAGGTACTATAAGTGAAGCAATTTGTTCTTCAAGTTATTCATTTTTCATCTGACATTTCGAGGTCAACAATTCCTGTCTATAACGTCTGAAACTGCACGGAGCTTTTTCCATGCACTACCACATGACGAGTGCATTTCTTCTAAGCGTGCCTATTCTGAATACGGAAGCTGAACGCTCTCGCAGAAATGGCCCTAGAGGAGCGTCCATCCTACCAACCGCGCCTTGTAGGATCCACGGGAAATCTCTATCAGGTCTTGAATCCCGAAGAAGCAAGAAATGGAATACCACAATCGGGAGATAACCCAGTACAAAACTCCACACTATTCAAATACGCCGTCGCACCTATTCATCCAGCATCAATAGGATCAAATTACTTCAAAAGTGCCCAGTGGTACCTCCTTCCTCTCCTTACTCCATCCACTAGTTGACTTTCTCGTCACAGGTCCCCAGACGGTACCACAATACTAACTTCCACGGCCGACAATACTCTTCGCTCCTTCATCCTGTAAGTTCTCTTTTCCTCCGCTCTCCCATATCTACCTTGCTGACCCCGCACGCAAGCCAGACCCCCTGATCTCCTCTTCCCCCTATCTACTCCCCACACTCTCAACCCCCACTCACAACACCCCCAACCCGAGCCCATCTACGCCACCACATTTTTTTCGTCCTACAATCTCCAAGATGCCGCCAGCACTCTCTTCCTCTCCTCCCTCCGCAGCCTCCCAATCCGTCTCCTTTCGCCCTTTAGTCCCTCGATCGTGGCATCGTATCCCCTCGTGTCGCCCACAACGGAAGTGTTCACCGCGCCGCACTCGCTGCTTTTCTCGCCCAATCAACCACACCATTTCTTCGCCGGCTCGGCTAGTCTTATAAGCACATTCGACATCAACCGTAACGGCGAAGGGCCGCTGAACCGTATGCCAACTACTCCTTCCCGGCGCAGTTCATCAATCGCTAGCGGTGGGGTGAAAGGAATCATCTCCGCTCTCAGCATTGGCAGCAGTGGTATCCTAGCCGCTGGAACTTTCACACGCTGCGTGGGTCTCTACGGCTCTTACGGCCACGGCGACACCATTGCCGTCTTCCCCATCCATGACTCTACCACCAACGACAAAAAAGAACAAGGTACAGGCATCACCCAACTCGTCTGGAGCGCCTGCGGGCGGTATCTGTGCGTCGTTGAACGCGGAAGCGATGGCATCGGGGTGTGGGATATCAGGGGTACTGGGAGGAAACTCGCCCGGTTAGCAGGGAGGAATGCGAGAACAAATCAGAGGCTTAGTGTGGACTTGATAGGTAATGAGATCTGGGCTGGTGGCACGGATGGTAATGTGAGGGTTTGGGAGGGAGCTGGTATGAAGGAAGGGGTTGTGGAACCTGTGTTCGAGTTTCATGCTCATGATGGTGAGGCTTGCAAAGGTGGCGCTTTTGAAGGAAGAGTATTTGAGCTGACGAGGGGCGCAACAGATGCGGTAAGCTCGAGCGTGCTTCATCCCACAGGCAGCGTGTTGGCGACGTGCTCAGGTCAGAGACAATTTTCCACCTCCGGTCTCCCTGCCCAGAACCAAGAGAAGACCCTCGACAGCGAAAGCGAAAGCGACAGCGACGACTCTTCCAGCGCCTCCTCATCCTCAAAAAGCCCTTCATCCTTCACCAAATCCAAACCACACTCCCCATCAGGAAACCTTTTCGACAACAGTCTCAAAATCTGGGCTTTGTGATTAATATACACAACCACCGACACCTCCTAAACCGAACACCCCCTCAACCCTATCCCTATTTCAACTCAACTCCAGACCGACACGTTATCAATATTAACATCCAATTATTCCGCACCCATCTACCTCGATCGAAAACCACAGCTCTGACAAAAAACCACAACCACATCCTCTAAAACACGTTTGCAGTGCAACGTACGCCTCGCTTTTATCAGTCAATCACGCGACCATTGAAAGCATTCACCGCACACAGCCTCCTCCCCTCAGACCCCTAGATCACAAGACATGACCTCGCCCTCACCGTCAATATCATGTGTGCTCATCCTCAGAAATTAGAACAAAACGCCCAAAAAACCGGTGGGAAGATAGGATATAGATGTGAAAGACTCAAATATTTACATCTGTCTTACACTATACATTCACAATCCCAACTCCAGCACACCGTCGCCCAACGAAAACCTTTGGCATAAACGCAACAAAACTCACTCATTACCCTTCTCAATCCCACTCTTTCCACCCCCCCCGGGATCTCACACATACACCAAAGCATCAAGCTGACGCCCTTGCCATTCAGCTCAAGAACGCCCACATCACCAAACCCTTCCTCTCTCCCTATAACCCCCCCCCCCCTTTTGAACATTCCACCCCACCCCACACCACACCAAACATCCACCCCACCTTCCCAAAACTCAACCGGCACAACCGCCCCAAAGGCGCTCTCGTTCTTCCGTTGCGGCGAATGAAGCGGGGGCTTGAGAGGGAGACGATGAGATTTTGTCGAGAGGACTTTTTTCGGCGAGGAGGTGCGAGGGAAGTGGGGGGGTGTTTGTGGGTTGAGGAAGGGGTGCGGAATGCGGCCGAAAGAAAGGGAGATTTGGAGATGAGAGGGGTGGCGGGGGAGGGGATGAAAGGGGTGAGGTTGTGGGGATGGGAGATGCTGTAGGGATGGGAAGTTGCGGAAGTTGGTGGGTGGGGGAATCTGCTTTTTGAAGAGGTTGGGACGGAGCGGGAGCTGGATGTTATGTATAATCCAAAGAGATTTTAAATTTTAAATTTTTTTCTCTGGAACAGAAATTGGAAACCTTTCACCTGCCCACCATTCACGAGATTTCCCGTCCACCACAATCCACCCAAATCACCCGGCGCCAAAACATAAGCATGTTCTAGCTAGGTACAATACAGCTTGTGGGTATGTCGGAAATTATCCTGCCATTTGCCTTCGTGACAAATCGAAACCCCAAACCGAAACCGATACGCCATTTTCTCGTAAATCTGGGTATCATGCAGTCGTAATCTCCGCTAGAACGCTCGATTCATGTACGGGTTCGTCTCAAGACGTCTCCTTAGCAAACATTAGGCGAATAGATGGGAGAGATTTGGAAGGGGCCAGCGTCTTAACGGCGCTTCGGATTGTAGGTAGACTTGTCGAAGTCTAAGACTATGAGCATTGGGTTCATGAATGAGGGAAGCATGATGAGCGTACCATATATTGGTTGGCCCATCTGTGTTGGAGGCAGCCAAAGTGTTAGCGAGATTTGTGACATAGGTTGCAGGAAAAAACACCAAGGTGTGGATTGAGTCGGGACCTACGCGCTTGAGAGCAAAGATAACCTGTATTTATTAGCACAACGCGCCGCGGAAAGCGTAGGAAGGCAGTACTCACGTCGGACACGGTCACCGCTGTACCGAAGGAAAGCTCGTCAGCATAATTACTTGATGAAGGGTCTGATTCTCACTCTTCCGTTCGGAATGCTCCAAAAAAATCACGCAATCTTTGAGGATCTAACCATGGGACTGTCAGTACAGGCTATAACAGTGATATGCAATAATAAGCGTACGAGCTTCAGGCGATCACGAATAGATCCTCGCACGTCCTCGTAGATCTGGCCGGAGATCCGCTTCACGCCGCCGCGGCGAGCCAAACGTCTGTTCGTAGAAGATGTTAGCATGTTGAATGATCCTATGAGCAGTGTTGTGCGCTGCTTTGTGGCCATTCTTTCGGAGAATTTCAATGGGCAAGGTCTGAGGTCAAAGTATTCCCTCCATCCCACCGCCCTCAACCGACGACTCGTGCAGGACTTGGTGACGTTGTAGACTGAACGTTATCGTACCTAATATCCCCTTTCGCTGTGGTGAAGATAGCAATTAGCTCCTGTACTATCCCCGTCCTTTCTGTAGATGCGAGGTCGGACTCACTAATCCCACGAATTGAATCCCTGACTACCTTCCTACAGACCAATCAGCATTATGTACCAGTACACATCCAGCCCATCTCAAGTTCCACCATATAGCTTTTCGGAGAATGACCCGGTTGTATGCCTGTGCTGCACTGCTTTTGGTCTTCTCTCACTTGTCTCCCCTACCGCCCGAGATCGCACATCCCCTTTGATCGGTATCATCATTGACATACCTGTGTCTCCTCAAACCTCCTTTACCAAGCCCCTTCCCACCGAAGCCTGATTTTCCTCCTCCGCCTACTACGCCTTTACCGCCAAGGGTTGGTCGCGCTTTGGCCTTGGGCTGTACGCCCCCAAACGATGGGAACAGCCTCGGAGCCATTGTTGTACTTCTGAATCGCGAAGATTGCGAGTAGCTCTTACTGATAGTGTGTGTTACGGAGTCGTACTGCTATCTGGGAGCGATGCGGAGGTTGGTGTATGGTGGTTGCGGTCTTGTTGCAGTACTGACGGTGAGTTGTTGTTGTGGAACGAGATGGTGGTAGAACGCGATCCATGTGCGGGGTCCTTAACACGGTCAAGTCGCTCAGCTTCAAGAGTTCGGGTACGGTATCACGTGGTTCATTAAGCTTTCTGGATCGCTATGCATGTATTGCTATGTTTTTCTTACAGAATGCTATTGTTGCCGTCACTCATGGCCCATCAAGGACCCTATCAAAGTGCCACAGAAACCGAAAGACCAGCCAAGCAACCCTGCCAAGGAAGACCCGGTCCTCCAGCAGCTTCGCTGAACGGCTTAGAATGACCCGTGACGCGAACGCTCACGTTGCAGATGTGTTCGCTTGTGCTTGGAGCTTCCAGAGCACTTCCCAAAACTAGCCTGGCAGCCAGACCCGCAATAGTCGTTCGTAGTACCACAGTATCCAGCCGGTGAACAGCACATCCCAGCAGCGCAAGATTGGCCTCCATTACTTCCACAAGTGTCGATAGATCCGCCGCTAGTGGCCGCCTTTGCCTGAGAAGCATACGCAGCTGGTGCAGCTGAAGCGGCAGGAGCATTGGCGGACTGGGGTTCATCCATGGGGGCGGGAGGAATTATAGCGTCTGAGAGCGGAGCGAACCCCATAGGTGTGTTTTCACCATATCCTGGTGGACCATCAAAGATACCGGCCTTGCAGTGCTCCTCCCGGACGAAGGTGCAATAGTCTTCCAATTTCTTACAGTTTCTATGGCCTGTAGGCCCAGCGTTGGCATAGCATGCTGTAGTTTGTTGACCACAATCCGCAGAGGCCTATAATACAAGTCAGCCGGAAATCGCATAGCCGTAAGATCATAATCTGTGAACGTACAGCGAAGCAGCCAGCCTGATCATGGTAAGCGGCAAGCTTGTGACCGCAGAAATTGTTGTTTTGGAATTCGCATTCTGCCGGCTTGGCACCAATTGTTTGAACCTGCGTGTCACGTTCTTCAACCCTACGCTTGGAGCTGCCGGTATACGTTGGAGGACTGAACGAAGGGAAAGGGAGTTTCAACGGCGTGGTGTAGATGTCATATGTCATCGCAGGCTTGCTCATATCGACGTAGCCCGGGATCGAGACGGTGTCTTTAGGGACCGAGGAGCCGCTCGATTCTAAGAAAACTTGCGCGCATCCGACGTAGAATTGAGGATAGTTGTATTGGTGAGCCTCGTGCAATGACAGTAATTCTGGTCGTACCAGATAGTATCCTCCGGCCAGGTCACTTGGGATGGTGACGGTAAAGTGACCGTACTTGTTGATGTATTTCTCCGTGCACCACTGGTTGGTTGAGGAATCATAGTCTTCTTCGAAAATCTTGAACCATCCGTCTCCAACAGCTTGATCCGTGGTAGGGTCGTTGACTTTCTTCATGTACACAGCGCATGGGCCCTTGTGGCTTTGATCAATGCCACCAGCTACAGTACCGTCGGGCCAGAAATGATACTCAAACGTCACCTTCGATCCTGCAGGGACGGGACAAGCCATCGCTACACCATTCTGGCCATGTACACCTGTAGTATCAGTCAGCAATCACGCTCTGAGAGCCCACTAGTACGCAAGCATGAAACCAAGGTGGGGGTTATCAAGTGTAGAGTGCAAGTACAAAACTGGATAGTAGCAGCAGGACCAATACACATGACGTCGAACCAATACCAAGAACATTAGGGGAGAACATACCGCAGGCCATATCATTACTAGTAATAACCTTGATTGGGGCGGTAGCATCCGTTTGGTTGTTGCTCATACGCACACAGGTTCCATTTCCCATGTTGGCCCCATCCACATAGAGATTAGTGAAGAGAGTGTGAGAGCTTGCAAGCTGAGCAACCGCGGCGGCCAACACCACCCCTTTAACGTTGAAGAAATGCATGTTTGCCTTGAGAAAGATGCGATTTTCACCGGAGTTGTTGAGGGATAACTCGGTCAACGAGCAATGATTTTTGGGGTGTAAAGTTTCGTAATCTTAAAGAGTGTTTCGGTTGAAGGAATGTACGAGATCACTGATCTCAGAAGGATTGAATGAATGAATGTGTGCTGTTGTTGGCTGAAACTTGTTTCTTCTGTTGTGATTGTAACTTTGAGAGTTGGGAGGTTGACAGAATTGGGGGGTTTGTTGACAAAGTTTTAAAGCTGGGCAGGAAGCAACAAGCTAACGAACGTGAATCCTTCAAGGAAAACCAAATGAATGTAGCGGACCGGGTGCCGAAGATGTGTTGAGGTCGAGGTGAGGAAAAACAAAAACAAAAACGAAAGGGGAGAGGCTTGGGGGGTAGATGAATGAAATACGGAGTACGAGTACCTTTCCGGGGTGAACGGGTGACGGAGATTCAGATTACAGGGGTGAGGGGTAGAATTGCGGATTCACCAACGGTTGCGGGGGGCATCAGAAGCTCAAACACACGTGACACCAGTCATCATCATAGTGGCACTGCAACATGTGCCTGTGTCCTGGTTCCCACCAGGATATTCCCTGTAGCATACCACGCTACAAGGAGATGCTTCAGATCCCGTTCAAGGATCGAATAACCAAGATGACGTGTGACTGGTTTGCTTGCAGATGCGCGGCGACGACGACCTAAAAGGATGATGATTGAAACGAATCCTGTACTACAATATACTCTACTACCACCGTACTGTGTACTAGTGAACTCCTTCAACCCCCTTCCAAGTTCCAACCCTGGCTACCATACCAATACCACCCGTACATTTTTGGATACAGTACCTCCCTTGTAGGCTTGTAGCCAAACACACCGGAGTGGTCAAAACGTCGACGAGTTTCGTATACTGTATTTTATAAGTACCCCCGTTACCTGTACCACCGCCCTCTGGCTTAAATGTACACCCACCCAACCCCTCCGCCTACATATGTACACCCCGCCCTCAGGAACCTGAACAATTCCATTGCCGCATCACTGAGTTACACATCAAACTTTTTGGTGTGACAGTCTGAGAGCCTACATACTCTATGAGCTTCGAGCAATCTTTCATCGCTGAGTTTGCAAAGCACGAAAAACTGTAAATTCTGCTCTGGTTTCAAAAGAGCTTCAATTACACTGTTCCGGCATCTCTTTCGTCACATATGAAACGCTGCACACAAGCCTGTACAGTCCGTTTGGATGGAGGGGAATGTGACAGCACCTCTACCTCGCTGTCGTTTCACCCCTTGCTCTTGAAATCAGGGGGTTTTCACGTTCTCATAGAGCTTCTTCAAAATGGAAGGTGAAGTCAAGGACATGTCAATGAGAATGACGACGGCGGCGGCGACGGCGACGGCGAGTGTCAGAGGGAAGGTCGTTGTTCATTATGCCTCGACTAACTGAATTTGGGTTGGTTGACAGATTCATAAAGAAGTTGCTCGGGGCTGATATGTAGGCCCTCAATTTGCCCCATAAATTTGGTGTGTGATTGAGTGATGCATGATGGAAATGTTCAGATTCCCCAGGGGGGTGTACGGGTAACGGGTCCCATTACATAAGGTCGTGATGCGCTTTATATACAGATATATATTAATGGCTGTTTATATACACAGTGCTACAGTTCCTAGCAACAAGATCATAGACGAGAGACCGGAAGGATTTGTTCTGTGTTGGCCCGCCTTCAATGCTTGTGTACTAGTCACTGATGCTGATGCTGCTGTGGTGCTACTCGAGGGTCCGAACCCTGACAAAATGACGTTACCGAGTCCACCCAATCCACTACTACTATTGACTGGGGGCTCAACAGCGTTTGTTGTTAGAGTTGACATGCCGGACGACGTAAGGCTGGCTAGGACATTAGAACTTTGGACATTGGGAGTAGTACCGTTCTGTTTATCAGTAGAGGATTGCTTTGAGTCAGTTGTGACGGGGCCAGGCATAGCTCCGAAAGTGCTTGTCCCCACAACCAATCGCCCTGAAGGATTGAGCGATACTGGAGTGCCCGAAAGATGTATTCCAGGAGACCCTGGCAACAGCGTAGTGCCAGCTATGGAGAACCCAGTGGGATTCGCGGTGATTACATGATGAACAATCGAGCCAGAGGAGCCAGCGGAAGCCTGGATGAGCGGGCCAATGCCGCCAGTGTACGTCTGGCTCCCAATCACCAATCCTCCGCTTCCTAGAGATATTGGGGTCCCTGAGATAGTAAGAGCTGGTGCTCCCATCGACAGCGTTTCTCCGTCAACCAAATTCACACCACTCCCACCCGAAGTGGTATGTCCGTCGAGCGACGGACCTGTTGTCGAGCTGTGACCAGCACCCGCAACAAGGGCAATGACTTCGGGTCCAAGAGTCTGCGCTCCAGTTACGATCCCGTCTATACCCTGAGAAACAGGGTTACCTGAGCCGGCAATAGCAGGCGATGCTGCGACTAACGTCGTACTACCAGATAATACTCCACCCGCTAGGGACGACATTGGAGAAGGACTAGCAGCCGCGGGCGTCTTAATGTTCGACGTTCCTACTGGGTAGAAAACACCCTGAGCAGCTTGCGTTGGGCTTTCCACGGCGACGGAAGGATCTTTCGAAGCAACTTGGTAAGAGTTCGATGATTGTGAGACACTACCGCCAGTTGAGATGGAGTCGGTTGGGGCTGTTGGGCCCACAGCCAGAATCAATCCGCCAACAGCAATGGTACTAGTTTCGGACCCTAAGCCAGGCCCTACGCTCTCCGGGGTACTAAGACTTTTCGATATTGACATTGTCGGGTCATGTGAAGATTGCAAGGACTCCACTGCCGATTGGGGACCCGCTAGACCACCTATGGCAAGACTAACGCTGCCAACGACAATGGTACTTACTTCAGAAGTCAAGGGCTCGGCTTGACTTCCTACAACATGAGATGGATCGTTTAATTTTGTTGACAGACTTCCAATTGCTGTTGTAAATGCTGGTTGAGTTGAGTATGTACTAGGAACATCGGTTAGATCAGTGTTGGCAATGGAGGCTGCTGGTTGCTGAGAGTCTATATTTGTAGACACTGGGGGATCTGTTCTGGCTAAGGAATTTGTCGATTGATGTGGAAGTGGGCCGGTTGTTGTTTCGAGGCCTGGATTACCTGCAATAGTAGACGAAATTGGTGTTTGAGCTGGATCATTGCTCTGACTTAGCTCTGAAGGCTGTTTAGATTTCTGGAGAGAAGCCGGATCTTGAGAAGAGGCCAAATATGGTGTGCCGGAAGGCTCAACACTATGGGTAGATTCTGCCTTTGCCGCTGATGTGGTATATTGTGTACTAGAAGCTACAGGTAATGGCATTGAGCTAGGACTTGGCGGCGTTGGTTCGGCTTTGGCGCTCTCGGTGGTAGTCCCAGGGGTCAAGGCCGCGACTGGGGTTAGCGCTCTTGGGGGGTCTTTTCCCTCAAAGATATCAACCACGCAGCCCCCCCATGTGGGATCTAAGCTCACAATTTCCGGAGGTGGGGAAATCATTGGCTTGTAGCCTTCACCAAGGAACGATATCGGCGGATAGTATGCGCCGTGCTTCCAATAGGATCCTCCAGGTGACAATGACGCTGGTTGACACAACAAGTCTACGATGTTTAATTTCTCAGGAAAGCCTGCAACCACAGATGATAGATGTTCAGTTGCGACTGCAATTGTGACCGAAGTATGTGTCGAACCTCTTATCCCGCAATCATCAACTGCACTGACTGTAGGGAAAAGGAGATAGACAGAAGGAGAGATGCTAGAAGTTGTTAGCAGGGGACACTTCGATGGCAATAAGCTTAACATACAAAGTATATCCATTCGACACAGTGCGGCCCTCACTGCCCTCGGTCGAGTTGGGGTGAAGACGCTTGATCAGACCAGGTGAGCGAGTTGTTTGTGATGCGATTGTGGTTGTGTTCTCGAGACATGCTGTATTCATTGAGGATATCGGCCAGTATAGGACATTTGCAGTTGGAAAGTAAATGCTGCATGTTCCACAACTACCTTGACAATAGTCTGAATTCGTAGCGCCGTAAGTCTTGCCAGGATTGTTGTCGATCGGGCCAAAGTCTTTTCCCGGCGCAATCTCTTGGGTGATAGTGGCATACGGAGTGGTTGGTCCCGTTACGGTAAACAGTTTTTCAGGCACGTACATGTCGTTTTTATCCCTGAGAGTCACAGTAGTTGTAATGGTTGCAGAAATAGGCTCCAGCCGTGTCACATAGGTTATTAGGTTGAGAGTTGCACCTAATAAGGAGTGGGTTGAGGGCCGCACAGACGCAGGACAACCGGCTGGTAAAGAAGGTGACGTTGTAGACAAATTATTACTCCCCAATATGCTTGATCGGCTGGTCGATACAGGATGAGGATCGCCAATTAACAGTCCAGAAGAAGTACTGGAAGCACTGAGAGCACTGGAAGCCGCACTGGACGAAACTGTACCTAAATAAGACGGAAAAGAAACAACCCCTAATGATTCCGAAGCGTTCACGGACGATGAGTTTGCGACCACGCAGTCGACACGCAGAGCAAATACGCCTTGGTTGTTTGATGCAAGGCCATCGTTACCGCTATCAATGACGGTTCTCATGCAGACATTCGCCTTATCCAACAATCCCGCACTGGTACTGAATACGCCGTTATCACAATCAAACCCAGTAAACTGGGTTAGAGAACAACCATCAAATGCGTGCGGATCCGAGTTCTGAAGGCTTATGCTCCTAAACTTGGCGTCCCAGAGATAGCAGCAGCTGACATATCCGTGCAGAATTGGGTTCGCGATGGGGTCGTTTGGTACAGAGGCCACAGAAGGGAACTCGCTGCATCGGCCCTGTGGGATGACCACATGGGTGGGAGTGATTACCCCTCCGTCACAACCGACACCACCAAAGGCGGTGACATTGAGACGCGCTTTTGACGACGAAGAGGCCAAAGATGCTGTACTAGTCGAGGATGAGTTCGAGTTTGCTAACGCTTGGGAGATCAGGATTGGTGATATAATGAGCAAGTGCAGAGTTTTCCAAATCCTGACGTCGGCAGTCGGCAAATGAGTACGCATGGGTGGATATCGATAGATCTCAATCACAGGGATCGTAAAATTGCTTGAAGCAATATGTAGAACAAAACTATGGAAGATAGTTGAGGAAGCAAGAGGGGACTTTTAGGGATTTAAGAAGTTGCAAGCACTCCACAATAGCATAATAGCATCAGGAAAGCAGTGCGTTTGGCTGGACATTTGACTTGGGTGGACAGTAGGGTGAGGCTGAAGTATACCTTACCTAGTTACCTTTTATCGCTAGCTGAAACGCAGCTATCCACCACGACTCCACGAGGGCAAAGATGAGGATTCGCTTTGCATGTAGACTACTACAGGATCCCAAGCAAATCACACACAGCCATGGCTAGTTGCAGGGTTGGCATAAATTGTTGATAGCTTGGGGAAACATGTATTCCGTAAGCGCTGATTACTTTCGCACAGAGGAGCGTGAACCTGGTCACGAACGGGTTCGTGAAGATACTCGATTTGTCTGGGAGATCCAATGTCGCAATAACACCCAGCTAGTGGCCATAAGGTACAGTAGAGATGCCAGGCTCGATCCTTATGCAGGGCGCAAACACCAATACAATAAGGTAAGTAGGGTATTTGATACTGGACTTGATAGTAATACGCCGAAGGATCTGAACCCTAGGCGGATGAGGAACAAGGTCAAATCAAAAAGATTTTCACTAACCCAGCATCATTTCCTTCGACAGTATGCCCCAAGATCTAGACAGGCAGGAACCTCTCATATCGATAGCCTTCCTGTATAGATGAACGAGTCGTAAGATGTGGGTGGGCTTTTTCAGCGGTTCGACATATCTAAAAATGGATTCGGCGCTTTGCAGTAACCGCTTCCGTAACCGACTCGTGGAAACCTCTAAGGCTCTAACCCACCACGTGACCACCAATAAATGCCCTGCATGCTACGGAATACAGCCTACTGCGTACCCCAATTGGCTGACTGCTGAAGTGTGTAGAGACCTTGCAGTAAGGAGACTTTGCCTTTGATCTTCAGTCCTTCTCAATCTAAGGGATTTTCAAAATATGGGCCTCCTCACGACACTTGCAGCTTGCTCCCTGAACCAATGGGTTGGTCCAGATATGTCGTACCCAACCAAGTCAAGCTGATGCTCCTTTAGGCTCTCGATTTCGAAGGAAACGCTGAACGGATTATTGAGAGCATCGGAGTAGCTAAGTGTAAGAACGCAACGCTCAGAGTTGGACCGGAGCTTGAGATAACCGGCTATGGATGTCTCGAGTATGTAGAATTCGGAACCTAATCGTACATCGCTGGAAGTTATAGCGACATAGCTAAACTTGAACTGTTCTAGTCATTTCCTTGAATCAGACATTTACTTGCACAGCTGGTTCGTAAACCTCTTGCTAGGCTACTGTTCATATTTGAAATGATTGCTATAGGGAGATGCTGGCGCGAATCATCGATCATGAGGATTGTCAAGGCATCATATTAGATATTGGTATAGTCTTCTAGTTTGCGGCACATCATTCTCCTTTTCTAATTTCCTACTTCAAGGAATGCCGGTCCGGCACAGAAACGTGAGGCATGACATATACTATTCTTGGAACTGAGACTATTAGGACTGACCATGAGTCCAGATACAACTGCCGCGTGCTTGTGCTAAACCGAAAGATTCTTTTGATCAGGCCAAAAATGAGTCTGGCCAATGATGGCAACTATCGTGAGATGAGGTATTTCACACCATGGTTGCGGAGCCGCTACGTCGAGGTGACATAATCTGCAGAGAAAGGACTGACTGGATTTCATATGCTTATGTCAATTCTAGGACTACTATCTCGAAAATATCGTGGGCGAGATCACAGGGCAGTCGAAGGTTCCGTTTGGAGATGCAGTGATCAGCACACTGGACACTTGCATTGGAGCAGAGACGTGTGAAGAGGTGGGAATTAATTGCCTCAATCTACACTTCCTGGATCTCTGTTAAACTAAGATTGGTGAAGCTTTTTACTCCTAACCCTCCGCACGCTCAGGTATGCGCTGTGACGAGTCATCGTCTGCCAAGCTGCAAACTTACAGCTCCTTAGATGGGTCTGAACGGGGTAGAGATCTTCACCAACTCTAGCGGTTCCCATCATGAGCTACGAAAATTGAATACACGGATTCAACTGATTGTAGAAGCGACGCGCAAAGCCGGAGGCGGTAAGTGGTCAATCCTTCAGCATTTATGAGTACGTGCTGAGAAGGACAAGTATATCTGTACGCGAATCAACAAGGCTGTGATGGGGATCGTCTTTATGTTTGTACTCTTTGTCCTTGACTACCAGTTAACTTGGGCTGATCATACCCAGTACGATGGCTGTGCGATGATAATTGTTAATGGCAAAGTTGTGGCTCAAGGTTCACAGTTTTCTATGAACGATGTCGAGGTATACTTGTATCTTATTTTAATTTACAGTTCCTAATATTCCCAGGTGGTGACAGCAACTGTCGATATAGAAGACGTTAGGAGCTTTCGGTGCTCGCCAAGTCGGGGTCTTCAGGCAACTCAAACTGAAGCTTATTACCGAGTCGAGGCAGATATACGTCTTGCAAAGAAAGGTCAGGACTTGGACCCACGCGTTGGGCCCTCCGAGGAAATCGATGTCCGCATTCATTCCCCAGAAGAAGAGATTGCCTTGTCGCCGGCAATATGGCTCTGGGACTATCTGTAAGGCTTGTTCCCTGGGTTCATTCTAAAACACTTATCACAAGGACAGGCGAAGATGCGGAGGCGTATGCGGTTTCTTTCTTGCCTTGAGTGGCGGTATAGACTCTTGTGCAACGGCTACTATTGTATTCTCAATGTGCAGATTAGTCCATCACGCTATGGTTGTTGACAAGAATGAGCAAGTCCTCAAGGACGCCCGGAGACTTTGTGCAAAAGACTCAGCTTGGCTACCTGAATCACCGCAAGAACTTTGCAGTCACCTTCTCCATACGTGAGTATGGGCTGTCAATTGAGAAATTCTTAACTGATACATGGCCAGCGCCTTTATGGGTACTACCAACTCTAGCAAGGAGACACGGCAAAGAGCGAAGGAGCTTGCTGAGGCAATTGGAGCTTACCACACTGACCTGAACATTGACAGCGTGGTCACGGCGTTGACATCGCTCTTTCAGTACGTAACAGGCTTCATGCCTAGATTCAAGGTCCACGGTGGAACTGGTGCAGAAAATCTTGGTAAGCATATTTTCGGAGTGCATACCTAAAATAGACCTAATTCTGAGTTTTGGGACGTGTTTTCGGAGTACATACTTTGCAAACATTCTGGAAACATGTTTCATACCTTATGAATCTATTCTAAATATGCAATGCTAACTCCGGAATCTTGCAGCACTTCAAAACATCCAAGCAAGACTGCGCATGATTACTGGTGAGTTTTGCCTGACTAAAGCGTGAAAAGTTACGAGAGCAAGAAATAAAGGAGTCGTAGCTTATATGTTTGCCCAATTATTACCTACCGGTATGCTACAATTAGTTTCGAGAATAGAGGTAGAGCTCACATTTATGCCAGTGCGAAAGCGTCCAGGTGGAGGTGGCTTGCTTGTTCTAGGTTCAGCAAATGTCGATGAGGTCAGCTAGACCCTTCGTAACCAATATGTGTTAAGATGGAAAGCTAACATCGAAAAGAGTCTTCGGGGCTATCTGGTAAGCTCTTGGCTGTATTTCTTCACCAAATCTCTTATTTGCAACCCTAATCCGTCGGTAGACGAAATACGACTGCTCAAGCGCCGATCTCAACCCCGTAAGTCGTCCATCCCAACTCCCCAAACCTACATTCCTAACCCTAACGCCCCCCCTTAAGATCGGCGGCATCTCCAAAACCGACCTCAAATCTTTCATCGCCCACGCCGAAAAAACCTTCTCCCTCCCCATTCTCACCTCCTTCCTCACCGCCACCCCAACCGCCGAATTGGAGCCCATCACGGCCTCCTACACCCAATCCGACGAAACAGACATGGGCATGACCTACGCCGAACTCAGCATCTTCGGCCGCCTGCGCAAAGTCGACAAATGCGGGCCTTGGGGCATGTTTGAAAAACTCCTGCACATGTGGAATCATCTAAGCCCGAGAGAGGTGTACGAGAAAACGCGGAAGTTTTGCTACTACTATGCAATTAACCGGCATAAGATGACGGTGCTGACGCCGAGTCTGCATCTGGAGCAGTATGGGACGGATGATAATCGGTTTGATCTGCGGCCGTTTCTGTATCCGGGGTTTGACTGGCCTTACAACAAGATGATGAGGACGGTGGAGAAGTGGGAAGGGAGGGAGAAGGGGGCCAAGGAAGATTAGATTGGCCGTGTCTATTTATGAAGAGGGAGGTCAATATCCATCTTCTCCTCAACGGCGCTTTGACGATGCAGAACAATTCTCTATTAAAGCGTGATCTTAGCTTCCTTTCGAGACCTGCGTAGTTGTACAAGACGACGACGACAGCCGAGAAATCAAAACCCAGAGATTTGCCCAACCCCATCCAAAAACGAGGTCGAATCCAAAAGACCACCGAACCAAATCTTCAACGCC
>JAABVA010001109.1_pt1 | contig 29638 bp, 29 predicted proteins | sample 5560331 | NCBI WGS metagenome assembly JAABVA01 (sample SAMN12812661, study PRJNA571458) | rock metagenome | isolation source: Antarctica rocks | place: Antarctica: Victoria Land, Mt New Zealand sud | collected 2016-01-07 | reverse complement strand
CGCCTTGGCTGTTGCCGCTTGCCGCGGCGCTCGCGGCTGCGGGGGGTTACTTCGCCATTACGCACGCCGTGGCCGATCCAGAGGCGGACCCTGGTTGGGTCGTGATCGACGAGGTCGCCGGCCAATGGATTGCGATGCTGGGCCTCGCCGGGGTCTCGATCACTGGCCTTGGCGCGGCGTTCATCGGGTTTCGCGTGCTCGACATCTGGAAGCCGGGGCCGGTCGGCTGGGCGGATCGCCAGGCGGGTGCCTTCGGCATCATGGCCGATGACATCCTGGCCGGCGTCGTTGTTGCGCTCGTGCTGTATGCCGCCCGGCAGATCGTGAACTTCTAAAAAAGGGCATAAATTCGATGGTTACCAAAGCATTGCTGCAGGCTGCGACGAGCTTGCTCGCTGAGTGCAGAAGCCGCGGCCTGATGCTTGCGACCGCCGAGAGCTGCACCGGGGGGTTGATCGCGGCCGTGCTCACCGAAATTCCCGGCTCCTCCGATGTAGTCGATCGCGGCTTCGTCACCTATTCGAACGACGCCAAGGCGGAGATGCTTGGAGTTCCGCCCGAATTGATCGCGACGAATGGTGCGGTGAGCGGCCCGGTCGCCGCCAGCATGGCGTCCGGCGCTCTGCAGCGTTCGCGGGCCGCCCTGACCATCGCCGTGACCGGGGTCGCTGGACCCGGTGGAGGTACCGAGAGCAAGCCGGTTGGAACCGTCTGGTTCGGCCTTGGCGTCCGCGATGGCACTAGCACGACAGAACGCCACATATTTCCGGGAAGCCGCGCCGCAGTGCGGGAGGCGACGACGGCGCACGCGCTGGCGATGCTGGAGGTGGTAGTAAAATCCCGTCCGAGTTAGGCCAGCACAGTATCCCGGATTGCAGACACAGCCTCCACAACGTGCGCTGCGGTCACGTCGAGGTGCGTGCAGGCGCGGGCGCGGTATTTGCCCATCACCGAAATCAGCACGCCGGCGCCGCGCACCCGGGCCGCAAGCTCGTTCGCCGTCAGTCCGGCCGCCTCCGTGTTAAGGTACACCAGGTTGGTCTCCGGCAACTCCACGGTCAGGCCGGGGATTTGCGCCAGGCTACGGGCCAGCACGCGCGCATTCTCGTGGTCATCCACCAATCGGTCGACATTGTGATCCAGCGCGTAAAGGCACGCCGCCGCGCACAGCCCGCCCTGGCGCATCGATCCGCCCAGCCGCTGCTTCCAGCGCCACGCCGCATCGATGAACTCCGCTGAGCCCGCCAGCACCGCTCCCAAGGGCGCGCCGAGCCCCTTGGTGAAATCGAGCCACACCGTGTCATACCCGACCGCCATCTCCGCCGCCGGGACGCCTGCCGCGACCACGGCGTTCATCAGTCGGGCACCGTCCATATGGGTGACCATGCCATGGGCATGGGCGACCTCCGCCACTCCGTGCAAAATTTCGAGCGGCCATACTGCGCCGCCGCCCAGGTTCGCGGTCTGCTCGACCTCCACCATGCGCTGCGCCGGGGAGTAACGGGACACTGGCCGAATGGCCGCGGCCAGCCGGTCCGCGGAGAACACGCCCTTGTCGCCATCGAGCGGCGCCACTTGAACGCCGGCCAACGCCCAGGGCGCACCGCCCTCCGCCGTTGCGATATGCGCCGTATGGTGCGCCAGGATCTCGTCGCCCGCCCGGCATTGGGTTAGGATGGCAACCTCGTTGCACATCGTCCCAGACGGCAGGAACATCGCCGCCTGCTTGCCCAGCAGCGCCGCCATCCGGTCGCACAACACATGGACGGTCGGGTCGGAGCCATGCTGCTCGTCGCCGACCTCGGCCTCCATCATAGCCTGCTTCATCGCCAGGCTCGGCTTGGTTTGCGTGTCCGAATACAGGTTGACCCGCACCGGGATGTTGCTGTCGAAGCGGGGTGGGGCATAGGTCATGGCGCTAGCCTGCGTCAGGGTTTGGCTGGAACAGCGGCCGGCGCGGCGGGCGTTACCGCGATTGTAGCATTAGGGGAGCCATAGACCTCGCGCGCACGTTTTAAGAACGCGTTTACCATCAGCTTAACTGCATTGTTGAACACGACTCCGATGGCAGCTTGCAGCATACGGCTCTTGAACTCGAAATCGACATAGAACTTGACGTTGCAGCCTTTTGGATTCGGCTCGAACGTCCACTGGTTGTTCAAATACCGGAAAGGTCCGTTCTCATACTTTACCTGAACCTGTCGCGGCCGGTCGAGTTCGACCCTGCTGGTGAAGCTCTCGCGGAATGGCCCAAAGCCGATGGTCAGGTCGGCGACCAATTGCGTATCGGTATGGGTGCGTACCCGCGCACCCGCGCACCACGGCAGGAACTTCGGATATTTCCCGACATCAGCCACCAGATCGAACATCTGCTCCGGGCTGTAGGGCAGCACTTTGTGCTCGGCGTGAGTAGGCATTGCTAGACGGCTACCAGCGAGAGCTGCCGGGCGCGGGCGGCGCGTAACTGCTCGAAATCGGCGTCGGCATGATAGGAGCTGCGGGTGAGCGGCGTGGCGCTGACCATCAGGAATCCCTTCGACCGCGCCATCGCCGCATATTCGGCGAACTCGTCGGGCGGCACGAAGCGGTCGACCGCCGCATGCTTCACAGTCGGCTGCAAATACTGGCCCAGGGTCAGGAAATCGACGTCGGCGACGCGCAGGTCATCCATGACCTGCATGATCTCGGCGCGTCCCTCTCCCAGTCCGAGCATCAGGCCGGACTTGGTGAAGATCGTCGGGTCGACCATCTTGACCCGGTCCAGCAGCCGCAGCGACTGGTAGTACCGCGCACCCGGCCGGATCGCCGTATAGAGCCGCGGCACGGTCTCGAGATTATGGTTGAACACGTCCGGCCGCGCCTGTGCCACGACCTCGAGCCCACCGGGCTTGCGCAGGAAATCGGGGGTGAGCACCTCGATCGTGGTGCCCGGCGCTGCGTCGCGCACGCTGCGGATCACCGCCGCAAAATGGGCGGCGCCGCCGTCGCGCAGGTCGTCGCGGTCGACCGAGGTGATCACCACGTGCCGCAGCCCTAGTTTCGCCACCGCCTCCCCCACCCGGCGCGGTTCGTCCGCATCCAGCGCGTCCGGCTGGCCGGTGCGCACGTTGCAGAAGCTGCAGGCACGGGTGCAGGTATCGCCCATGATCATCATGGTGGCGTGGCGCTGCGACCAGCACTCGCCGATGTTCGGGCAAGCCGCCTCCTCGCACACCGTCACCAGCCGGTTCTCGCGCATTAGAGCCTGGGTCTCATGGTAGATCGGGTGATTAGGCGCCTTGACACGGATCCAATCCGGCTTGCGCTGGATCGGGTTATCCGGCCGGTTCGCTTTTTCAGGGTGCCGGGGCGGCACGCCAAGGCCGGACATCCCCAAGCGATGATCGATTACGACACGCGACGCCATGCGGACTCCAGGCCAGAAGCGGAAACGTTCAATTGGATGGCCTCTGCCTTTGCGTCAAGCAAGCCCTCAGAAGTGGATTGCCCGGCCGTAGGCATCCAGCACCGCCTCGTGCATCGTCTCGCTGACCGTCGGGTGCGGGAACACGGTGTGCATCAGCTCGACCTCGGTCGTTTCGAGCGTGCGCGCCACCGCGTAGCCCTGGATCATCTCGGTCACTTCGGCGCCGATCATGTGGGCGCCCAGCAACTCCCCGGACTTCGAGTCGAAGACGACCTTCACCATGCCCTCCGGCTCGCCCATCGAGATAGCCTTGCCGTTGCCGATGAACGGGAAGCGGCCGACGCGCACGTCGTGCCCGGCCTCCTTGGCCCGCGCCTCCGTCATGCCGACGGAGGCGATCTGCGGGCGACTATAGGTGCAGCCCGGGATGTTGCCGATGTCCAGCGGCTTCACGTCGTTCTGCCGGGCGATGCTTTCGACGCAGATCACGCCCTCGTGGCTCGCCTTGTGCGCAAGCCACGGCGCCCCGGTCACGTCGCCGATCGCATACACGCCGGGCTCCCCAGTACGGCAAAACTCATCGATGACGATATGGCTGCGCTCGACCTTCACGCCGGTGCCCTCGATCCCGATATCCTCGACGTTGCCGACAATACCAACCGCGGAGATCACCCGGTCCACGGTGATCTCCTGCGTCTTGCCACCGGCTTCGATAGTCGCCGTCACGCTCTCCCCGTTCTTCTGCGCCTTCGTCGTCTTGGCCGAGGTCATGATCTTGATGCCCTGCTTCTCGAACGACTTGCGGGCGAAGGCGCTGATCTCCTCGTCCTCAACGGGCAGGATGCGGTCGAGCATCTCAATCACCGTAACCTCGGCGCCCATGTTGCGATAGAAGCTCGCGAACTCGATGCCGATGGCACCGGAGCCGATCACCAGCAGCGACTTCGGCATGCTCGGAGGCACCATCGCCTCACGGTAGGTCCAGATCAGCTTGCCGTCGCCCTCCAGCCCCGGCAGTTGCCGGGCGCGCGCGCCGGTCGCGAGGATGATGTGCGGCGCGTTGAGCGTCGCGACCTCCTTGCCGTCCTTCGTGACCGCCAGGGTATGCTTACCCGCGAGCTTCCCAAGCCCATCGAACACCGTCACCTTGTTCTTCTTCAGCAGGTGCCCGACGCCGCCGGCCAACTGCTTGGCAATCTTGCGCGACCGCGTCACGATCTTCGGCAGGTCGAACCGGATATTGTCGGCGCTGAAGCCGAACTCGGCCATGTTGTGCAGCAGGTGGTTGATCTCGGACGAGCGCAGCAATGCCTTGGTTGGAATGCAGCCCCAGTTCAGGCAGATGCCGCCCAGGTTCTCCCGCTCAACAACGGCCGCCTTCATGCCGAGCTGCGCTGCGCGAATGGCGGCCACATAGCCACCGGGACCGCCGCCGACGACGATCACATCGAATTTGGTTTCCATCGTTTATCCTACAGCACTGGCCTACAGCATCAGGCTAAGTGGGTCCTCGACGATGCCTTTGAATACCGCCATCCACTCGGCGCCGAGCGCGCCGTCGGCCACCCGGTGATCCACGCTCAGCGTGCACGTCATGACGGTCGCGACCGCGAGCGCGCCGTCCTTCACCACCGGGCGCTTCTCGCCGGCGCCTACGGCCAGGATCGCGGCCTGCGGCGGATTGATGATCGCGGTGAACTGCTTCACGCCGAACATGCCGAGGTTCGAGATCGAGAAGCTGCCGCCCTGGAACTCCTCGGGCTTCAGCTTGCCGGACTTGGCACGGGCGCCGAGGTCTTTCATCTCGTTGCTGATGGCCGACAGCCCTTTCTGGTCGGCCTTGCGCACGATCGGCGTGATCAGCCCGTCCGGCATCGACACGGCGACGCTGATGTCGATGTCGTCATAAACGATCATCGCGTCCTCCGTGTAGCTCGCGTTCACCTTCGGCACCCGGCGCAGCGCCGCCGCGGCCGCCTTGATCACCAGGTCGTTGACCGAGAGCTTGAACGCACCCGGCCCGTCCTTGGGCGAGCGCGCATTCAGGTCGGCGCGCAGCTTCAGCAGCGCGTCGATCTCGATGTCCATCGTGACGTAGAAGTTCGGCACGAGCTGATGGCTCTCGAGCAGGCGCCGGGCGATGACCTTCCGCATCGTCGAGTTCGGCACGAGTTGGTGCGGTGCGGCGACCGGCGCCAGGGGCGTCGCGGGCGTCGGCGCTGGCTTCGCCGCCGGCCTAGCCTGCTGCACCGGCGGCGGCGGGGCGTCGGCCTCGCGGGCGCCCGCCTGTGCCTCGACAGGAGAGGGCTTTGCGGCGGCGGCCGGCTGGCGTGCCTCGATGTCGGAACGGACGATGCGCCCGTTCGGGCCGGAGCCCTTCATCGACGACAGATCGATGTTCGCCTGCTTCGCCATTCGCCGGGCGAGCGGCGAGGCAAACACCCGCTCGGCATCATGCCCATTAGCCATTGGTGCCGACACGGCCTGCGAGGCGGCTGGAGCGGGCGCGGCCGGAGCAGGCGCTGGCGTCGGTGCAGCCTGGGCGGCCGAAGCTGACGCTTCCTCGCCATCCGCTGTGAGCACGGCAATCGGGGCGTTCACCTTCACCCCGGCCGTTCCGTCCGGCACCAGGATCTTGCTCAGCACGCCCTCATCGACGGCTTCCACCTCCATCGTGGCCTTGTCGGTCTCGATCTCGGCCAGCACGTCGCCGGCGCGGACCTCGTCGCCCTCCTTCTTCAGCCAGCGTGCCAGCGTGCCCTCTGTCATCGTCGGCGAGAGCGCCGGCATCAGGATATTCGTCGCCATATCAGGTGCCCCTCAGACGATCTTTGCCACGGCGTCGACCACCCAGGAGGGCTGCGGCAACGCCAGCTTTTCCAGATTGGCGGCATAGGGCAGCGGCACGTCCAGCCCGTGCACCCGGACCGGCGGCGCGTCGAGCCAATCGAAGCAGTGCTCGATCACCTGCATCGCGATCTCGGCACCGATCCCGGCGTAGGGCCAGCCCTCCTCGACCGTCACCAGCCGGCTCGTTTTCTTAACGCTCTCGACGATCGTCTCGGTGTCGAGCGGGCGCAGGCTGCGCAGGTTGATCACCTCGGCCTCGATCCCCCGTTCGGCCAACGTCTCCGCCGCCCTCATCGCCACGCCAACCATGATGCTGTAGGCGACAATCGTCACGTGCTTGCCCGTCCGCTCGACCTTTGCCTTGCCGATCGGCACGGTGAAGTCGTCGTCGGTCGGGCACTCGAACGTCTGGCCGTAGAGGATCTCGTTCTCGAGCACGATGATCGGGTTCGGGTCACGGATGGCACTCCGCAGCAGGCCCTTGGCGTCGGCGGAGGACCAGGGCGCCACGACCTTCAAGCCCGGGCAGTGCGCATACCACGACGCATAATCCTGGCTATGCTGCGCCGCCACCCGTGACGCCGCGCCGTTCGGCCCGCGGAACACGATGGGGCAGCCCATCTGGCCGCCGGACATATACAGCGTCTTGGCCGCCGAGTTGATGATCTGGTCGATCGCCTGCATGGCGAAGTTGAACGTCATGAACTCGACGATCGGCCGCAGCCCGTCCATAGCGGCACCGACCGCCATGCCGGTGAAGCCGTGCTCGGTGATCGGCGTGTCGATGATCCGGCGCGGGCCGAACTCGTCCAACAGGCCCTGGCTGATCTTGTAAGCGCCCTGATATTGCGCCACCTCCTCGCCAATCAGGAACACGCGGTCGTCGGCGCGCATCTCAAGCGCCATGGCGTCGCGCAGCGCCTCGCGAACCGTGGTGGGCTTGGTCGGACCCCAATCGCGCTCCGGGGCGCTGGCCGCAAGCGCCACCGGCGCCTGTCCTGCCGTTGCCTTGTCGGCAATGCCCTTGTAGTCCTCGGTCGGCTCCGGCACGGGTTGCTTTGCCGCGGCAGGCGCCGGGGCCGGCGTGGGCGCCGGAGTTGCAGCCTCCCCATCAGCCGAGAGCACGCCGATCGGCGTGTTCACCGCGACGCCGTCGGTGCCCTCTTCGACCAAAATCTGGGACAGCTTGCCCTCGTCCACGGCCTCGACCTCCATGGTCGCCTTGTCGGTCTCGATCTCGGCGATGACATCTCCGGCGCGTACGTCCTCACCGACCTTCTTCAGCCAGCGCGCCAGCTTGCCCTCGGTCATGGTGGGCGACAGCGCGGGCATCAGGATCTGGGTCGACACGCCCTCAGCCCTCCACGAGGATATTGGTCCATAGCTCGCGTTCATCCGGCTCGGGGCTGCTCTGCGCGAAATCCGCTGCCTCTTGGATGCGCGCCTTCACGGCAGTGTCGATCGCCTTGAACTCGTCCTCGCCCATGCCCGCCGCCTCCAGCATGTGCTTAGCGCCCTCGATGCAGTCGCGCTCGGTGCGCATCTTCTGCACTTCTTCCCGGGTGCGATACTTGGCCGGGTCGGACATGGAGTGGCCGCGGTAGCGATAGGTCTGAATTTCAAGCAAATACGGCCCTGCGCCCGATCGGCAATGCGCCACGGCCACGTCCGCCGCCGCCTTCACCGACGTCACGTCCATGCCGTCCACCTGGGCGCCGGGTATGCCCCAAGGCGCACCATTGGCCGAAAGGTCGTGCGACGCCGAGGCGCGCTCCAAACTCGTGCCCATGCCATACTTGTTGTTCTCGATGACATAGATGCAGGGTAGCTTCATCAGCGCCGCCAGATTGAAGCTCTCATAGACTTGGCCCTGGCTCGACGCCCCGTCACCGAAATAGGTCGCGCAAACCCGGTCGCTGCCGCGATACCAGTTCGCCATCGCGAGCCCCGTGCCGAGGCTCACCTGCGCACCCACGATGCCATGGCCGCCGAAGAACCGCTTCTCCTTGCTGAACATGTGCATGGAGCCGCCCTTGCCCTTGGAGTAGCCGCCGCTGCGCCCGGTCAGTTCCGCCATGACGCCGCGGGGCTCCATGCCGGTGGCGAGCATATGGCCGTGGTCGCGATACGACGTGATGACCTGGTCGCCGTCGGACAGCGCCGATTGTATTCCGATGACAACGGCCTCTTGCCCGATATACAGGTGGCAGAATCCGCCAATGAGCCCCATGCCGTAGAGCTGGCCTGCCTTTTCCTCGAACCGGCGGATCAGCAGCATGTCGCCATAAGCTTTGACGAGCTGCTCCCGCGTCATTGACTGGTTCGTCGCGTGGTTCGGAGCTGCCTCTCGGGCCTCAGCCGGGGAGGCCTCAAGGTCCTTGCTGCGCTTCCGTGTCTCGGCCGCCTGCGCCATGCGTGTCGCTCCTTGTCAGACGTGGGACATACCCGGCAACACCTAGCGTCCGGGCCTTGGAACGACAAGGCCGCAAACCAAAATAGTGTTTTTGTGCAATGCAATAGGACCCGTGTTTCAGGTCGGTATCGATCCGATCCGCTCTAATCGAAGCGCCATTGCAACGCGCTGCTAATACAGCCGCTTGCCCGGCCCGTAAGGCAACACAAGGTCCGTCGGACCCGCCACGTTCAGCACCGCCCGCGCCCGCTCGTCCAGCGTATCGGGGTCAAGCCGCTGCTCACGCAATCCTGCCACGCGGCGTTCCCAAGTGTCGCGCTCGGTCGAGACGCGCTGCAGCTCGGATTGCACCATCTTGAGCTGTTCCTGCCGGACGGCGAAGGCCTGCGAGCCCCGCTCGCCCTGGGTGGCGTTCCAGCCGAAATAGCCAACCAACCCCAGGAACACGGTCGGCGCGACCGCCGCCCTCGCCTGCCGCCGCAACACTCGACTCCAGCTCATGCTGGGACTTTCTTCGCCATCCTCCGACGCTACCGGATTTCGTTGCGTATCGATACCGTTATCCATGCCGAAGGATCGTCCGCCCGGCATAGCGCGCCGATGGGCCCAGCTCGGCCTCGATCCGGATGAGCTGGTTGTACTTTGCTGTCCGGTCGCTCCGGGCCAGGCTGCCGGTCTTGATCTGCCCGCAGTTGGTCGCCACCGCGAGGTCGGAGATCGTCGTGTCCTCCGTTTCGCCAGACCGGTGGCTCATGACAGCGGTGAAGCTGGCCCGCTGCGCCAGCTCGACAGCCTCAAGCGTCTCGGACAACGTGCCGATCTGGTTCACCTTCACCAAGATCGAGTTGGCCGTTCCAGTCTCAAGCCCGCGCCGCAGCCGCTCGGTGTTGGTCACGAACAGGTCGTCCCCTACCAGCTGCACCCGCTTGCCCAGCCTGTCCGTCAAGTGCTTCCAGCCGGCCCAGTCGTCCTCGGCGCAGCCGTCCTCGATCGAAACGATCGGATAGCGTCCAACCAGCTCTTCCAGATAGGACACCATGCCAGCTGCGTCGAACCGCTTGCCTTCGCCGTCGAGCCGGTATTCTCCCCCTCCTGATTCATCAGGATGAAAGAACTCGGTGCTGGCGCAGTCGAGCGCGAACGTCACGTCCTCGCCGGGGCGGTAGCCCGCCTGCTCGCAGGCCTGGGTGATGAAGGTCAGCGCCTCCTCCGCGGATTTGAGGTTGGGCGCAAAGCCGCCCTCGTCGCCGACGTTCGTGTTGTGGCCTGCGCCGTGCAGCTTCGACTTCAGCGCGTGGAAGATCTCGGCCCCGACCCGGACCGCGTCGGCGAAGGTCGGCGCGCCGACCGGCTGCACCATGAATTCCTGGATGTCGATCGGGTTATCCGCGTGCTTGCCGCCGTTCACGATGTTCATCATCGGCACCGGCAAGGTGTGGGCGAACACCCCGCCGACATAACGATACAGCGGCACCCCCAGCTCGGCCGCAGACGCCTTGGCCAGCGCGAGCGACACGGCGAGGATCGCATTCGCCCCCAGCCGCGACTTGTTGGGCGTACCATCCAAGTCGATCATGATGTTGTCGAGCCGGACCTGGTCCATCGGGTCCATGCCGCCAATCGCGTCGAAGATCTCGCCCTCGACGGCGGCGCAGGCGGTTCGCACGCCTTTGCCGCCATAGCGCGCCTTGTCGCCGTCGCGTAGCTCTACCGCCTCGTGCGCGCCCGTGCTGGCGCCGGAGGGCACCGTGGCGCGGCCCATGGCGCCGCTGTCCAGCACGACGTCGACCTCAACGGTCGGGTTGCCCCGGCTGTCCAGGACCTCGCGGGCGGCGATGTCGGCGATTGCGCTCATGTTGGCTCCGTCCAGTCGTTGAGGGTGGCCGCTTTGCAGAAGTCGTCCAGCGCCTTCAGCCGCGCTATCAGGGCCGGCATGGCATAGAGCGGGATCATGTTGGGCCCGTCGCTCGGCGCAGCGTCGGGGTCGCGGTGCGTCTCGATGAACAGCGCCGCGACGCCGACCGCAAGCGCGGCGCGGGCCAGCACCGGCGCGAACTCCCGCTGCCCGCCGGACGATGCGCCGTGCCCGCCGGGCTGCTGCACGCTGTGGGTCGCGTCGAACACCACGGGGTAGCCGGTCCGCGCCAGCACCGGCAGCGCGCGGAAGTCGTTGACGAGCGTGTTGTAGCCAAAGCTCACGCCGCGTTCGGTGAGCAGGATGCTCTCGTTGCCGGTCTCGGCGATCTTGGCGGCTACGTGCGCCATGTCCCAAGGCGCCAGGAACTGGCCTTTTTTCACGTTCACCGCCCGCCCGGTCTCCCCAGCGGCGATCAGCAGGTCGGTTTGCCGGCACAGGAAGGCGGGGATCTGTAGGATGTCGACGGCCTCGGCCGCCGGGTCGCATTGATCGGGGCTATGGACGTCGGTCAGGACGGGGATGCGGAACCGCTCGCGCACGCTGGCGAGGATCGTAAGCCCGCGGACGATGCCGACACCGCGGGCCGCGCTGGCGCTGGTGCGGTTGGCCTTGTCGAAGCTCGATTTGTAAACCAGCGGCACTCCCGCCGCCTCCGCCATGTCGCGCAACGCCTCCGCCGTCTCGAAGGCATGCGCCTCGGACTCGATCTGGCACGGCCCGGCGATCAGCACGAACGGCAGGTCATTGCCGATCTCGATGTCAAGCACGCGGACGATGCGGCTTTCCGGCGAGCCGGGCTCGAACGAAATGGGCTCGGGCAGGATGGGTTCGGTCTCAGACAAGGCGGGACTGCTTCACGGCGGCTGCGATGAAGCCCGAGAACAGCGGATGCGGATCGAGCGGCTTCGATTTCAGCTCGGGATGGTACTGCACGCCGATGAACCAAGGATGGCTGCGCAGCTCGACGATCTCGGGCAGGATGCCATCCGGCGACATGCCCGAGAACCGCAGCCCGGTTGCCTCGAGCTGCTCGCGGTAGTGCACGTTGACCTCCCAGCGGTGCCGGTGCCGTTCTTGGATCATCGTGGCATTCCCATACACCCGGCTGGCCAGCGAGCCCGGTTCAAGCCGCGCCGGATAGGCGCCCAGCCGCATGGTGCCGCCGAGGTCGCCGCCCTCGGCCCGGCGCTCGATCTCGTTGCCGCGCGCCCACTCGGTCAACAGGCCGACGACCGGATTGCCGCACGGCCCGAACTCGGTCGACGACGCGTCCGGCAGCCGCGCCATGTTGCGGGCGCACTCGATGACCGCCATCTGCATACCGAAGCAGATGCCGAGGAACGGCACCCTGCGCTCGCGGGCAAAGCGCACCGCGGCGATCTTGCCCTCGGTCCCGCGCTCGCCGAAGCCGCCGGGCACCAGGATGCCGTGCACGCCTTCCAGCCGCAGCACGGCATCCGGCGCCTCGAAGATCTCGCTGTCGACCCAGTCGAGCTGGACACGGACGCGGTTCTCGATGCCGCCATGGGTCAAGGCCTCAGCCAGGCTTTTGTAGCTGTCGAGCAGGTTGGTGTACTTGCCGACGACTGCGATCCGCACGTCGCCGTCGGGGCCGCGCACGATGTCCACGATGCGCTGCCACGCCGAGAGGTCCGGCTCGGTCTCGAATGGCAGGTCGAAGTGGCGCAGCACCTCGCGGTCCATGCCCTCGGCGTGGTAGCTGATCGGCACGGCATAGATTGTGTCGACGTCGAGCGCCGCGATGACCGCCTGCGGGCGCACGTTGCAGAAGCTCGCGATCTTGCGGCGCTCGGTATCGGGAATTTGCCGGTCGCAGCGGCAGAGCAACATCTGCGGCTGGATGCCGACATTCAGCAGCTCCTTCACCGAATGCTGCGTGGGCTTGGTCTTCAACTCGCCCGCAGACGGGATATAGGGCACGAGCGTGAGGTGGACATACATGGTCCGCTCCGGCCCGAGGTCGTTGCCCAGTTGCCGGATCGCCTCCAGGAACGGCAGGCCTTCGATGTCCCCGACCGTGCCGCCAATCTCGATCAAGGCGAAGTCCAGGCCCTCGGTGTCCCGGGTGATCGCCTCCTTGATTGCGTCGGTGATATGCGGGATGACCTGGACGGTGGCGCCCAGATATTCGCCGCGTCGCTCCTTGGCGATCACGTCGGAGTAGATGCGCCCGGTCGTCGCGTTGTCGGTTCGGGCCGCGTGCACGCCGGTGAACCGCTCGTAGTGGCCGAGGTCCAAGTCGGTCTCGGCGCCGTCGTCGGTCACGAACACCTCGCCGTGCTGATACGGGCTCATGGTCCCGGGATCGACGTTGAGATAGGGATCGAGCTTGCGCAACCGCACGGAGTAGCCGCGTGCCTGCAACAGCGCGCCCAGCGCTGCCGAGGCGACGCCCTTGCCCAACGAGGAGACCACGCCGCCGGTGATGAATACGAACCGCGTCATGGGAGTCCCTGATACCGCGGAAGCGGCCCGGCGGGGAACCCCCTCACGCGCAGGTCAGTTCGTCGGGACCGCGGGGCCCCGGGGCGCAGGTGCCGGCGCCGCCTCCCCGGGCGTTGCCGGCCCTGTGGCCGGCGCCGTCGTCGGCGGGCTGTCCAGCAGCGACCGGCCGCCGCCGACCGTGCCGCGATTCAGCAACGCGAGCGTCAAAGAAAGGGCAAAGAACGCCGTGCCGAGAATCGCCGTGGTGCGGGTCAGTAGGTTTGTGGTCCCCCGCCCCGACATGAAACCGCCCATGCCCTGCGTCGTGCCGATGCCCAGGCCGCCGCCCTCGCTGCGCTGGATCAGCACGACGCCGATCAGGGCGAGGGTGACAAACAGGTGGATGATCAGCAGGACGGTGGTCATGGGCCCAGATTCCAATACAAGGTTGGGTGTCTAGCGGCCCTGGCCAGCCTTGGAAAGCGCCGCGGCCGCGATTGCCAGGAAGTCTGCGGCTTCGAGGCTCGCCCCGCCCACCAGCGCGCCGCCCACCTCGGGCAAGGCCAGCAGCACCGAGGCATTGCCGGACTTGACGGACCCACCGTAGAGGATGCGGATAGCCGCCCCATCCGGGCCATGTTGTGCGACGAGGTCGGCCCGGATCGCGGCGTGCATCTCGACGACGTCGGCCTCCGTCGCGGTCTGCCCGGTGCCGATCGCCCAAATCGGCTCGTAGGCCACGACGCCCGCATACGCCGCCGGCAGGCTCCCGGCCAGCTGTCGCGCGACGACGGCCTGCGCCTCGCCCGCCATGCGCTGCGCTTCGGTCTCACCGACGCAGACGATCGTCTGCAGCCCGGCTGCCTGCGCCGCCACGACCTTGCTGCGGACCTGCGCATCGGTCTCGTGGTGCTCCTGCCGGCGTTCCGAGTGGCCGAGGATCACCCACCCTGCCCCGGCGTCTCGCAGCATCAGTGCCGACACGTCGCCGGTATGCGCGCCGGATGGATCTGCGTGGCAATCCTGCCCACCCACCATCACGGCTGTGCCGGCCAGCGCCTCCGCCACTGCGGCCAGCACGGTCGCGGGCGGACAGGCCAGCAGGTCGCACGCGGGACCGCCACGCAGGGCCGCTGCAAGCGCCAGCGCCTCGGTCCGCAGGCCGTTCATCTTCCAATTCCCGGCAATCAGCTGCTGCAATACATATTCTCTCGATGCCACTCACCGTCCTTACACTCTATGCGCGTGAAGCCAAACGGCCATTGCAAAAAGACGCCGCTGCGACATACCCCGGCATCTGGCAAAAGCCTTCGGGCCTCCGTATGGTGCCGTCCCGTTCACTGGATGCCTGACGCATGCTCTCCCTGATCCGCAGTCTCCTCGGCACCTGGGCCGCCCGGGCCTTCTTCATCGTGCTGATCGCGTCGTTCGGGCTCTGGGGCGTCGCGGACGTCGTGCGCAACGTCGGCCGTGACAACGCCATCGCCCGGGTCGGCGATCACAAGATCGAGGCGCCGGAGTTCCAGGAGGCGATGCGGACGCAAATGGCCCAGGTCACCCGCATGATGGGCGGCAAGACCGAGCCGACCCCCGCCATACGCCAGGCGGTGGCCGGGCAGGTGCTGGACCGCCTGGTCGTGCAGGCCGCCATCCAGAACGAGGTGGCCCGGCTCGGGCTGGCCGTGCCGGACGAGGCGCTGCGTGCGGCGGTGTTCGACATCCCGGCCTTCCGCGGCGCCGGCGGCACCTTCGACCGCCAGCGCTTCGAGGGCCTGTTGCGCAACAACAATCTAACGGAGCCGCGCTTCCTCGACCTTATGCGCTCCGACCTCGGCCAGCGGCAGCTCATGGAGGCGGTCCAGGTTGGCGCCAGCCCGCCCGAGACGGTGACGCAGCAGGTTTTCGCCTTCCAGCGTGAGACCCGGGTGGCCCAGTATGTCGAGCTGCCGTTCGCTGCCGCCGCGGAGCCGCCCGCGCCGACGCAGGCCGACCTCGAACGCCTGTATGACAACAACGCCGACCGCTACAGCGCACCCGAGTTCCGCCGCATCAAGGCCGTGATCCTGTCGCCCGAGACCGTCGCGCGCGACATCGAGGTTCCTGATCCCGACATCAGCGCCTATTACGAGCAGCACAAACCCGAGTACGTGACGCCCGAGAAGCGCACCGTCGAGGTCGTCGTGGCGCAGGACGAGGCGCGGGCCAAGGAGATCGCGACCACCTGGCTCGCCATTTCCGACTGGGACGCGGTGCAGAAGGTCGCCGCCGCTGCCGGCGCCTCTGCGGCCGCGCTGGACGACGCGACCGCGACCGAGTTTCCGGCGCCCGAACTTGGCCAGGCGGTATTCGCGGCTCCGTCCGGTGCTGTGACCGGCCCGATCCAGTCCGCACTCGGCTGGCAGGTGTTCCGGGTCACCAAGGTGACGCCCGGCGTCGACCGCCCGCTCGATCAGGCCAAGGACGAAATCCGCACCAAGCTGGCCCGCGAGCGCGCAGTGGACCAGGTCTATGCCCGCGCCAACAAGCTCGAGGACGCGCTATCAGCCAGCGCCAGCCTGGACGACCTGCCGGGTGACCTCGGCGTCGTCGCCGTGACCGGCACTTTGAACGCCCAGGGCAACACGCCCGCTGGCGACCCAGCGCCGATCCCGGGCTCGCCCGCTTTGCGGCAGGCGCTGCTGACCGCGTCGTTCGCGCTGGCGAAGGGTGAGCCGGCGCGCATGACCGAAGGGCCGGACCAATCCTACTTCGCCGTGACGGTCGAGGATGCGACTCCCGCTGCCCGCAAGCCATTCGCTGGCGTCGAGGCGCAGCTGCGCGAGGACTGGACGCACGACGCGCGGCGCAAGGAGCAGGAACGGGCCGCCGCTAGCCTGCTGACGGCGGCGCAGGCCGGGCACAGCCTCGACGACGCCGCGACGGTCGCCGGGCTGCGCCTGCAAAGCTCGCCGCCGGTCATGCGAGGGCAGCCTAGCCCGGGCGTGCCGACCGAGATGCTCGAGCCACTGTTCAGCCTGAAGCCGAACGAGCCGACGATGATCCAGACGCCCGACGCCTTCTATGTCATGGCGTTGGGCGAGGTCAAAGCGCCCGATCCGGCAGCCGACCCGCTGGGCGTGGCGCAGATCCGCACAGCGCTGACCCAGGCGATCGGCCAGGACATCGAGTTGACCTTTGCCGCCGCATTGCGCGAGCGCGCCAACCCGCAGGTGAACCGCACCCTGCTCGACAGCATGGCGCAACCTTGAGCGAGCCAGCATGAACGCCTCCGCCTCACCGTCCCAGACCGCCTTCAGCACCGCCTACGACGCCGGGCGTGGCACGCTGGTATGGACCACCGGGGTCGCGGACCTGGAGACGCCGGTCGCGGCCTACTTGAAGCTTGCCAGCGGCCGCGCCAACGCCTTTCTGCTCGAGAGCATCGAGGGCGGGTCCGCCCGCAGCCGCTATTCGATCATCGGCATGGAGCCGGACCTGGTCTGGCGCTGCCGCGGCGGCCGTGCGGAGGTGAACCGCCACGCCCGCTCGGCCCCGCACGCCTTCGTGCCGGACGAGCGCCCGCCGATCGAGAGCCTGCGCGCGCTCATTGCCGAAACGCAGCTCGATCTGCCGGAGCACCTGCCGCCGATGCTGGGCGGGCTCGTGGGCTACCTGGGCTATGACATGGTCCGCCTCATGGAGCGCCTGCCCGACAAGAATACCGACGCGCTCGGCATACCCGAGGCTATCCTGATCCGGCCCACGATCTTCGCCGTGTTCGACAACGTGCGGGACGAGCTGACGCTCGCGGCGCCCATCTACCCGCAGCCCGGCGTTCCTGCCGCACAGGCCTGGAGCCTCGCGCAGGCCGCCCTGGCGCAGGCCGACGCGGCCCTGCTGCGCCCCCTGCCCCACGCCGCGCCCCCCGTCGTCCTGCCGCCGCCGCCCGAGCCCGCGTCCAATATGACCCGCGACGAGTTCATGGGCATCGTCGACCGCATGAAGGAGTATATCGCCGCGGGTGACGCGTTCCAGGTGGTGCCGAGCCAGCGCTTCTCCGTGCCGTTCGCGCTGCCGCCGTTCTCGCTCTACCGCGCGCTGCGGCGCATCAGCCCGGCGCCGTTCCTGTTCTTCCTCGACTTCGGCGGCTTCGCGGTGGTCGGCAGCAGCCCCGAGGTCCTGGTCCGGCTCCGCGACGGGATCGTGACCATCCGCCCCCTCGCCGGCACCAGGCCGCGTGGCGCAACCCGCGCCGAGGATCTCCAACTCGAGGCCGACCTGGTGGCCGATCCCAAGGAGCGGGCCGAGCACCTGATGCTGCTCGACCTCGGCCGCAACGACGTGGGCCGCGTGGCCGAGCTGGGCAGCGTGCGCGTCACGGAGTCGTTCGCGGTCGAGCGGTTCAGCCACGTGATGCATATGTCGTCCACCGTCGAGGGCCGGCTGCAGCCCGGGCTCGACGCACTGGACGCGTTGATCGCCGGCTTCCCCGCAGGCACGCTGACCGGCGCGCCCAAGATACGCGCGATGCAGATCATCGAGGAGCTGGAGCCGACCCGGCGCGGCCTGTATGCCGGCTGCATCGGCTATTTCGCCGCCAACGGCACCATGGACACCTGCATCGGGCTGCGCACCGCCGTCGTGAAGGACGGCACCATGTATGTGCAGGCCGGCGGCGGCGTGGTGGCGGACAGCACGGCCGAGGGCGAGTACGAGGAAACTCGGCAGAAATCCCGCGCCCTGTTCCGCGCCGCCGACGAGGCGGTCCGCTTCGCCGCCCTAAAGGCCTGATACGATGATCCTCCTGATCGACAACTACGACAGCTTCACCTTCAACCTGGTGCATTTCCTGGGCGACCTCGGCGTGCGCTGCACCGTGCGGCGCAACGACGCGATCTCGGCCGAGGACGCGCTGGCGCTAGCGCCCGAGGCCATCGTGCTCTCACCGGGTCCATGCACCCCGGATGAGGCAGGCGTTTGCCTGGACCTGATCTCGGCCGCGGCCGGGCGCGTTCCCATCTTGGGCGTTTGCCTTGGGCACCAGGCGATCGGGCAGGCCTTCGGCAGCCAGGTCGTCCGTGGCGACAAGCCCATGCACGGCAAGCTCAGCGCGATCCGCCACGACGGGACCGATGTGTTCAATGGCCTGCCAAGCCCATTCCAGGCGACGCGCTACCATAGCCTCGTCGTCGAGCCTGGCTCGTTGCCCGACGCGCTGGCCGCGACGGCCTGGACCGAGGATGGCGCGATCATGGGCCTGCGCCATCGCACGCTCCCGCTCTTTGGCGTGCAGTTCCATCCAGAGAGCATCGCCTCCGAGCATGGGCATGAGATCCTGGCGAACTTCCTGGCCCTGGCGCGCGGGTCCAACATGCCCGCGCGGGCTGCCTAGCCCCGATCCCGCATGTCGTCCCTGAAACCGGTCCTGGGCCAACTCGCCTCCGGCGGAACGCTGTCGGCCGACGAGGCGGAGGCGGCATTCGGCGTCATCATGTCTGGCGATGCCACACCGGCGCAGATCGCTGGGCTGCTGATGGCGATGCGGGTGCGGCGGGAGACGGCGGCGGAGCTGACCGGCGCGGTCCGGGCAATGCGATCGCGCATGGCCGGGCTTGTGGCACCGGCGGACGCGCTCGACGTTTGCGGCACCGGAGGCGACAACTCCGGCACGTTGAACGTGTCCACAGCGGTCGCCTTCGTCCTTGCGGGCTGCGGCGTGCCGGTTGCCAAGCACGGCAACCGCGCGCTGTCGTCCCGCACCGGCGGGGCCGACGTGCTGACGGCGTTGGGAGTGAACGTCGACGTGCCGTTGGACCGGTTGCCGGGTGTGCTGGCGGCGGCAGGGTGCGTGTTCCTGTTCGCGCCCCGGCACCACGCGGCGCTGCGCCACGCGGCCGGGCCACGGGTCGAGCTCGGCACGCGCACCATCTTCAACCTGTTGGGGCCGCTCGCCAACCCGGCCCGGGTGCGCCGACAACTGACCGGCGTCTATGACCCGACCTGGCTGCGGCCGATGGCGGAGACCTTGCAAGCCTTGGGGACCGAGCGCGCCTGGCTGGTGCACGGCCAGGGTCTCGACGAGTTGACCGTCGCGGGGGAGAGCCAGGTCGTCGCTTTGCACGACGGCGCCTATAAAGAATTCGTCGTAACGCCCGAGGACGCAGGCTTGGATCGGTCGCCGGTCGAGGCGATCCAGGGTGGCGATGCCGCAACGAACGCGGTCGCCCTCGGCGCGTTGTTACACGGACATCGCGGACCATATCGCGACACCGTTCTCCTGAACACTGCTGCTGCACTGATTATAGCTGGCCAGGCAGACGACCTGCGGTCGGGCGTTGCTCTGGCAGCGACAGCGATCGACAACGGTGCCGCCGCTGCTGCATTGGATAAGCTACGACTGGCAACTACCTGAATCTATTTGGAGCAATGTGATGGATGTCGCCCTTCCCGACGCATTGGCCCAGATCTGCGCGGAGACCTTGACCGAGGTCGAGCGCCGTCGTGCGCAGACGCCGGTCGCAACGCTTGTCAAGCGGCTGCGGGTCGACCGGAACCCGACCCGCAACTTCGGCCATGCGCTCAAGTCGGCCGTGGCCACGGGTGGCTATGGCCTGATCGCCGAGATCAAACGCGCGTCGCCATCGGCGGGGCTGATCCGGTCGGACTTCGATCCTGAAGCCCTGGCCCGAGCCTACGCCGACGCGGGCGCCATCTGCCTCTCAGTGTTGACGGACGGTCCCTATTTCCAAGGCTCGCCCGACCATCTGAAGCAGGCGCGGGCCGCGGTTCCGCTGCCGGTGCTGCGCAAGGATTTCATGCTCGACGCTTGGCAGGTCTATGAGAGCCGGCTGATGGGCGCCGATTGCATTCTGCTCATCATGGCGGCGCTCACCAACCAACAGGCGCGGGAGCTGGAGGAGTTGGCCCGGGCGCTCGACATGGACGTGCTCGTCGAGGTTCACAACCGGGGCGAGCTAGACCGCGCCCTAGGACTAGAGACGTCGTTGATTGGCATAAACAACCGTAATCTCAAAACGTTGCAGACTGATTTGGCAACGACGGCGGAGCTGGCGCCGCATGTTCCGTCGGATCGGTTCCTGATTGCGGAGAGCGGCATACGCACCCATGCCGACGTCCGCCGCCTCGCCGAGGCTGGAGCGACCTGCTTCCTCGTCGGCGAAAGCCTCTTGCGGCAACCCGATGTGAGTGCTGCGACGCATGCCCTGTTGGGCACGGCGCCATGACGGCGCTGACGCACTTCGACGCCGAGGGTCGGGCGGTCATGGTCGATGTGTCCGGCAAGGCCGAGACCGATCGGTCCGCGACCGCTCGGGTCAGCGTTGTCATGCAGCCGGAGACATTGCGGGTGATCGTGGCCGGCGAGGCTAAGAAGGGCGATGTGCTGGGCGTGGCGCGGCTCGCCGGCATCATGGCGGCCAAGCGAACCGCAACCCTGATCCCGCTCTGCCACCCGCTGCCGATCGCCGCGGTGACGCTCGACCTGGAGCCGTCGGAGTCCGGCAACGGGATCGACATCGCCGCCACTGTTCGCACGACAGGGCGCACCGGCGTGGAGATGGAAGCATTGACCGCCGCGAGCATCGCCGCGTTGACGGTTTACGATATGTGCAAAGCCGTCGACCGCGGCATGAGGATCGACGGGCTGCGCGTAGTGCATAAAGCTGGTGGCAAGTCCGGCGAGTTTCGGCAGGACTGAGCTGGTGCTTTCGGTCGAGGAGGCCCGCGCGCGCATCCTAGCAGCGCTTCGCGCCACGCCGGTCGAGGTCGTGGCGTTGCCAGAGGCGTGGGGCCGGGTGCTTGCGGCTCCGGTTGTCGCCCGCTTGACCCAGCCGCCGGCGGATATGTCGGCTATGGATGGCTATGCACTGCGCGTCGCGGATGAGTTTTGCGGAGCGCGGCTTCAGGTGTCCGGACATGCGCCGGCAGGACGGCCATTCGCAGGCCATGTCGCGGCCGGGCAGGCGGTGCGGCTGTTCACCGGCAGCGTCGTGCCGGACGGTGCCGACGCCGTATTGCCGCAGGAGGACGCAGAACGGGATGGCAACGCGATCGTGCTGCGGAAACCGGCGCAGGGCGGACGGCATATCCGCCGCGCCGGACAGGATTTCAGGCAGGGCGATACTTTAATCCCGAGCGGTATCCGCCTGGGTGCGCGATCCATCGGGCTGATCGCGGCATGCAATCATCCCTGGGTCAACGTGCATCGCCAACCCCGCATCGCCATCCTCGCAACCGGGAACGAGATTGTAATGCCGGGCGAGCCTCTGCCGGCCGGCGGCATCGTAAGCTCCAATGCCCATGCCCTTGCAGCGCTGGTCCGCGCCGGGGGTGGCGCACCCCTGGTTCTTCCGGTGGCGCCCGACGACCCGGCCGCCATCGCCTCCGTCGCTGACCGCCTGGCAAGCATAGACATGCTGGTGACGACCGGCGGCGCCAGCGTCGGCGAGCACGACTTGGTGCAATCCAGCCTCGCCACGCGCGGCTTCGCGTTGGACTTTTGGCAGGTCGCGATGCGGCCAGGGAAACCGCTGCTGTTCGGGCGCTTGGACGACGTGCCGGTTCTGGGGCTGCCCGGCAATCCTGTTTCAGCGTTCGTCTGCGCGGTCCTATTCCTGTTGCCGGCGCTCGCCCGGCTTGGCGGCCTCCCCGAGGGCGGGCTGCCGGTCATCGAGGCACGACTTGGTGCCCCGGTCGCAGCGAACGACCACCGGGCCGATCACCTGCGGGCCGCGCTCGCGACCGATGCGGCGGGCGGATTCATTGCAACGGCCTTTGAACGGCAGGACTCCTCGCTGCTGCGGCTGCTGGCCAGTGCTGGTTGCTTGATCCTGCGCCCTCCCCATGCACCGTCATCGCCTGCTGATACGATGGTACCGGTCGTGCGATTGGACACGCTGGGATTATAGCGCACTGCCATTGTTGACGCGGTGCGACGAACCAATCTAGAACAGAATAGGTTGCCGCTTTGTTCTAGATGTGTTTCACTAAACCGGCTGCCCTCCAATGGGCAAGAAAGAGAACGACCATGTTGACGCGTAAACAGCACGAGCTGCTGACATTTATCGACGGCCATCTGAAGTCGACCGGATTTTCCCCAAGCTTTGAGGAGATGAAAGAGGCTCTGCAGCTTCGGTCGAAGTCCGGCATCCACCGGCTGATCTCCGCGCTTGAGGAGCGTGGTTTCCTGCGCCGGCGTCATCATCGCGCCCGCGCGCTTGAAGTCATGCGGTTGCCTAATGACTCCGGGCGCGAGATCGTTGCTCCGGCAGCACCCGCGCCATTCGCGCCAAATGTCATTCGTGGCGATTTCTCGGGACGTTTCCCTGCGGTGCGAGCAGCAAACGAGGCGGCTGCCGTCCACCTGCCACTCTATGGCCGGATCGCGGCCGGCTTACCGATCGAGGCGTTGCGGGATCAGGGCACGCAGATCGAAGTGCCATTGGCCCTGTTGGGCAATGGCGAGCACTATGCCCTGGAGGTCGCGGGGGACTCAATGATCGAGGCCGGCATCCTCGACGGTGACACGGTCATTATTCGTAAAGGCGACTTGGCCGATAATGGCCAAATCATTGTGGCGTTGATCGACGATGCCGAGGTGACGCTGAAGCGGCTACGCCGACGCGGCAACTCGGTAGCTCTGGAGCCGGCTAATCAGCGTCATGAAATACGCATCTTTCCCGCGGACCGGGTTAAGGTTCAGGGCAGCCTCGTGGCCCTGCTGCGGCGCTACTAGTCACTCAGCCAGAGCGGGCGGCAGGTCGTCCGTCGTCGCCATCGGAAGGTTCGGTATCGCGCGGCTGGACGTGGGCAGGTCGGGAACCCATGGGCGGCTGCCGCGGTTCGTTCGGTCAGATACGATATGTGGGCCGGCGCTGGTCAGCCAGACAGCATGGGCGCCGTCGCGCCAAACGCTGAAGCGATCGACGTAGGGGATGCCCGTTGGGCACTTGCCTCGCGCTGGTTCGGCGGAGATGAGTAGGGTGACACCGGCGCAATCCGGCCGGGCGTTACTGCGCAGGATTAGGATCTTGTCCAGACCATGCTGGATGCGGCAGGAGTCGTCTTCGCACGATGGAGGTTCGCCGGTCCGCATTGTGCGAAGCGGCCCCGCTGCGAGATGGCTCTGCCAGGCGTCCCGCACGAACTTTGATGCGCCCGATTGGGATTGCAGGTAGTAGCTTCCGTCCCAGACGGCGATCAGCCGCGCCTCAGACGAGACCAGGATGGCCGGCGGAGGTGCTGCAACCGGCGACAGCAGCCCGAGCAGCATGATCGGTATGCCGGCCAGCCGTCCGCGCGACCGCCAAAGTCCCAGCCATGCTAATCCCACGCTGAACACGCAAAGGCCCAAGCCGGCATATGCGGCACGGCCATCGTCGCGGCCGGCCAGGCCGATACCGTGCGGCCGATCCACAAGATGCCCTCAATGCCCCAGCCCATCGGAACCAGCGCCAGCTTCTCGAGCCCGAGCGGCATCAACACCAGTGCGACCAAGCCGAGCGGCATGACCCAAACGCCGTGAGCGGCACCGCGGCGACGTTGGCGACGATGAAATAGAGCTGGAAATGACCGAAATGATAGGCCCCGAACGGGGCCGAGGCCGTTCCTGCCAGCAGGCTGGTCAGCACGAGCGCCACGAGGTGCGACACGATGCGGCGGCCCCAACCCTGGCCGTGCAGCCGGGCCAGCAGCGGGCGCAGAGCCTCATACCCGGCGATGAGCGCGAGAACGGCGGAAAAGCTCATGCCGAAGCTCACGCCCACGACCTCGTTCGGCGCAATCAGCATCAGCACGGTCGCGGCCCGCGCCAGTCCCCTGAGCGACAGCGCACGCCGGCCGAGCACGAGGCCCAATGTCACGAGGCACGCCATGGCAAAGCTGCGGATGATCGGCAGGTGCACCCCGGTCAGCAGCAGATAGCAGCCGCCAACCGCAAGCGCCGTGGCGGCAGCGATGGCCTTGGTCGGCCAATGCAGGGCCGCGCGCTCGGACGACGCCAGCGTGAACCGGGTAGCGCCCATGACCAGGCCCATGACGATGCCGATATGCAGCCCGGCCACGGCCAACAAATACGCCAGGCCGGAGTCGCGGAATGCCTCGCGGTCGCGCTGCGGAATGGCGGCCGTCGTGCCGGTCAGCAAGGTGGCCGCGACCGCCCCCGCCGGACCCGGCAGGCCTGCCATCGCCCGCCCCGCAATCCAGTCTCGTACGCCTTGCAGCGCCGCGGAGAGGCCGTGCGGCGGCGCCCGTTCCAGCACTTCGGACGGGTTCAGCGCATAGCCGGACCCGCCCAGTCCGGCAAAGAACGCATCGCGCTGCAGGTCCCATCCGCCGGGATAGGCCGGCGGCGACGGCGGCCGGACCCACGCCCTGATCCGCACCCGGTCCCCGGCGCTCATTGACGCCATGTCTGCCCGATGCAGGCGGACCCGTACCAGCCGGGCCAGAGGCGGCTTGTCCGGCTCCAGCCGCACGTCCGCGAGCGTGACGCGCCGGCCCTCCGGCAGTAGGTCCAGCCCGCGCACCAATCCGGTGAGAACGACTGCCCGCGTCGGCAGCGGCTCGATCGGGAGGGCGCGTGAGGTTGCGGCCTGCGCCGATAGGAAACCGAGCGCCGCGGCAAGGCCCGACAGCGCCAAGGCCCGCGCGACCGGTGCGCGCCAGGCGGCGATGCATGCCAGCAAGGCGGTTAGGGCCGTCGCTGCCCCGATCCAAGCGTTGGGCTCGGCCCGCTGGTCGAAGTAAGCGATCACGCCGGCGCCCATGAATACGGCGAGCCAAGGGACGAAGCGCCCTCGTTCGGCCTCGACCCAGCCATGCCACCTGGCAAGCAGCCAGCTCGCCCGAAGCGCGCCAAGGGTCGCGATCGCCTGCTGCACCGGTCCTCCTTACGGGACCGTATAGATATGGCGCTCTCGACGCCATCTCCGGGCGTGATAGACAGCGCACATGCCCGTCCGCACTCGTTTCGCTCCCAGCCCAACCGGCCAACTCCATATCGGTGGCGCCCGCGCGGCACTGTTCAACTTCCTGTTCAGCCGGCATCACGGCGGCGAGTATCTGCTGCGCATCGAGGACACCGACCGCGAGCGCAGCACAGCCGCCAACACGCAGGTCATCCTGGACGCGCTGGACTGGCTCGGCCTGCCACCCGACCAGCCTCCGGTGTTCCAATCGACCCGCCAGGCCCGCCACGTCGAGGTGGCGCAGCAGATGCTTGCCAGCGGCCACGCCTACCTATGCTTCTGCACGCCGGACGAGTTGCGGGAGATGCGGGAGCGCGCGGCTGCCGAGGGCCGCCCGCCCCGCTACGACGGACGCTGGCGGGACCGCGACCCGGCCGAGGCGCCGCCCGGGGTCAAGCCGGTCATCCGGCTCCGCGCGCCGCAGACCGGGGAGACGGTGGTGGACGACCTGGTGCAGGGCAGCGTCCGCGTGGCCAACAGCGAGCTCGATGACATGATCATCCTGCGCAGCGACGGCACGCCCACCTATCTGCACGCCGTCGTCGTCGACGACCATGACATGGCCATCACCCACGTGATCCGCGGCGACGACCATCTGACCAACACGTTCCGGCAAATCCAGGTCTACGACGGCATGGGCTGGAAGCTGCCCCGGTTTGCCCACCTGCCGCTGCTTCACGGCACGGATGGGGCCAAGCTGTCGAAGCGGCATGGCGCCGTCAGCGTGCTGGAGTTCCGCGAGCAGGGTTTCCTGCCCGAGGCGATATGCAACTACCTGCTCCGCCTGGGATGGGGGCATGGCGACGCCGAGGTGCTGGATCGCACTGAGGCCATTCGGCTTTTTGACTTGGATGGGGTCGGCAAGGCCGCAAGCCGGATGGACTACTCCAAGCTGCTGCACATCAATGGCGTCTGGCTGCGACAGGCCGGCGACGACCGCCTGGCGCAGGAGGTAGTGCAGCGGCTTGCGGCGACGCACGGGTTGCACGCCGACGAAGCCGGCGCGGCCCGCATCCGGATGCTGATGCCGGGGCTAAAAGAGCGCGCAAAGACCCTGGTCGATCTCGCTGAGAGTGCGGCCTTCTTGCTGCGACCTACCCCGCTGCCGTTCGAGCCGAAAGCGCTCGCCTTGCTGACCGCTGAGGCCAAGGCGACATTGCAGCAGCTCGCCCCGGCGCTCGCCGCCACGGACTTCACGCCGCCCGCGCTCGATACGGCGCTCCGGCAGTTCGCCGAAGCTGCCGGGCGCAAGCTGGGCCAGGTCGCGCAGCCGCTCCGTGCCGCGCTGACCGGCAGCACGATAAGCCCCGGCATCGACGCGACGCTCGCCGCCCTGGGCCGTGACGAGGCGCTGGCCCGCATCGCCCTCGCCGCCGCCTGATGCACTACCCGCATCGTCACCTGCTCGCGATCGAGGGCCTGCACCCGCCCGAGATCGCCTCGCTGCTCGACCTCGCCGAGAGCTACGTGTTGCTGAACCGGTCCGGCAAGACGCAGCGCGACCTGCTCCGCGGCCGCACCCTGATAAACCTGTTCTACGAGGACAGCACCCGTACGCGCACGAGCTTCGAGCTGGCCGGCAAGCGGTTGGGGGCGGACGTGATCAACATGTCGGTCCCGACCAGCAGCGTGAACAAGGGCGAGACCCTGCTCGACACCGCCGCCACCCTCAACGCGATGCGCTGCGACCTTCTGGTGGTCCGCCACGACCAGTCCGGCGCGCCGAACCTGCTGGCGCAAAAGGTGTCGTCCGCCGTGATAAACGCGGGCGACGGCACGCACGAGCATCCGACGCAGGCGCTGCTGGACGCGCTCACGCTCCGCCGCCGCCGCGGCACGCTGGATGGCCTGCTGGTCGCGATCTGCGGGGACGTGATGCACAGCCGGGTCGCGCGCTCGAACATCCACCTGCTCGGCACCATGGGCTGCCGCGTCCGCGTGGTCGGTCCGCCGACCCTGATCCCGGCCGCGGCGGCGAGCCTCGGTGTCGAGGTGTTCCACGACATGGAGGCCGGGCTGCACGGCGTTGACGTCGTCATGATGCTACGCCTGCAGCGCGAGCGCATGGTGCGCGGCCTGGTGCCGAGCGCCCGCGAGTACTTCCGTTTCTTCGGCCTCGACGCCGCGAAGCTCGCCTGGGCCAAGCCGGACGCGCTGGTGATGCACCCGGGCCCGATGAACCGCGGCGTCGAGATCGACAGCGCCGTGGCCGACGACCCTGCGCACAGCGTCATCGGCGAGCAGGTCGAGATGGGCGTTGCCGTCCGCATGGCCGTGCTGGACGTATTGGCCCGGAACGGTCGCCGCAATGCGTGACCTGTTCTTCACCAACGTCCGCCTGATCGACCCGGCCAGCGGGCTCGACCAGCCCGGCGAGCTTCTGATGCAGGCCGGCCGCATCGCCGACTTCGGACCAAGCCTCGGCCGGCCCGACCTGCCTTGTATAGACGGCGACGGCGGCATCCTCTGCCCCGGCCTCGTGGACATGCGCGCGGCCCTTGGCGAACCCGGCTATGAATACCGTGAGACCATCGCCTCGGCCGCCGCCGCTGCGGCCTCCAGCGGCATCACGACCCTTGCCGCCCTGCCGGACAGCCTCCCGGCCATCGACGACCCGGCGCTGGTCCGCCTGCTGCGTGCCCGCGGCGAGGAAACCGGCAGCCTGGCCATCCTGCCCTATGCCGCCGTGACCCGCGGCTGCCAAGGCAAGGAGATGGCCGAGATTGGCCTGCTGCGGGAGGCCGGAGCCGTTGCCTTCACCGATGGGCGCCGGGCCATTGGCGACGCCAGGATGATGCGGCTGGTCCTTTCCTACGCACGCGGTTTCGGGGCGCGCATCGTCCAGCACCCCGAGGACCCGGCCCTTGCCGACGGCGGCGCCGCGACCGAGGGCGAACTCGCGACCCGCCTAGGCCTTCCGGGCATCCCTGCGGCGGCAGAGGCCATCCTCGTTGCCCGCGACGTCCGGCTCGCGCAGTTGACCGGAGGCGCGTTGCATTTCGCCCACGTCTCCACCGCGGAGGCGCTCGCTTTGATCCGCCGCGCTAAGCACGAGGGCGTCGACGTGACCTGCGATACCGCGCCGCCCTATTTCGATCTGAACGAGACTGCGATCGGCGATTTCCGCACTTATGCTAAGCTATCACCGCCGCTGCGGCCCGAGGCGGACCGGATTGCGGTCTGCGAGGGCCTGGCAGACGGCACGATCGACGCCATCGCTTCCGATCACCAGCCGCGGGATGCCGACGACAAGCGGCTGCCGTTCGCCCTGGCTTCCCCTGGTGGTGCGGGACTCGCGACGCTGCTGGGCGTCACCTTAGCGCAGGTGCACGGCAACGGCCTGCCACTGATGAGGGCGCTCGACCTTCTCACCGCACGGCCTGCCCGGGTGCTGGGGATCGAGGCTGGCCGGTTGGCCAAGGGTGCTGTGGCCGACCTGTGCCTGTTCGACCTTGAACGCATCTGGAAGGTCGAGGCCGGCACGCTGCCAGGCAAGGCGCCGAACACGCCCTTCGACGGCCGCGCGCTGGAGGGCCGGGTGGTCGGCACCTGGAAGTCCGGACGGCGGGTGTTCGGATGAACGAGGGATTGATAGCGACCGCGGTCGTGGCGCTCGCCTACCTGCTGGGTTCGATCCCGTTTGGCTGGATACTGTCGCGAGCGGCCGGGCTTGGGGATATTCGCGCCATCGGGTCGGGCAACATCGGCGCTACGAACGTGCTGCGGACCGGGCGGAAGGATATCGCGGCGCTGACGGTGGCGCTGGACGCTGCCAAGGGTGCGGCCGCCGTGCTGTTGACGGCTTCTCTGGCTGGCCCGGCGTGGGCCCTGGTGGCCGGAATCGTCGCAGTGATCGGGCACTGCACGTCGATCTGGATGCGCGGCCAGGGCGGCAAAGGGGTCGCGACCGGCCTCGGAGTGGTCTTTGCGGCCGCTTGGCCTGTGGGCCTGGCATGCTGCGCCGCGTGGCTCGCCGTGGCGCGGTTGAGCCGATTGTCCTCCGCCAGTTCTCTCGTGGCCTTTGCGCTGGCGCCTGTGCTGATGCTGGCCTGGCGCGGTCCGGACGCGGGAATGGCGATGGCGGCCGTTGGTGCGGTGGTGTTCCTGCGCCACTCCGGCAATATTCGCCGCCTAATTGCCGGAACCGAACCGCGCATCGGCCAGGGTCGGTGAAGGAAGCCGAGCTCCTGGACCGGCTGCGCCTGGCGCGTACGGACGGGGTTGGGCCCGTTACCTATCGTCGCCTGCTGAGCCGTTTCGCCACCGCGGCGGAGGCGTTGGAAGCCCTGCCCAGCCTCGCCAAGTCGGGTGGCCGTGCCACGCCACCCGTGGTCCCGGCCGTTGGCTCGGTTCAGCGGGAGGTGGACAGCGTCGCGAAGCTAGGTGGCCGCATCCTGGTCCTCGACGGGCCGGACTACCCTCCGTTGCTGGCGTTGCTTGACGCGCCGCCGCCGGTTCTGGCTGTGCTGGGCGACGTGGGAGCGCTCGCCGCCCGCGCCGTTGCGGTGGTGGGCGCGCGCAACGCCTCCGCCAATGGCCAGCGGATGGCCGAACTCCTGGCGGCGGACCTTGCATTGGCCGGGCTGGTCGTGGTGTCCGGCATGGCGCGCGGGATCGACACTGCGGCGCATATCGGCGCT
>JAABVA010001108.1_pt1 | contig 29669 bp, 28 predicted proteins | sample 5560331 | NCBI WGS metagenome assembly JAABVA01 (sample SAMN12812661, study PRJNA571458) | rock metagenome | isolation source: Antarctica rocks | place: Antarctica: Victoria Land, Mt New Zealand sud | collected 2016-01-07 | reverse complement strand
GCGCTCAGGTTCGGGCAGGGCTTTGCAGACCAGACCCGCCGCCGGCTGCCCCGTGCCGGCGACGGAGGGCACTGCGACGGGGTCGTGGCGACGATCGCGGGTAAGACGCACTGGCTGTAGCGCGCAGTCGACCAGAATGCCTCCCGGCGTCGCCAAACCGGGGTGCTCGACGTCCCTGTTCAATGCCGGCGTGATACGCAGGCCGCCAAACGCCTGCTGCGCAAGCTGCTGAAGAGGCAAATGCGCCCACCTCGTGTGGCCTGTTCGCTGTGAGGCACGCTGTGGAACCAGGTCCGCATCAAGTGCACCGCTTGCGGCTCCACGGACGGCATCGCCTATTGCGCCACTGAGAACGGGCCCAGGACGGTCGGCGTCGAAACCTGCACGGCATGACGCTCCTACATCAAGCACATGCAGCAGCATGAGAATGGCGGTCTGGACCCCACAGCGGACGATGTCGCCACTTATGCGCTGGACCTGCTGGCGCGGGAGCAGGACTTTTGCCCTTTCAGCATCAATCCGCTGTTCCTGACCGTCTGACGCCATGCTCCGTAGCTTGCGGGATCGGGTCCGTACGATGCTGTCGGTCGGGACGCAGTTGGACCGTGCGCGCCAGTTCGGCCGGACCGCGCATATGGCGGAGGCGCTGGCGATCTGGACGCTGCTGGCCCGAGGCCGGCGTGGCGCGGAACGCGGCCGAAGCCCAGCGTTGGGCCCAGGCAGGCGTCACCGTCGCCGCCCGCTTGGGGATGATGTGCCACGACGCCGCCGGCGGCCCACGCGATCCATTAAAGGCCATCCGATGGGGCGCGCTGCCGTCCAGGCCGGACCTCCGGCCGCTACAGCATTCTGGTGCGCCCATTCTTCACCCGGGTCAGGGACGGCCAATCCCAGCCAACTCGCGGCAGCGCAGGCCAAGGTTTGCCGTCCTGGTTGGGCCGGCGCGGACGGTTGAGGCAGCACGCAACACTGAATAAGGCAAGACTGCGGCAGTCCGTTCAGGGGAGGCCAAGTCTGCTTCAGGTTACCTAAGTGCATCGACAACCCGGTCGGGAGGTAGTGGGTCAGTTTGGGCGAGACCCTCGAAGCCGTCATTGCGAGCCGGCTTCGGCGCGGCAATCCAGGGCCACAGGGGCCAATATCTGGGTGTGGCACCCTGGATTGCCACGTCGCAAGGGCTCCTCGCAATGACAAGGCTTCGTTGCAGATCCTGGTCAGGTGCAAACTGACCCACTACCGGTCGGGATCAGAACTCGCCCGAGGCGGCTGGCACTGCTATACTCGAACGCGTCTTGACCGGCAGCAAACCTGCCCTGGGTCGTGACCAATAATCGCTGCAGATACCTGTTCGCCAAGGTATTGGCTACGCTCCGGCAGCGGCCCGACGTGTTGTCGGCGTGCAGCCCCGAATGGGAGTTCCTCCTAAAAAGCACAGCGCTGCATCTGTCGCCGATGCTCGCCTTAACGGTCATAAATGAGAGAGCCGGGCCTTTATGTGATCCAGATACCGATCAGCCGCGTTTGCATGTGGACGATGTCATAAAGATGGGCCTGTTCCTTTCAATGGGGTACTACTGGGTTGAGGCTAAGGTTTGTTGCCCATGTTCGACGGCAGCGATGATTATGCCGGTTTTTCTGGTCGAGCAAGATGCGAGACGAGAGCGTGGAACTTACTGTTTTCCAATCGTTGTTTGGCGAGTCCGGCAAAGCCTGCTGAAGACTGCAAGCCGCATGGTCGCGCCATGATGCTCGGTGTCGTACGTCGTCGAACCAGGAAGTTCGCTGGACATGGTGCTGTATCACCCCTTCTTCATCAGACCCCCTGGCTGGATGCGGTCAAGCGCCTGCAGTTCACTTTTCTCGTCCGCCGAGAGCACGATGGTATGCGCCGGCGGATCACGAACCAGTTTGATCTGGCGTATCCGATGGGGCAGCAACCCGTAGCAGCGTTCAATTTGCCGCACGGCGCTCAAGCTGCTCCCGGCGGCGTTTGGCATGGCTCCACGCCGATATGTGGCCTCGCTTAGTGACATACCAAGGCGAATGCCATGACCGACCCCGCCATCTTTGGCGCCAGCAGCGGGACGCGCAACAGCCTGGTCTTGTCCTACAAGCGGTCCGCCCTCGTCTGCATGAGGCGCTTCTGCCAGCGGCAAGCAGCGGTCTTGGTCTTCAGCGTCTCGCGCATCACCCTGGCAGCGCTAAAGCCGCTTGCAATCAGCGAGATGACCCGAGCGGGCCAAACTTGCTCCTGCGAGCTGTTCCGACAAGCCTTTCAGACGAGCCTCTTACGTCAGGCTCAATCTATCAATTGCATGGGAGACGCCGGCCTGCTTCGCACATGTAGAGTTAATCATGATACGTCCACAAAAAAGGATTGCTCGATAGCTTTGTCGGTTGACAATTCATGAAAGATGGTAGCTGCAAAGTAATTATGGGTAAAACGTAGTAAATGACTAGCTCGCCAACGTTCGAAAAATCGCATATCGGGATGGAAGATCAATCCCTAGTCCAGTTCGCAAACCGGCTTGGGGATGCGATCATGTCTGAGAAGCCGTTAATGGCGGTGCTCGGAACGGATGAGAGTGCCGTATTCGCTGTCGTCAACAAATGTGTTGCATTGCTAGTGGATCAGCCAATCCGCATTGTTCGAATTCGCGGATCACGAAACTCGCCATTGACCCTGTCACGTATCGTCCAAGAGCTTGACGCTGGTAAACGTGGCGAACCGGCGATGGATGATGACGAGTTGATTGTTCGTGTACTTGCAAGACCCGGCAATAAGCAGGGCAGGGTCCTCCTTATTATAGAGCACGCCGAACTTCTTCCACTGCGTACCCTTATGTTCTTGCAGGTTGTATCGACCGTGTTTGGAACAACGACACCGAGGCTTCAGCTACTTTTTTCTGCTCATCCAAAGTTCAAGAAGCTGATTGAAAAGGATGAACTGGCCGGGATCCAAGACCGACTTGAAACAATCATTCAGGTTGCGAGTGCCTCGATTGAACCAGTCTCAAAACTACCAGCTTCATATCCCATGAATGGCAGCGGCATACGTCGTAAATCTGTCAATACATCCGACAAAAATCATCGCAAGGGTATTTTTATATCGTTATGTGTTTGCATTCTGGCCGGACTGCTTTTCATGTTTATCAAACAGGATGCGAGTGGGATAGTTAGCGGAAGTGATGATGCTGCTCTTGTACCAGGCTTAGTGACGGCTAATCCGTCCGTAGCTGGCATGACGGCTCAATCCCCATCAAAATCAACAGACGTTCAGCCGCTCCTATCCCTTCCCCCGATGTCGCAAACCACCACACTGGAACCTTCTCGCCTGTCGATGCCCCCACAACCTGCCATCCAGGATCCAGACACCGCCTCAACCATTCAACCCACCAAACGGCAAAGCTGGCCGGCTGGCGAACAATTGACGCGCCTCCGCGAAGAATTCGATCATTTTATTACCCGAACAGAATGGGGCTCCAAGCGGCCAAGTGAAAACGAACGTTTGCGTCTATTTAATGAATTTCTCCAGTGGAACTATGGCGTCCTTGGCTCTACTACTGAGCTTCCTGCCCAAACAATTTCTTCACTGGTCTCGCATGCACGTGTAACGTTGAAGTTCCTGAAAAATTCAGTAAGCGGAAAAAGCGCGGCACATCGATTTGCGACGACACTTCATCCATCAGTGGCGCTTGTCCAGGTACGTTCTGTCACCGAAGTTCCCAAGACGTTTGAATTAAGGTATTTTGCCCAAGAAGATGAAGTCATAGCTAAGGCGCTCATGCAATCACTGGAGGCTTCTGACGTAATATGGACTGCTCGAATCATACCTGATGCCCAACCAGCACCCATAGCTCATACAATCGAACTCTGGATCCCGTTTAGATAAAATATGCCAAAAGTCAAAGCCGCATATGTCGATTATGTCATATCATAATCTCACTGTAAAATCCATCATAGACTAATCATATGTTTGTTCCTTATACTACGGCTGCATCTTAAATTGTTTCCATGAACTACCCATTTGGCCTCAGCGGCGAGTCAACACCGCTCCTTCGTCGCCGTGCTAATGCAAGAATCTGTTGCGCTTAACCTTAGGTGATGCTGCTCTGCCGTAGTTCGTCCCTCAACGCTTTCGGACCCGCGCGTGAGTGATAGCTTTCTTCGGCTGCCAATCCAGCCAGACTGTTAGTGCCGGCTTAAGAATAGTCATGTGGTGGTGTGAGCGATGCGGCGGAGCAGGGGCGCTCCCATGCTGAAGTGGATCATAGCATCGGACACGTCGAGGCGGACCCCATGGTCGCGCACCGGCCTGCGCCAGCGCAGCAGCCGGGCGACGGTGCGCTCGACCACCCGGCGGCGCGACAGGACCTGGAAGCCTTCTGGCCCGGCAGCTTGCGCACGACGCCACGCGTGCAGTCCTTGTAGGCTGCAAGGCTTGCAAGCTTGCCGCGGTCATAGGCGCCATCGGCAAACAGGGGCTTCAACCACGGCCCTTGATCGGCGGCCACACGCGGCAGGCTCGGGCAAGATGCCGCCGGGCCGAGGCACTGACCCGTTTGCCAGCCTCCCATAACCCCTGCGCTGGCACATCCAGCCAAGGATCGCAGGGGCGAACGGGACAGCACTTCGGCCCGGCCTGCCGGAAGCGCTCACAGGATAGCTGCCCAGCTTTGCCGGGCGTTTCGAGGCCGCATCGGCACCGCCATCCATAGCCGCCTAGACTCAGGCTGGCGCACCACCCTCGTTGCTTAGAGCCTGCAAGCTCTCCCGCAACGCGGCGGCAACACGCTTCGCGGTTTCGAGGTCCTCCACGGAGAACCCGGTCGCGAGGCTTTCGACCCATGGATTGTAAACGCCAAGCGCAGCCTCGAAGGCCTGCCTGCCGCATGGCGTCATCACGACGAGTCTGGCCCGGCGATGGTGGGGATTAGGCACGAGCTCGACGAAGCCAATCCTGAGCAGGTCGTTGGTGATGCGCTGAACGCCCTTCCGGTGCATGCCCAGGTCGCGGGCGAGCCAGGACACCGGCTTTTCACGATCCGACTCTGCGATCGCACCGAGCACCTGCCAACGGACGCTGGTCAGATCGAGCGGCGAGACAAGCCGGTCGTCCGCCGCCAGCAGCTGTCCGTTCAGCCGGAAGACTTCGAGGATCAGCGAGGTCGCCGCTTCGGCGGGCCCGGTTGGCATGTCGGGTTGCATGATGGATCGAAGATCACGCTTGACAACATGATGTCCCGTTACCGACTAACGGCTCGTTACCATGATAACGTGTTGTCGGGATGTCCAGCCTGCCGCAGCCGATCGCACCGGCTGCGGACTTTGATGGTATAGCCCCGATCAGGAATTGCTTTTCGAGCATTAAACAAACAATGCTGAGGCGATACTACGGGGGAAGCAAAGATGCCGTTGGAAAGCGGGACCATCCCACAACTTGAGATGCGCGGCATCTCCAAGACGTTCCCAGGCGTGAAAGCGCTCGATGGCGTTCAGCTCAAAGCCTGGGGTGGGGAGGTGCTGGCCCTCATGGGCGAGAACGGCGCCGGCAAGTCCACGCTCATGAAAATCCTTTCCGGCGCGTATCAGGCCGATCCTGGCGGGGAGCTGCTGATCGATGGCAAGCCGGTCGCCATCACCGACCCAATCGCGGCCAAGCGCCACGGCATCGCGATCATCTACCAAGAACTGGCCCTGGCGCCCAATCTCACCGTTGCCGAGAACATCTACCTGGGCACCGAGCCGTCCCGGCAGGGCCGCATCGATCGTCGGGCCATGCGCGAGGGCTGCCGCCCGGTGCTGGAGCGGCTCGGCGCGCCATTCACCCCGGACACAGCTGTCGGCTCGCTGTCCATTGCGGAGCAGCAGCTCGTCGAGATCGCGCGTGCCCTGCATGCAAAGTCGAAAATCCTCGTGCTCGACGAGCCGACGACGGCGCTCTCGTCCCGCGAAACCGACCGGCTGTTCGCCCTGGTGCGCCAGCTCCGCGCCGATGGCATTGCGCTGATCTACATCAGTCACCGCATGGCCGAGGTGTATGAGCTCGCCGACCGGGTCGCCGTGCTGCGCGACGGCGGCTATGTCGGCACCCTCACGCGCGAGCAGCTCGGTGCCGAGGCACTCGTGAAGATGATGGTCGGGCGCGACCTGTCGAGCTTCTACACCAAGACCCACGATCCGCACGGCAGCCGCGGTCCTGTGGTGCTGCAGGTTCGCGAGATCACCGACGGCGGTCACCGGGTGCGGCCCTGCAGCCTCGACCTGCATCAGGGCGAGGTGTTGGGGATTGCCGGGCTCGTCGGCTCCGGCCGCACCGAGCTCGCCCGGCTGATTTTCGGCGCCGACCCGAAATCCGCCGGGCAAACGACGCTTGAGGGCAAAACACTCGACATCAAGGCGCCGGAGGATGCGCTGGCCGCCGGCATCGCCTACCTCACCGAGGATCGCAAGGGGCTAGGGCTGTTCCTCGACCTGTCCTGCAGCACCAACATCAACCTCGGCGTGATCGGCCGCGATGCTGGGCGCGGCGGCATCCTGAATCTCGCAGCCGGGCGGCGCCGGGCGGCAAAGGCGTTCGAGGCGCTGCGGGTGCGCGCCGCCAGCCCGCAGGTCAGCGTCGGCAGCCTGTCGGGCGGCAACCAGCAGAAGGTGCTGCTGTCACGTTGGCTCGAGATCGGGCCGAAAGTCCTGATCCTCGACGAGCCGACCCGCGGCGTCGACATCGGCGCCAAGTCCGAAATCTACCGCATCATCGACGAGCTGGCGCAGCGCAACATCGGTGTCATCGTCATCTCGAGCGAGCTGCCCGAGATCATCGGCGTCTGCGACCGCGTGCTGGTGATGCGCGAGGGCCGCATCGCCGGCGAGGTCGGCGGGCCCGGCGGCGAGCCGATCACCCAAGAAAACATCATGGCCTACGGCGCCGGAGCGGCAGCGTAGCCGAACGGAGGGAGGAAAGCAGCATGTCCGAAATCAGCAACGATCCAACGGCGGCCCCGCGCGCCGTATCCACCGGAGGCGCCGGTCTCTCGGCACGACAGGTCCAGATCCGCAGCATGATCCAGGCGCTCGGCATGTTGCCGGTGCTGTTCATTCTTGCAATCGCCTTCCACTACCTCGGCGAGCAGCGCTTCCTCACCTCGCAGAACCTGTCGATCGTGGCGCAGCAGGCGGCGATCAACACCGTGCTCGGCGCCGGTATGACCTTCGTCATCCTCACCGGCGGCATCGACCTTTCCGTCGGCAGCATCCTCGCCGCCTCCGCTATGGCGGCGCTGACCGGCTCGCTGATCCCGGACTGGGGCTTGCTGGGCGTGCCGGCGGCGTTGCTGACCGGTCTGCTCTTCGGCCTGGTGAACGGCAGCCTGATCGCCTTCGGCAAGCTGCCGCCGTTCATCGTCACCCTCGGCTCGCTGACGGCGGTGCGCGGGCTCGCCCGGCTGATGGGCGGCGACACCACCATATTCAATCCCGATTTGCCCTTCGCCGCCATCGGCAACGCGACCGTCCCCATCGCCTCCGGCGTCGGCATTCCCGTGCTGGCGATCATCGCGCTGATCGTCATCCTGGCGTCTTGGTATATTCTTCGGCGCACCGTGCTGGGCGTATGGATCTACGCCGTCGGGGGCAACCCGGCGGCGGCGCGGCTATCGGGTATCAAGGTCTGGCGCATCCTGCTGTTCGTCTACGCCACCTCCGGCCTGCTCGCGGGCCTTGGCGGCGTGATGTCGGCGGCCCGGCTGTTCGCGGCCAACGGGCTGCAGCTCGGCCAGAGTTACGAGCTGGACGCCATCGCCGCCGTCATCCTCGGCGGCACCAGTTTCGTGGGCGGCATCGGCTCGATCTGGGGCACGCTGATCGGCGCGCTGATTATTGCGGTGCTGTCGAACGGACTGACTCTGGTCGGCGTCTCCGATATCTGGCAGTTCATCGTCAAGGGATTGGTGATCATCGGCGCTGTGGCGCTCGACCGCGTCCGCCTGCAGGGCAGCGCGCGCACCTGATCACCGGTTCATGCCGCGGCGGCTCATGGCCCAACCGCCGTGGTGAGACAATAGGGCTTGGAGGACACGTCTGATGTTGAAAACCATTCTGCTCGCTGGCGCCGCACTCGCGCTCGCGGTTGGCCCCGCGGCTGCCCGGGACCTCAAGGCAATCGGCGTCACCGTCGGCTCGCTGGGTAACCCGTTCTTTGGCGCTATCGGCAAGGGCATTACGGATGCGGCGCAGCAGGTCAACCCGCAGGTCAAGGTCACGCTCGCCTCGGCCGACTACGACCTGAACAAGCAGTTTACCCAAATCGACAACTTCATCGCCGCCGGGGTCGACCTGATTATGGTCAACGCCGCCGACCCCCGGGCCATCGCCCCCGCCATCAAGCGGGCGCAGGCGGCGGGGATCACCGTCATCGGCGTCGACGTGGCCGCCGCCGGCGCCGACGCCACGGTGCAGACCAACAACACCCAGGCCGGCGAGATCGCCTGCCAGTTCATGGCCGACAAGATCGGCCACAAGGGCAACGTGGTCATCGAGAACGGACCGCAGGTCTCGGCGGTGATCGACCGGGTGAACGGATGCAAAAAAGTGCTTGGCGGCTATCCCGACATCAAGCTGCTGTCGTTCGACCAGGATGGCAAGGGCTCGCGCGACGGCGGGCTGAACGTGATGCAGGGCTATCTGACGCGTTTTCCCAGCATCCAGGGCGTGTTCGCCATCAACGACCCGCAAGCTATCGGCAGCGACCTCGCCGCCAAGCAGCTCAACCGCACGGGCATTGTCATCGCCTCGGTCGACGGCGCGCCCGACATCGTCGGCGCGCTGAAGGGCAACACGCAGGTGCAGGCCTCGGCGAGCCAGGACCCATACGCGATGGGCAAGCTGGCGGTGCAGACCGGCATCGACATCATGAACGGCAAGAAGCCCGAGAACCCGATGATCCTGATGCCCTCCAAGCTCGTCACCCGCGACAACGTCGCGAGCTACGAGGGCTGGACCCACTGAGTCCTGGGGGAAATTGAGGCATGCGGCATGGCCGAGCTCAGGACGACCAGTTCTCGCGGAAGTCGGCGTGCAGGGTCAGCCCACCATCGACAAAGATGGTCTGCCCGGTGATGTAGGCGGCGTCGGCCGAGGCCAGGAAGGCGAAGCAAGCGGCGATGTCCGACGCCTCCGCGCTGCGGCCGATCGGGATATGTCGCTCGACCGTGCCGCGCGCCGCCGGGTCGGCGATCCAGGCGGCATTTATCGGCGTAACGGTCGCCCCCGGCGCAACCGCATTGACGCGGATGCCGCGACCGGCGAATTCTAGCGCCAGGGTGCGCGTCACGTTTCCGACCGCACCCTTGCTGGCGGAGTAGCCGAGGTAGCCGGGCTTGGGGATCATCTCATGGACCGAGGAGTTGTTCAGCACCACGCCGCGCCCCTGCGTTCCGCTCTCTTGAGCCAGGAAATGGCGGATGGCGGCGCGGGCGCACAGCACCGTGCCGCGCAGGTTGACCGCCAGGACGGTGTCAAAATCGGCGATGTCCAGCGCCTCCGTCGGGCTGCCAATCTGCACGCCAGCATTGTTCACCAGCACGTCCAACCCACCCAGCCCGGCGATGGCCCCCGCCACGAATCGTTCGACGGCCGCCTCCTCCGCCACGTTGCCCGGGGCGGCGCAATGCGGTCCGGCGGCGACGCGCGGCAGCGAACCGACCGCCGTTTGCAGCGAGGGGCCATCGTCGCGGTCGTTCAGGGCCACGCGCGCGCCCTCCGCCGCGAATCGCTGGGCGATCGCCAGGCCGATCCCCTGGGCCGCGCCGGTGACTAAGATCCTCAACCCTTGCAGCCCACGCATCGCGCCATCCTCCCTCGTGCTGCATCGGCAGCTTGCCGCCGTCTGCGGCTTCCGCGAAACCCTAAAGATATGACATGACCGCGACCTGTGTTGCACCCACTGGCGACCGCTGCGGCGAGGGCGTGGTCTGGAGCGCCGCGGAGGCGGCGGTCTATTGGACCGACATCAACCGTTTCCTGATCCACCGGCTCGACACCGTCGGCGGCGGCGTCCACACCTGGATGTTCGACGAACCGGTGGTGGCCCTGGCGCTGACCACGCGCCCGGGCACGATGCTGGTGGCCCTCGGCTCCCGCCTGCTGCTGTGGCGGCCAGAGACCGACGCGCGGCAGGACCACGGCTTCACCCTGCCCGGCTGGCCGCAGGTCCGGCTGAACGATGGCCGCGTCGACCCGCTGGGCAATTTCTGGGTGGGCTCCATGAAGAACAACGTGTTGCCGGACGGCGAGCCCGGCGAGACCGGTCCCGGCCAGGGCAGGCTGTTCCGCATCGCCCATGATGGTGCGGTGACGGTGTGGCGCGAAGGCCTGGGCATTTCCAATACGCTGTGCTGGAGCCCGGACCGCACGCGCTTCTATTTCGGGGACACCCTGGAAAACGAGATCCGCGCCTATGACTACGACGCCGCCACCGGCGCCATCGCCAACGAGCGTCCGTTCCTGCGGGCGGCGGACGCCGGCTTTCCGGACGGCTCGGCCATCGACGCCGAGGGGTGGCTGTGGAGTTGCCGCTGGGCGGGCGGCTGCATCCTGCGCGCCTCGCCGGATGGACGGACGGTCGAGAGGGTGGCGATGCCGGTCAGCAACATTACCACCGCCGCGTTTGGCGGGCCGGCGCTGAAAACATTGTATGTATCGACCGCCCATGAGGCGGGTGAGCGGCTGTCCGGCAGCTTGTTCAAGCTGGAGGCCCATACGCCGGGGCTGCCGGAAAACCTGTTCAGGCTGTAGCGGGCCGGTCCAGCAAATTGGTGGCCGCATTTCAGGCCGCGGGATCAGTCCGACCTTGACGTTACGATGTCGCCGACCTGCAAGCCTCAGCCGATCGGCAGCCACGCTGCATCGGCGGCACTGGACGCGACTGCCGCAGCGATGAACCGCATGCCGCGCACGCCAACATCGATTCCGGGCACCAACAGGCAGGCCGGGTCCGGCATACGCCCCTCGATGCGGGCGGTGATCTACTCGGCGAGGTCGCGATACAGTTGGGCGAACGCTTCCAAATAGCCTTCCGGATGGCCGGATGGGACACGGCTCGCATGGGCCGCCGCCGGCGACGACCCGGCGCCGGCCCGGCGAATGAGGCGCGGCGGCTCGCCGAACCGGGTAAACAGCAAAGCGTTCGGCTGCTCCTGCGCCCACTCCAGGCCGCCCTCGCTGCCATAGACGCGCAGCCGCAGCGCGTTCTCATTGCCGGGCGCGACCTGGGACGACCACAGCATGCCGCGCGCCCCGCCAGCGAAGCGCAGCAGCATATGTGCGTTGTCGTCCAGCCTCCGGCCCGGCACGAAGCGGGTCAGCTCCGCCGCCAAGCGGTGCACCGCGAGCCCGGTCACGAACTCCGCCATGTTGAAGGCGTGGGTGCCGATGTCGCCGACCGAACCCGCGGCCCCGCTGCGTTCCGGGTCGGTCCGCCACTCCGCCTGCTTCTTTCCCGCCTGATCCAGCCCCGCCGCCTCAAGCTGGCGCGTCAGCCAGTCCTGCGCGTATTCGACCTGGACGACGCGGACGTCGCCGATCTCGCCATCGGCCACCATGGCGCGGGCCTGTCGGACCAGCGGATAGCCGGTGTAGGCGTGGGCGACGGCGCCGCTGCGCCGCTGCGCCGCTGCGCCGCACGGCCGCCTCCAGGTCCAGCGCGTCCTGCAGGCGATGCGCCAGCGGCTTCTCGCAGATCACATGGACGCCGTGCGCCAGGAACGCCTTGGCCGGGGTGTGGTGCATGGAGTTCGGCGTGATGATCGCGACGGCCTCGATACCGTCCGCCCGCGCCGCCTCAGCCTCGGCCATTACAGCGAAGTCGGCATAGCTCCGCTCCGGAGCCAGGCGCAGGGCGGCGGCGCAGTCCCGCGCCCGCGAGGCGTCCGACGACAGCGCGCCGGCCACCAGCTCGTACCGGTCATCCAGCCGGGCGGCAATACGGTGGACCCCGCCGATGAACGCACCCTGGCCGCCGCCGACCATGCCGAGGCGGATGCGGCGCGACGACGCGGCCGGGCCGTCCATCGCCCGCCTATTCCAGCTATTTCAGGAACTGCGCCGCGTTCGCCTTGGTGACGATATCCAGCCCGACATAGGTGACCGGCGGTATCGTCTGGCCCTTTTTCAGCGCCAGCAGCATGTCCATCGCCTTCTCCCCCATCTCGGACGGCCGCTGCCCGACCAGCACCTGCGCGTAGCCCTGCTGCAGCAGCTCGACCTCGATCCGCAATGTGTCGGGCATAATCAGCGACAGCTTGCCGCTGTCGTATCGCGCACGGTTGGCATTCACCAACCCCTTATACGCCTCGGGCGCGAACAGCGCCCAGCCACCAATCGGGACCACCGCATCGGCGTTCGGATTGGCGGTCAGCTGGTCCGACAGTTGCTGGTTCGCCAGCGCCGCGTCGTCGTTGCAATACGAGGGAGAACCCGGCGCGATCTTCCAGCCCGCCTTGCTCAACACCTCGTTCAAGCCCGCCAGTCGCTGGTTCAGGTTCTCCGCGGCGGGGCCGCCGGACTGGGTGATGTAGGTGCCGGGCTTCGGCTGGCGCTGCATGAGCTGGCGGCCGAGCTCGCGGCCCATCTCGACGTTGTCGGTGCCAATGAAAGCCTGGCGAGCCGATTTGGGGGCGTCGGCGTCGAAGGTGATGACGGCTATGCCCGCGTCGCGCGCCTGCTTGATGACGTTGACGGCCACGTCCGCGTCGGGGACGGAGATCGCCATGCCGTCGACGCCTTGGGTAATCAGGTCCTGGATGATCTGCACCTGGGACGCCGGTTCGTGCTCGACGGGTCCGCGGTAGACGCACTCGACGTTGCCGAGCTCCTTTGCCCGCTTCATGCAGCCATCGCGCGCCAGGTCGAAGTATGGGTTGTTCATCGCTTTCGGCACCACGGCGAAGCGGAGCGTCTCGGCGGCCGGGGCCACCCGGACCAGCAGCACGCTCGAAATGCCAGCCAGCAGCAAAGTCCTCAGCATATTTATCATAGCCTCGTTCCTCCGTCAGTTGTTTTTAGCGTCTATCGTTGCCTTGTGCGCAGGCGATCGACCAACACGGCAAGTATGATGATCAGCCCGATCAGCGCGTCCTGCCAATAGGCGTCCACCCGGCCCAGCACGAGGCCGTTGCGGATGACCTCGATCAGTGCGGCGCCGATCACCGCGCCCACCGGCCCGCCCACGCCGCCCGCGAGGTTGGCGCCGCCGATCACCGAGGCCGCGATCACCCGCAGCTCATAGCCGCTCGCGAGGTTGGCCGGCGCCGAGCCCAGCCAGCCCGCCAGCAGGATGCCCGTCAGGCCCGCGGACAGGCTACACAGCATGTAGGCGCCGACCTTCACTCGCGCGACCCGCACGCCGGTCCGCACCGCCGCCTGCTCGTTGCCGCCGATCGCGAACAGATGCCGCCCCCAGCTCGTATGGTGCAGCGCAAATCCGAGCACCACGGCGCAGACCAGCATATACACCACGGATGCCGGGAGGCCGCCGAAGTTGCCATTGGTGACCGACAGGAACTCCTGGACATACGGGCCGGTCGGCGGCTGGCCGCGTCCCTGGGTAATCACGTAGGTCAGCCCGCGGCAGATCGACAGCATGCCGAGCGTGGTGACGAACGGCGACAGCCCGACGCGGGCGACCATCATGCCGTTTACCCAGCCGACGAATGCCGACAGCGCCAATCCTGCGCCGATCGGCACGACCAGCGCCGCCCAGGGCACCGCCGCCAGCCCCGAGTCCGACGCCAGCCGCATCATCACCATGGTGCACACAGCGGTGAGCGCCGTGACCGCGCCGACCGACAGGTCGATGCCGCCGGTGATGATCACGACGGTCATCCCGAGCGAGATCAGCGCGATGTAGCTGAGGTTGCGTGAGATGTTCAGCAGGTTGCTGGCGGTGGTGAAGTTGCCGGCCAGTGTGGCCACGAGGACGGTGATGATGACGAACGCCAGCGTGACATAGGCGGTCTGGCTGCTCAGGAAGCCGCGCCTGTGCCAGGCGGGGCGCTTGATGTTGTCGAACTCGGGCGGAGTGCCGGGTCCGGCGGTCTTGGACAGGGTTGCCATCAGGCGGCCGCGATGGCGCCGGTGATCAGGCCGGTCACCTCCTCGGGGCTCGACGCCGCGATCAGCTTGTCCGCCACCTTGCGCCCGCGCCGCATCACCACGACCCGGTCGCACACGCTGAACACGTCCGGCATGCGGTGGCTGATTAGAATGACCGCGGTGCCGCTGTCGCGCAGGCGGCGGATCAGTTCCAGCACCTCGGCCACCTGACGCACCGAGATGGCGGCTGTCGGCTCGTCCATCAGCACCAGCTTGGATTTCGCGAGCCGGGTGCGCGCAATCGCCACGGCCTGGCGCTGGCCGCCCGACATCTCCCGCACGGTGTCCTCGGCGCGGGTCTCGCTTTTCAGCTCGCGGAACAGCTCGGCGGCGCGGCGGTTCATCGCCCGGTGGTCCAGCACGCGCAACGGGCCGAAATGGCGGTGCAGCTCGCGGCCCAGGAACACGTTAGCTGCCGCCGTCAGGTTCTCGGCGATGGCGAGGTCCTGGTACATCACCTCGATCCCCGCGTTGCGGGCGTCCGCCGGCCGGTCGAAGGTGACCAGCTTGCCTTCGAGGCGGATCTCGCCTTGGCTGGGCGGGAAGTTGCCGGCGATGACCTTGGTCAGCGTGGACTTGCCGGCGCCGTTGTCGCCCATCAGGCCGACCACCTCGGCCGGGCCGATGGCCAGGTCCATGCCGTCCAGCGCCCGCACCGCCCCGAACGACTTGCCGATCCCGCTGAGTTCGAGCAGGGGCTTAGCTAGGGCCAGCGCAGCAGGCCCGGCGTCCTGACCGTGGGCAAGCCCGGCCTGCGTGGCATACGGCATCAGTTCCCTCCTCTCCGATTGTTTCGGAGTTGACTATTTAACGCCAATGCAACTGTGCATGAGCGGAAGCGCATCCACAATCCTGCCCGACACTGTTCCGCATTCAACATGCCCGGCCCCGATGCGCGAGGAAGCCCGGGCCGAACGAGCCAATCGTCATCGGCGAAGTGCTGGACCATCGGACGGAGCCCAACCAGCAGACGGTCCTTGCGGAAGACCGCCCCGGTCTCGGGCGTGAGCCAGCCATGGCCGCCGCGTGCGGTGCGCCAGAAGTGATGGGGAGCGTCGATCCGCATTCAGAGCTCCGGGACAGGAGCGTCCTCCGGCAGCAACTGGGCCGATTTCAGCTCCGCCCATAGCCCCGGCGGGATCGGCTGCTCCATGAATGCGGCGTTCTGCTCGACCTCGGCGGCGGTGCGTGCGCCGGGAATGACCGCCGCGACCGCCGGGTAGGCGGCGCAGAACTGCAGGGCCGCGGCTCGCAGGTCGACGCCGTGACGCGCGCAGACCGCCCCGATCGCCTTCGCCTTCGTTACCAGGGCATCCGGCGCCCGTTTGTAGTTGAAGGTATCGCCGCCCGCGAGCAGGCCGGAGTTGTAGGGACCGCCAATCACCACTTGGACGCCGCGCGCCTCGCACGCCGGCAGCAGGTCCGGCAGGCCGGCGTGGTCGAGCAGGGTATAGCGGCCAGCCAGCAGGAATATGTCAGGGTCGCTTTCGCGCAGCGCCCGCAGGCAGGGTTCGACCATGTTCACGCCAAGCCCCCAGGCGCCGATCACTCCCTCGTCGCGCAGGCGGGACAAGGCGCGGGCCGCTCCCTGCATCGCGGCGGCGAAATGCGTCTCCCACTCGACTCCGAGCCAGTCGGGCGACACGTCGTGGATATATGCGATGTCGATCCGCGGCAGTCCGAGCCGGTTGAGGCTGTCCTCGATCGAGCGCAACGCGCCGTCGCGGGAGACGTCGAGGCGGCGGGTGAAGCTCAGCCCGTGCTGGAAATCGTCCTCCCACTCGCCGACGCCGCCGGGTGCCGGCACCAGCATGCGCCCGACCTTGGTCGACAGCGTGAAATCCTGGCGCGGCCGGTGGCGAAGTGCCGCGCCCATCCGGTGCTCCGACAGACCGGCCCCATAATGCGGCGCGGTGTCGAAGTGGCGGATCCCCGCGTCCCACGCAGCGTGCACTGTCGCCTGTGCGGTGGCCTCATCGACGGCCCCAAGCAGGTTGCCGAGCGGCGCCCCACCCATGCCAAGCGGACCATGTGGAATGAAGCGGCCATCAGTCATCATGCAGGCTCCAACGGTGCAGCAATGCCCGGCAAGACCGAGGCGGCGCGTTACTTCCGCACGCCGAAACGGAACACAGTCGTGCTGTTGAAGGTCTGACCCGGCTTCAACTCGGTCGGAGGGAAACTCGGTTGATTGGGGCTGTCCGGAAAATGCTGGGTTTCAAGCGTGAACGCATCGGTCTGGCGATAGACGCCGCCGTCCCCGGCAAGGACGCCCTTGAAGAAGTTACCGGTATAGATCTGCACTCCCGGCTCTGTCGTCAGGCAGTCGAGCGTGCGGCCGCTCGCCGGGTCGAAGGCGCGCACGGCAAGCTGCGGCGCCGCCGCGTTGCCCTGCTTGTTCAGGACCCAATTGTGGTCATAGCCCTGGGCCCAGATCAGTTGCTGGTCGTCAGCCCGCAGATGCGCGCCGATCGCCGTCGGCTTGCGGAAATCAAACGGCGTGCCCTGCACCGGATCGTTGTGCCCGAGTGGGATGGAGGTCTTGTCGGTCGGCGTGTAACGGTCCGCGTTCACCGTCAGCACCTGCTGGAACACGCCATTCGCCGACCCGGCGCCGGCCAGGTTGAAATAGGCGTGATTGGTCAGGTTCAGCACCGTGTCCTTATCGGTGGTCGCCTGATACTGGATGCTGAACGCGTTGTCGTCGGACAGCGTGTATGTGACGACGAGGTCCAGCTTGCCCGGATAGCCCTCGTCGCCGTCGGGACTGGTCAGGCGCAGCACGGCGCTGACGGCCCGGCCGGACGCCGCCCCCGGCTGCACGTCCCAGACCTGCTTGTCGAACCCCTTGGCGCCGCCATGCAGCGCATTCGGCCCGTTGTTGGTGGCCAGCGTATACTCCTGGCCGCCCAGGCTGAAGTGTCCCTTGGCGATGCGGTTGGCGTAGCGGCCGATCAATGCGCCGAAATAGAAGCCGCCCTCGACGCCCTTGGTTTCGTAGTCGCGCAGGCTGGGAAAGCCGAGCACGACATTGGCTGGATGGCCCTGCCGGTCGGGCGTGATGATCTCGGTGATGGTGCCGCCATAGCTCATGAACTTGACCGTGACCCCGTGGCCGCTGGTCATGGTCGTCAAAGTCACCGGCTTGCCATCCGCGGTGGCGCCGAACGGCGCTGTGCTCAGCGTCGCCGCAACGGCCGGAACGGCGGCAATGGCGGCGAGGAACGCGGCTCCAGCGAGGAGCGCAGCTCCAGCAGGCCTGGCGGACGTTGTCATGCGACTACTCCCTATTCTGCGGTTAGAAGCTCCATCCAGCGTCCACCACCCAGGTCTGGCTGGTGCAGAGCCGGCTATCCTCCGCCGCCAGCCACAGCGTCAGCCGGGCGACATCGGCGGGGAACACCTTCTCCTTCAGGCATTGCGCCTGCATCAGCTCCCGCTCGGCCTCCGGGGTCAGCCACAGCTCGATCTGGCGCTGCGTCATGATCCAGCCCGGGATGATGCAGTTCACCCGGATGCGGTCCGGCCCCAGGTCGCGCGCCAGGCCCCGGGTCAGGCCCTCGATCCCCGCCTTCGCCGTGGTGTAGGCCGGCATGCCGCCCTGGCCGATATGCCAGCTCACCGACCCCATGTTGATGATCGACCCGCTCCCGCCCGCGCGCATCATCGGCAGTACCGCCTGCGCCGCGAAGAATTGGTGCCGGAGGTTGACCTGCATCCGGTCCTCCCAGAACTCGACCGTCACGTCCTCGATGCGGTGGCGCTCGTCATGGGCGGCGTTGTTGACCAGCACCGACACCGGGCCCAGGCGCTCGCCCACGGTGGCGACCGCCTGCTGCAGCGCCGGGATGTCGCGCAGGTCGAGCGGCAGGAACAGCGGCGGCGGATGTCCCTCGGCCGCCAGCGCGTCGGCGAGCGCCCGCCCGGCCGCCTCCTGCCGGTCCACGAAGGCGACCTGCGCCCCCTGGCGCGCGAAGTGCTCCACCAGCGAGGCGCCGATGCCGGTGGCGCCGCCGGAGATGAAAACGACCCGGCCCTGCAGGCTGGGATAGCGGGCGAACTCGGTCATCGGACGGCTCCCATACCTCAGCCTGTGCGCATCGCACGGTATTCGCGGCGCACGATATCCATCAGCTCCGCCACCGAGGTCGACTTCGCGCTGTTCTCATAGGTCACGGTGCCACGCTGCATCAGCATGATGCGGTCGGCGATCTCCAGCGTTTGTGCGTAGTTGTGCATGATCATGACGATCGAGAGGCCTCCCGCTGCCTTCAGCCGCAGGATTAGATCGATGATCAGTCCGGCCTCGCGCGCGCCCATGGCGGCGAGCGGCTCGTCGAGCAGCAGCACGCGCGCCTTGCTGTTGACCGCCCGCGCGACCGCGATCGCCTGGCGCTGGCCGCCCGACAGCCGCTCGACCGGCAGCGAGACAGACGGGATGTGCACGCCGATGCCCTCTAGGCAGGCCTCGGCCTGACGGCGCATCTCGCGGTTGTTCAGCAGCCGGAACGGGCCGGGGTAGAGGATTTCCCGGTTGAGGAACAGGTTGTGGTAGACGCTGAGCGAGTTGGCCAGCGCGAGATCCTGATACACGCACTCGATGCCGAGGCTGCGGGCATGGTCCACCGAGCGCAGCGCCACCTCGGTCCCGCCGACGAACAGCCGGCCCTCGGTCGGGGACTGGTAGCCGGTCAGGATCTTCATAAGCGTCGATTTCCCGGCGCCGTTGTCGCCGAGGATGCCGAGGATCTCGCCTTGTTCCAGGTGCAGGGACACGCCTTGCAGCGCCGTGACCGGGCCGAAGCGCTTGACGATGCCGTCGGCGCGCAGTGCCTCGCCCATCGCTAGGCACCGCTTCGGCGCAGGCGGCCGACATGGATGTTGAACAGCATCGCGGCCAGGATCGCGGCGCCCAGGATGATGTTGAAGGTGAACGCGTTGATCCCGATCAGCGTGAAGCCGTCGCTGAGCACCCCCAGCACGAAGGCGCCGATCAGGCCGCCCACGATCGTGCCCGAGCCGCCGGCCAGCGGCGTCCCGCCGATCACCCCCGCGGCGACGGCCAGGAACATGATGCCGTTGCCTCCGGCCTGCGGATCGATCGAGGAAATGCGGAAGCTTTCCAGGATTCCGGTGAACCCGGCGAGCATCGCGGCGATCATGAAATTGCCGATCTTGAGCCGGTTGACCCGGATGCCGGCCTCGGCCGCGCCCACCGGGTTGGCCCCGGCTGCGATGGTATGCAGGCCCCACCGGGTCCGGCGCAGCACGGTGTGCATCACCGCCACCACCACGACGGCCCAGATGATCTCGCTATAGCCCCAGTTGCCGAAGATGGCGGCGAACGCCGGCTCTTCTGGCGCCTCAACCGGCGTGCCGTGCGACAGCGTCAGCGTCAGCCCATTCAGCAGGAAGTTGGTGCCGAGCGTGGTGATGAACGAGGGCACCAGCAGGGTGACGGTGATGAACCCGTTGCACAGGCCGACCAGCGCGCTCACTGCCAATGCCAGCAAAAGTGCTGCGGGCAGCGGCACGCCGGCCTGGTTGGCGAAGTGCATGACGAACGGCGCCAGGGCGAACACCATCCCGGCCGACAAGTCGATCTCGCCGCCAATCATCAGCATGATCTCGCCGCAGGCGATGATCGCCGCCGGCGCGACGAACTGGGACAGGTTCTGCAGGCTCGCGTCGGTCAGCAAGAAGTCATGGTTCGACCACTCGAAATACGCAACCAGGATGAGTGCGACGACGAGGATGCTCAATTCTTGCCAGCGCAGCGCCGTGTCCAGGAAGCTGGGCCGGGCGGTCCGGTCCGGTCCGCTCACGGGCGGACTCCTCAGGTCGCGATCGGGCCGGACCGCGGCACGATCTCGTGCTTGTCAACCTTGCCTTCATAGCGGGTCGCGGTGGAAAGGTAGGGGCCCACGCTCTCCTTGGTAACGAACTTGAGTCCAGTGTTGCAGTCGCTAGGCCCGACCAGGCCGCCCGAGGCCAGGAAGGTGAACATCTGCATGACGGTGTAGAAGCCCTGCAAATACGGCTGCTGGTCGATGGTGAAATCCATGGCGCCGGCCTGGATGAGCGTCAGCGTGCGCGGCAGCAGGTCGAAGCCGCCCCCCTTGACGCCCTTGGCCGCCAGCCCGTGCTTGCTCATCGTCTCGGCGACGCCCTGGGTCGTGCCACCGTCGACGGCGAACATGCCTTTGACATCCTGATGGCCGAGATAATACGACTCTACCTTGGACAGCTCCTCGTTAACCGTGGCGCCGGTTGCGATGACCTGCACGTCGTAGTTCTTGCCCGATTTCTTGATGGCGTCCTGCGCGCCGTCGATGCGCGGCTGGATGTTCAATGCGCCCGGCGTCGCGATGAACAGCGCGATCGTGCCGCTGTCGACCATCCGCGTGATGCGCTGCCCCATCAGCTGCCCGGCCTGATACAGATCCTGGCCGATATAGGCGAGCCGCCTGTTCACGCTGCCCGCAGGCGAATCGGCGTTGTAGGCGAATACCGGGATCCCAGCGGCAAGCGCCCGGTCGATCGGGGCATTGAACGCCTTCGGGTCGATGATCGGCACCGCGATCGCACTGGCCTTGGCGGCCACGGCCGCGTTCATCGCATTGACCATCTCGGCCACGTCCGAGTTCGCCGACCCGGTCCACTGGTGGTCGCACCCGAGCAGGTCGCACGCGTCCTGCAATCCGTACTGGGTGGGAACGAAGAACGGGTTGGTCGTCACGTGGTTGACGAACACGAAGCGCCAACGCGGGTGGTCGGGGAACGGGTTCGCGTCCGCCGCCCGGGCTGGCCGTGCCCCGGCCAGCAGCGCCATCGCCGACCCGAGCGCCGCACCTTGCAGCACTCCGCGTCGCGCTGGACCGGACTGCGCACGCGAACCCAGGGTCAGGCCACTTGCGTCCTGTGCATCCGTCATGGCTTCGTCTCTCCCGCAGCTTTATTATTTTGTTGCTCAACATAATGCTGCGCTTGGGGATTATTGACTGTCAAGCATGATGGAGAGGGCGCAATTCGAAAACTCAACAGGATCGATCGGATTGACGCCTGTGCCTCGGCTTAACTCCGCACTGATCCGACGCGTCAACACCGCCAGAGTGTTTCACGCCTTGCGAGACCACCCTGGAAGCTCGCAGCGCGGCCTGTGCACGCTGACCCAGCTTGACGCATCAACCGTGTCGAGCGTCGTTGCCAAGCTCGAGGCAGACCGGATCGTCAGGCGGCTCGACAGCAACCGAAGCGGCCAGGCTGGCCGGCCGGAACGCATGCTGCAGATCAATCGGGACGGCGGCGTGCTGATCGGCGCAGCCATCGAGACCGACAGCATCCGGCTGATCGCGACCGGGCTGGACGGCGAGCGGCGTGGAGCCCTTAGCGTAAAGCCCGGTAGGACCGTCGATATCGCGATCGAGAACCTGCAGGGCGGGGTTGCCGAGCTTCTCGCGCTGTTGCGCCTCGACCTTGCCGACGTCCGCGGGATCGGCGTCGGGCAGCATGGGTTGATCGACCGGGCGGGGCATCTTGTCCTCGCGCCACGGATGGGTTGGCGCGACGTGCCGCTGGGCGCCCGGCTGCGCCGCCTGTTTCCCGTTCCGGTCTATCTGGAGAACGACACCAAGGCCGCCGCCATTGCCGAGCACCTGTTCGGGTCCTGCCAAGGCGTCGCCGACTTCGTGCTGCTGCATGGCGGCTCCGGCATTGGCGGCGCGCTGTTTCTGCAGGGCGCGCTGTATCACGGGATCGGCTTGGGCGGCGAGCTGGGCCACATGAAGGTGTTCCCGCACGGGCGCCCTTGCAGTTGCGGCGGGAACGGCTGCCTGGAGGCCTACGTGTCCGAGCCGGCAATCCGGGCACAGTTAGCGGAAAATGGCCGATTCTCGCCCAATGCCATGGCAGCCGAGCAAGATGCTGCTTCCGATCCGGCAGTGCAGGCCGTGCTCGACGAAGCCGGCTGGGTGCTTGGCCTGGCGATGGCGAACTTGGTCAACCTGTTGAACCCAAGGCGGATCGTGCTGGCTGGCAGCTTGGCGGCATCGAGCGGCCACTTGCTGCCTAATGCGCGGAGCGCGTTGGCCGAAAACGTCTTGCCGGTGATGGGCAGCGAAGTCGAGATCATGGTCTCCGCACTCGGCGCTGACGCTGTCGCGCTCGGCGGCGTTGGATTGGCCATGGAGGGGTTTCTTCCGCTTTCCGGGAAGCTCGATCCGCGTTGGGCCGACCGGGCCTAGTGCGATCAAAATGTCACAAACGTCTGGCATTTGTGCTTGTGCCTGATTTCCTCCGAGTTTCGGAAAAAACGGCGTGGTAATTCCATGCAAACGTCGCTGACACTACAAGACGTTGTTGCTGCGCAAACTTGCTGAAGCTCAGGCGCGGCAAGTCGATCACCAAGGGAGTATAATGTCCATGTCCAGAAGCCCGACATCTCGCCCGGTCCGGGTGCGTTCTGCCGCCGCTCTCACCTTATTGGCCTTGGGTCTAGGCGCGTCATCGGTTCATGCCCAGAACGTCAACAGCGGCGTCAGCATCGGCCCCAGCGAGGCGCTCTCGCCACCGTCCGAATCTCCGGCGCCGGCCACCGAGCATCTGTTCGGTGACCCAGGCGGCATTCGCGGGAAGCTGGCGAGGGTCGGCGTTGACCTCATCCTCGACTACATCGCCGAGGTCGCCGGCAATGTCACAGGCGGCACGAAGCGAGCTACCAGCTACGCCGGCCAAATTGGGTTCGAGGCCGACATCGATTTCGAGAAGCTAGCAGGCATCCGCGGGCTGTCGTTCCACACGGTCATCGTCAACCGCCAGGGCACCAACGTCGGGACGGCTTTCGGCGACAACCTGAACCAGGTCCAGGAGATCTATGGCGCCGGCGGCAACACGGCGGTGCACCTTGTGTATGCCTATGCGGAGCAGAGCCTGGCGAACGGCAGGGTCGATATTGCGCTCGGGCGGATGCCGCTGCTGAACGACTTCGCAGCCTCGCCGCTGAACTGCAATTTCATGAACAACTCGCTGTGCGGCAACCCGAAATCGCTGCCCGGCAACGACGTCGGCATCAGCTCCTACCCGGACGCTGCCTGGGGCGTCCGCCTCCGGGTTCGTCCGACGCCGAACACCTACATCCAGGCTGGCGTCTATGAGGTGAACCAAGGCATATATACCTATCCAAACTTCCGATCCGGGTTCAAATTCAGCGCATCGCAGGACAGCGGCGTCATATTCCCGGTCGAGGTGGCCTATGAACCGCAGATCGGCCCAGACAAGCTGCCGGGGCACTACAAGCTTGGATTTGCCTACGACACCACGGAATATCCCAAGTTCTACAGCTCGGTAGCCGGAATCCTGAACGGGGCTCGCGGCAGCGGCAAGAAGACTGAGGAATGGGTGCTGGCCGACCAGATGATCTACCGCAACGGCCCCGGCAGCACGGACGGCATCATCCTGCTCGCCGGCTATGCGCATGGCGACCCGAGCCTCTCCGCCTACCAGGACCAGGCCTTCTTCGGCATTCTGGACCGCAATTTCTGGGCCGCGCGCCCGCAGGACACCATCGGCCTCTTGTTCAACTACCAGCAGGTCAGCGGACAGCTCTCAAGGCAGCAGGAGTTCGACCAGATAGTCGGCCGGCCGCTCAGCAACGGCGCAACTGGGCGTCAGAGCCACCAGCAGATTATCGAGCTCAACTACGACATCCACGTCACCCAGGGCGTGAACTTCGAGCCGGTGTTCCAGTACTACTTCCGGCCGAACGGACAGGCCAACATCAAGGACGCCGCGATCTTCGGGTTCAAGTCGCACATCACGTTCTGACCTTTCGAGCATGGCTGGGCACGTGCCTGGCCATGCTCATCTGGCTAGTCGCTCATCAGGCCAATCTCTGATCAGGTTCGTGGCCGTACCGGCGACAATGTATAGAGCGCAGCGTCGCGGCTCGTCTCAACTGTCCCGTTCGGGTCCAGCGCGTGCAGCTTACCGTCCGACGACAGGTAGTAGTCGCCGATATCGTCCGGCAGGTGGTCGTGCAGCGTGATGATCGTCAACTGCTGGCCGTCGACCACTCGCGAGCTGCGGGTCCAGGTACCGCCCCAGCGCCGTGTTCCGTGGCCGGCGAACACCGACGGATCATGTTCGGTAGTGGCGATCCGATAGGCGCCGGACTGCGCGTCCGGCGCACCGTCAAGCACCAAGTCAACAGATTTTGGGGTGCTTCGGGTACGGCCGGGCGGTTCGCCCTGCCATTCGCCGAACACCGGGCCGGTTGGCTGAGCGCATCCGGCCACTCCGAGTGCGAAGGCGAACATCGCCGCCCTATGCCACATCATATCGATCATGTATCCGCCTTTTCATGGTCCCGGCGTGGACGGAACCGCTGCATCGAATTAGGGGCCATCCCAAGCGGGTGACATTTGGATTTCAGCTCCCGCGCCGTCCGCGGGGTCCGCTGTGTGCGCGCGATGGTGAAGCCGGCCAGCAGCAACAAGACCACGCCCATGAACAGGAACAGGAGGCGCTCGCCGTAGTGCATCATCGCGGCCGCCACTGGGGGCCCGAGTACAGTCCCGGTGCCGTAGACGATCAGCAGTTCGCTGGCGATCTCGGAAAAGGACTGCTCGCGCACTCGATCGTTCGTCATGGCAATGCACAGGCCATAAAGCGGATACTGGCAGAAACCAAATGCGCCAACGACGAACAGGATGCTGGTGGCCGATAAGTGTGGGCGCAGTAGGATAATGGCGCACAAGGCCGCGCTCAGGCAGGCTAGCGTGATGATGATGACCCGGCGGTCTATCCGGTCGGACAGCGCGCCGACGGGATAGTAGGCCAGCGCGCCGCCGACCAGGGCGGCTGCCAACAGGACGGCGACGGCGTGGGTCGACAAGCCCATGGCAAGGCCGTAGGTCGGCAGCAGGCCTCCAAGCGCTCCGCTGACCAAGCCGATCGCGAAGCAGCCGACCACCCCGGTCGGCGAGATCCGGTAAAGTACCCTGAGCTGGATGGAGAATGGCTCGACCGGCTTCGGCAGCGGCGCCCGGGTCAATGCCACGGGCACGATGGACAGCACCACCGCCACTCCCATCAGCGTGTATGGCAGGGTGTCCATCGGTTCGAGGAAGGCCAGGCTGAGGGTTCCGCACAGCGAGGCCAACAGGGTGATGGTCATGTAGGCCGCAAAGATCGCGCCGCGCTGTTCGTTCCCGCTGCGCTCGTTGAGCCAGCTCTCGATGACGAGGGACAAGCCGCCGAAACAAAAGCCGATGACGATGCGCAGAAGGATCCACGTGGTTTCGTCGTTCAGCGGCAGGAGGAGCAAGGATGTGGCACCGCTGACTGCCGCCAGCCCGGCAAAGCTGCGGACGTGGCCGACCGAGCTGATGAGCCGGCCCACCACTAGGCAGGCCAGGACAAAGCCGAATGACCATCCAGAGGAGAGCAAGCCGATCTCCTGCATGCTCGATCCCTCGATCTGGCGGCGGAGGGGCAGCAGCACGCCTTGGAGGTTGGTTCCGGCGGTGAGCAGCAAAACGCTCGCGAGCAGGGCAAAGATCGATACGAGCTGGGACTGCTCGCGGCGATTAGGCTGGGGCGCACGCTGCTGCATGACGTCAGGCGTGTTGCTTGTCGACGCCGATTTCGTGAAGTGTTGGAGCCTGGCAAAGCGGTGGCGCCACGTCCTCCAGGCTGCGGCGTTGGCAGTCGATGCCGAACAACGCCTGGATCAGACCGCCGCCGACCATCAGCGCACCGCCGAGCAGATAGCCCAGGAAGATCGAGTCGCGGGAGCCGCTCTGAATAAGGTGGCCGAAGACCGCCGGGCCGCCGACACCGCCAAGCGCAGTTCCGACGGCGTAGAAGACGCCGATGGCGATGGCGCGCACCTCGAGCGGGAACACCTCGCCGACTGTGAGGTAGGCCGAGCTCGCGGCCGCCGAGGCGAAGAAGAAGATTACGGTCCAGGCTGCGGTTTGCTGCCTTGCGTCCAGGGCGCCGATGGAGAACAGCCAGCCCGCCGCCGTCAGCAGCACGCCCGCAAGGATATAGGTCGCGCTGATCATGGTTTTGCGGCCGAGGGTATCGAACAGCGGACCGAGGATCAGCGGACCGGCGAAGTTGCCCGCGGCGAACGGCAGGATGAACAAGCCGACCTGTCCGGACGGGATATCATAGAACTTGGTCAGGATCAGCGCGTAGGTGAAGAACACGGCATTGTAGCAGAACGCCTGCGCCGTCATCAGCGCGATGCCCACGAAGGTGCGCTGCCGATACTTCGTGAACAGCGATTTGACGCCCTCGGCGAACCATCGATTGGTGTCCTGGTGCAGGCGCAGCGTGCGGTTCGGAACGGGCGGCAAGGTGCCATGCTGGGCCGATACGGTGCGCTCGATCTCCGACATGACCCCCTCGGCGGCGTCGAGGCGGCCGTGGGTCATCAGCCAGCGGGGGCTTTCGGGAATCCAGCGGCGCAGCAGCAGGGTGATAAAGCCGATCAGGCCGCCGATCACGAACGCGGCGCGCCAACCATAGGCGGGAGACATGAACGCCGGGTTCAGCATCGCCAGCGCGCCGCCCGCGCCAAGCGCCGCGCCGATCCAGAAGCTGCCGTTGATGACCAGGTCGGTAAAGCCGCGGCGGCGGGCGGGGATCAATTCTTGGATGGTGGCGTTGACCGCCGAATACTCGCCGCCGATGCCGGCCCCGGTGATGGCGCGGAACAGCGCGAACGACCAGAAATTCCAAGCTAGTCCGCTGGCGATAGTGGCGAGCAGGTAGGTGAGCACGGTGATCGTAAACATCTTCTTGCGCCCGAGGCGGTCGGTCAGCCAACCGAAGACCAACGACCCCGTGACCGCACCAATCAAATAGCAGCTCGCCGCATAGCCCACCTGCGCGTCGGTGAGCTGCAGCGTGCCCTCCTTCAGCGCGCCGGAGAGGGAGCCGACCAAGGTCACCTCCAGCCCGTCGAGAATCCAGGTGATGCCGAGCGCGCAAACGACGAGCCAGTGGAATTTGGACCATGGCAGGCGATCCAGCCGCGCTGGAATGTTCGTTTCGAACACCGTCGTCGTTAAGGTCGTTTCCATCATTTCCCTAAAAATCGAAGCGGCCGGCAGGTTTCACCGCCGCTCGGACTCGCGGAATGAACAACATGCCGTCCGGGAAGGAATATCGTATTGCCCTCCACTCGGCCGAGCAAGTCTAGCCTGAGTCCAACATGCGCCGTCAAGTTGGACGACTTGGCTTATCGGGCCGGCTAGGGATGGGGTTAGTGCGCCCAGCAGCCTGATGTTCGTGCAACGGCGCCACCGCCGTATCCAAGGCAGCATTCCTCCCTATCCATGAAAGCTCTATTGCGTTTCTACAACTATCGTCACCCTGGGCGTCCCGATCTCATAGCTTACGGCATGGATATCATTCCCTAAAGCCGTCTTATGCTGCACCACACCAGGATCCATACCTAGGCCCGACGACGCGCTCCTGCTCGAACGACGCCGCCGCAACCCGGCAGGCCACCCATAGGGCGACCCCGCCACAGGAGACAGACCATGAAGATGACATTCCTTGCCGCAGTCGCCGTGATGAACCTGGGGCTGGCCCCCGCAATGGCGGGCGAGGGCAACGGCGAGCCCTTTCCCAACAACGCCGGCACCGTCACATCCCATGCCGCCCTGACCGCGCCGCAGCTCGCCGACACCGGCTCGGCCGCCTACCCGAACGTCGCGGGACAGCCGGGCTCCGACCTGCCGCAGCTGGCCGGCGCCGTCCTGCCGACCAACGGCAGCGAGGGCGCAGTGCAGACCGCCAACTCCCTGCCCGCGCACTTCGAGGACGGCACGGTCGCCTACGCACAGGCAAACCAAGTCCGTAACTGGATGCTGGCGCATGCCGTGCGGCATACGCCGGTATATGCCTTGGCGGCTCCTCGTCATTGATGGCCGCCGCACTCGATCACCGCGAGCAGCTCGCCCTCACGCACCAACTTGGAAGATTACTATCATGAACACTCGCATTCTCAGCCTCGTCGCCGCGATGGCGCTGTCACTCGGCGCCGCCGCATTCGCTCAGCCAATGGTTAGCCCAGCCACGGAGCAGGCCGCAGCCCACTCCGTCGCGTCGAGCGCGGTTGGACATTGGCTTTACGACCCGCAAGGCAGCATCATCGGCAGCGTTCGCAGCCTTACCGATGACGGCCGCACCGCGGTCATCATGGTCGGCTCGTATTTTCAGCCCGGCAGCCACCTAGCTTCGGTCCACGCCAGCTCCCTATCCATCGTGAACGGCAAGGTCACGCTGCAGAACGAGACGGTCCAGGCGCTGAACACCGCTCTTTGGTGGCATTGACAGGCCGACCAAGAATGTGGACCCATCTAGGGTTCCTTGGCGGCGTCATCGCTGAGAAAGGCGACCAGATCGACTACCCTCTGTCATGATGGCCAGGCAGCGCGGACGGGGACGGGCTTTGCGGTCCGGATTATTCGATTGAGTATGTTGGTGACGACGACCGTTTGATGCCTTGCTATCATCATGCTGGTGCTGGGTTTCGCTGCATTGGTGAGATGCTTGTTCTCGCGCGGCTGCCGACCTACTGAACTTAAGACCACAGCAGGGCCAGTCCGGTAAGGCTCGCGGCATAATGGGCATCTACGATCGATTGATCCTTCCGCGTCTGCTTGCGCTCGCCATGCAGAATCGGGAGCTCGTGCCATTTCGCCGGCGGCTTGGCGGAGTGGCATCGGGGCGGGTGCTGGAAATCGGCATCGGCAGTGCGCTGAATCTGCCGTTCTACGCGCCCGAAGTGAGCGAGGTGATCGGCGTCGATCCCTCGCCCGCCCTAGTTTCGATCGCCCGCAAGCGCCAGTCTGGCCTGCCCTTTCGGTTCGAGGTTATCGAAGGAACAGGTGAACGGCTTCCGCTTGAGGACGCAAGCTTTGACACCGTGCTCACGACATGGAGCCTGTGCAGCGTGGGCGATCCCATTCAGGTCCTGCTAGAGGCGCGCCGCGTGCTGCGCCCCGGCGGAAAGCTGCTGTTTGCCGAGCACGGCCAGGCACCCGATGCAGGCGTCAAGTGGTGGCAGGACACGCTCACCCCGGCTTGGAAACACATTGCCGGGGGATGCCATCTGAACAGGAAAATAGACGACCTTATCGGCTCGGCGGGCTTCCGGCTGGCGGGCCTACGGACTTGCTACTTGCCTGGCCCGAAGCCGATGACATTCATGTACGAAGGATGTGCCCGACCGGGGTGACGTAAAGCGCCTGACAGAGCCTGAAGGCAGAGTAGTTCGATGCCGATCTGAGGCGCATGGCAAGGCTTCTCGTCCTGACGATCTGTGGTTTGGTGTTGAACCCTTGCTGCCGCCTGAGCGGCCCCGGCCTAAAGGTGGTCGCCCCATAGGCGCTAAAATTGTGCTTGACCCGCTCGGAGCGGCTTGGTTTTGGAGGCAGATGCAAGATGCAGCATCTGTTCTGACGGACCGGTTTTCCGAGGTGCTGGAGCGGCTTCCGGCCGGT
>JAABVA010001105.1_pt1 | contig 29724 bp, 25 predicted proteins | sample 5560331 | NCBI WGS metagenome assembly JAABVA01 (sample SAMN12812661, study PRJNA571458) | rock metagenome | isolation source: Antarctica rocks | place: Antarctica: Victoria Land, Mt New Zealand sud | collected 2016-01-07 | reverse complement strand
CGGCAAGCAGGACAGCAAATGGCACAGGTCGACCTCCACAAAACTGGAAGGTCGCCTCCATACAGCTGTTACGTCACCCCCGCCGCCGCTCACGCCCAGGCCGCTATGGCAGAACTGAATGGCCCTGTCACCTCGGAAAAAATCAAGTTATCCTCCGCCAATACAATTTTCATAGTCATAGGTAATAAAACCTGCGAAAATTCAGAGCAAATGCCGTGAGTATTGTTGTTATCATTATATATAAATAAATTATGGTTGAAGCTGCTATAAAACTTGTTTGCTCTTTTCAGCCAATATCACAATATCAAAACCTACAATGCTGAATTACGAAAGACAGTCTTTTTGCAAAAGGACGTCAGGCCAACGACGTGCATCCAAAGTTCCACGCTGGCATAATCGGCAGGGCAAGGTTGCCCGTCAAATATCGTGGTTGCAGGGTGGGAGATCACCACCGGAGGTGGTGCTGCCGCCAATGGCCGTTCCGCCGCTACCGCCCGGGGCCACGTCGATGGCAGGGCTGCCGTCACCAACGGTCGACGTTTCGGAAATTGTTCCACCCATAAGTAACCTCTTGTAGGTTAGCGTCAGCCCGATTGCAGCCTCGTTCGGCTGCAAGCGTCATGGACCGGGCAGTCGAGAGTTGGAGGCGACCCAGGTTCAAGTTTGAACGACCTTAAGGTAATCCACCCAACTGCGTCTTTCCATTTTCAATGATCTTTTTTCGCGTTGTGACGTATTTTAAAACTCAACATAGGGGATGGTTCAAAGACGGGTTACGCCTGGAGCCGAGTTGACGTCGCCGAGGCGGGTGCTGGCACCCTGAATTTTTCAAGTGCGGTGCGAGATGGATCGATGTATCGGTGCAGCGGCGAAACTGCCGGAGGGCGGCCGTAAGGATTTTGCCATTCAGGCGTTGGCGCAATCAGCGACAATCACCGATCTGGCGGCCCGGCACAGGGTGAGCCTCAAGTTTGTCCACCAGTGGACGCACAAGGCCGGCACGACGTTGGATGGCGCTTTCCTGTCTGCAACGCCCGATCATAAGGTGCTGTTTGAGGTGGCGGTCACCAAGATACAGCCGCGCCAGGTAGGTCGCCGGACCGGCGCTGATCTGCCGTAGTTCGTATCGTGACGCCATGGAACTCCTGCGTGACCTGCTGGGCCTCTCCGTTGGCGCGCGCGACGCGTCCGCCCCGTGCGGGTCGCGCTGCAGAACCAGCGCGACACCTTGCCCGCATTCGCCGGCGTGGCCGATGAGAAGCCGGCCAGCATCGCGCAAGCCCACGCCATCGCCCAGCCCCTCGTGCGTGAAGCGTGCATGCTGCACCGCTGCCCATCACGTCGTCCGCACACCAGCAGGAGTGGGACCGGCTTCAAGCGACAACGGGCGGCAAGTTCCACGTGCTCTTCGACGCCGTGAGCCGGGCCATGGCGCACACCCAGCGCAGTGGTTCGCTGGTGGAGAACCTCAACTCGCGGCTGCGCACCTATTTTACGCTGTGCCGCCACCTGGACGGCTCAGGTCTCGACTTGCTGCTGTTCTTCCTGAGTCACTGGCGCTTCATGCGCAGCCATCGTGCTGAACGCCATGGCAAGAGCCCAGAAGTTGATGGCCGGCCAAGGTCATTCGCATTGGCTTACCCTGCTAGATCTGGACCTCCTCAGCCCCAACAGGCTAACCCAAGGCGGGCCAGCCGCCTCCCCCGCACAGGACACCCTCCCAGCCGACACCTGGCCCTCACAGGCCGGAAGTTCCCGCGCGCCTTGTGCAACCACAAAAATGGCGGGTTCTGAACCGGGCCCATTTGGGCAGTCAATCATCGCTCGGACAGCACGGGAGCATTCCAATGTCATGATGACCATCCCTCGGGCACTTGGCGGAGAGCGCCCGAGGGTGGGCATTTCGAAATTTTTTGGATGCTCCAACGGGCTTCGAGTCACCTCTGCCGTGTCCTGCGGTATGCGCCAGGGGTAGTCCCGGTCAGCCGTTTGCAGGCAGTCGTGAAGTGAGCTTGATTGGCGTAGCCCACCATGAGACCGATTTCCGAGATCGGCAAACCCGTGGTCGCGAGAAGTTCTTTTGCTCGCTCAATGCGTCGTATCGCGAGGTGGCGGTAGGGGCTTTCGCCCACGCTGACGCGGAATGCCGCGAGGAAGTGGGACGGACTCAGGCCGGCCGCGCTTGCCAGGTCGGCTAAAGATAAATCCTTGTCCATGTGTTCGTTCACGAGGTCACATACGCGCCGCAGCTTGGCGGACGACAGGCGGGGCAGCGCTCGCGCGCGGTGTGGTGCCCCTGACGTGTTGCGCGCCAGCCGCAGCAAGGCCGAGGCGAGCACGAGCAAAGCGCCATCCGCGAACAAGCGGCCGTGCGGGTTGCCCTCCACCGCCTCGTCCCAGAACTGTCGACACAGCGTTTCAAGGAACGGATCTCGGAACGGCGCCGCATGCAGCCGTCCGAAGTCGGCCCAGGAAGCTCCCGCGCGAACGCCTGCCAGCGTGGGCTGGAGTGCAGCCGCCGGCACTGCAAGCAAAAGAGTCTCGGCGGAGGTGAGACACTCGCCGACATTCGTCGAGGTGACTGAGGCGCCGACGCCTGGCGCCAACAGGGCAAAGTTGCCGGGCAGGGTGCGACCGCGCCAGCGTCCGGCACCGAAGTCGTATTCGGCTTGATGCACCCCGCGGATGGCCAGCCCGAGAATGAGGTCGATGGTAGGCGGGAATGTGTAGGTGCCGGCAGGCTTGGCCGAAGTGAGGAGGCTTATAGGGGCATCGCCTGCTGAGCGGTACGCGGTGACATGGGCGGCATAAGGTCCGCGCCGGTGAAAATCGGAGATGCCGGTGTAAACCTCGTTCATACCGGCCATGTAGCCCCGGCTGAATGGTGCGCAACCGATTGACGCTCGGGCTGTCGCTAGATATCTGCCCAACCTGGGCGGCCGTGTTGCACGGACCAGGGGTGTAGGCGCAGGTACCCCAGCCTCGTCTGGGTCCAGGCGATGCGGACGGAGGTCGGGCGTCCAAGCCCCACCATTGCGGTTGAGGGCATGGACGGTGGGCACCGCGCGTGCCGCCACACACCGGACCGAGCGGCTGGGCGACCTGCAATGCCATCTTGGGCTGGCGCGCTGGGCGGCGAAGCCGGCACGTGCTTGGCCGAGAGGCTGGCGATGCCGACCAGCGCGGACACGCTGCTGCGGCTGGTGTGCAAGGCCGGCGCTGATGCTGAGCCGCGACGCATCCCGTGTGTCCTTGCCGTCGACGATTGGGCTTAAGTCCTGGGCTTGCGGACGGCATCGCGGTCGCGAAACGGCTGAACAAGCTGCTGCGGCACGAAAGCAGGGAAAAGCTGGGCGGAGTGCTCGACGCGGCCGTCGGCACCCCGCTTGGGGAGTTCGCGGCCAGCCTGCGGCGCGACCTCGCCGCCGTGCAGGCCGCCCTCACCTGCCGTGGACCACCAGCCCGGCCGAAGGCAACTCAAAATGCTGAAACGGACCATATACGGCCGAGCCGGCTTCCCGCTCCTCCGCGCCCGCGTGCTACACGCCGCATGACACCGCAACGACAGCACGGGGAATGCGGGAGAATGCCCCGCGCGTGCTGCGCACCACCTTGGAATGAAAACAGGGGCAAGCTGGAACGAAGGGCGGTTCTGACCAGCAGCGCGGCACCCGCAAGGGCAACACATACCTCAAGGCGACGCTGGTGACCGCCGCCGTGTCGGCGTCGCAGGCCAAGGGCACCGACCTGCGCGACACGTTCCACCGCCTCAAGGCACGGACGGGCATGAAGAAGGCCGCCATGGCGGTCGCCCACAAGATCCTGGTCGCCGTCTTCCACATGCTCCAGCGCGGCGTCGGCTTTGCCGATCTCGGGGGCGACACCCTCGACCGCGTCAACAAGCACAGCACGGCCAAGCGCCTGGCCCGGCGTCTCACCGCGCTCGGCTACGACGTCATGCTCCGCCCCAAAGCAACAGCCTGAGCGACGCCATGATCCGCCACCACCCCGCTACAGGCCCACCCGGCTAAATTTTCGGGCCAACCAGAACGCAGGCGGCGCGCGACCTCGGTGAAAAGCTCCACGCTGAGGCCCTGCATACCGCCGGACAGGCTGGGAAAGGCGAAGGGAGCGAAGGTGCCGTCGACGGCCGCGCGCAGCGGCGTCCTGTCCTGAACGTGCACGGCCCCGGCCAGCAGGCAGGCAAGGAGGGTGGCGCGGCGGAGTGCCTGCATGGCGTGTCGGTTTCTCTTGGGTTGACGAGACGTGAACTTGCAAGAACGATGCCTCATGCCGCGCATCCTCATCATCAACCCGAACAGCTCTGCCGCCTGCGGGGCCGCTATCGACGCCGCCGTGGCGCCGTTCCGCACGCCGGGCGGCCCGCTCATCGACGTGGTAGGCCTGCCGGACGGACCGCCTGCCATCCTGAGCTGGCGCGACTGGCATGCGGCGGTCCAGCCGATGTGCCGCGTAGTCGAGCACCAAGCGGCCGATGCCATCGTGATCGCCTGCGCCTCCGATCCTGGCCTGGAGGCGATGCGGGCGCTGACCGACCGCCCCGTGCTGGGCGTGTTCCGTTGCGCCATCGCAGCCGCAGTGACGCGGGCCGAGCGGTTCGGCGTGATCGCCATCGTAGACGCCAGCCGGGGCCGGCACCTGCTGGCGCTCCGGTCCATGGGCCTAGACGCGCGGCTGGCCGGCGAGGTGGCGCTGAACGTGTCGATGGAGGCGCTGCTCGATCCGGTAGCGGCGCGTGGCCTGCTGATCGACGCGGCCAAGCATCTGGCCCTGGAGGGCGCGGGCGCCATTGTGCTCGGCTGCACGGGAATGGCGGCGCATCGCGCGACGGTGGAGATGGCTGTGGGCGTGCCGGTGATCGACCCCTGCCAGGCCGGCGTCGCGATGGCGCGGCTGGCATTGGCCGAATAGGGCGCCGCGCCTTATCCGGCCGGGTCTTCGGACCGCCATTCCGGAGGATCGGTTGCGCCGGCCTGCCCGGTGATGCGGCCATAGGCCTCGGGACGCCGGTGCCGGTCGAAGGCGAAGATGGTGGTGCGGCCCAGGGTGCAGCGGTCCAGGTCGCAGTCGGCGGTGATCAGCTCGTCGCCCCAGCTTGTGGCCTGCGCCAGGATTTCACCCTGTGGGTTCACGATGATCGAGTGGCCGAACAGCTCGCATCCGTCCTCCACGCCCGCCTTTGCGGCGGCAACGGCATAGGTGGAGTTCTGGTAGGCTCCGGCCTGGATCACGAGGTGGCTATGGAATACCCGGAGGTGGTGCGCCTCGAAGCCGCGGGCGTCTTGGTTGAGGCTCGGCGTGTTGTAGCCCAGCATCACTAGCTCGACCGACTGCAGGCCCAGAACGCGCCAGGCCTCCGGCCAGCGGCGGTCGTTGCAGATCATCAGCCCGGCATTCACGGCCAGGCCGCCGAGCGGCGCGCGCACGACGGGAAAGCCTAGGTCGCCCACGTCGAAATACCGCTTCTCCAGGTGCTGCACCTTGCGCGTCGGGTCATACTCGGCATGGCCTGGCAGATGGACCTTGCGGTATTTCAGCATGGTCTCGCCCGCCGGGTTGACCAGGATGGCGGTGTTGAAATGCCGTCCTTCCGGCGTGCGCTCGGCATATCCCAAATGGAAGGCGATGCCATAGCGCCGTGCCGCCTCGAACAGCGGCGCCGTTTCATTGGAGGGCATGGCGGCCTCGAACCAGCTCTCGGCCTCGGCACGGTCCGCGTGGTAGTGCCGGGGGAAGAAGGTCGTCAGCGCCAGTTCGGGGAACACCACGGCCTGCACGCCGCGGGCGTGGGCGCGCTCCATCAGCCGCACCATGCGCCCGACGGCGGCGGAGCGGGGTTCGGCGCGCTGGATTGGACCGAGCTGCGCCGCGGCGACAGTGATGATCCGCTTCATTATCCGGCGCCCTCCCCAGATGGCGGGACGGCGCCCGCCTGCGCGGTGATGGCGCCGTACCACTCGGGGCGGCGGTGGGCAGCGAAGTTGAACATCTTCTCCTTGCCCTGCCGGCAGGCGTCGAGGTCGCACTCGGCGAGCACGACCTCGTCCCCCAAGCCGCCTGCCTGCGCCGCGACGACGCCGTTCGGGTCCACGATGCAGGAGCCGCCGATCAGGCCGGCCCCGTCCTCCACCCCCGCCTTGGCGACGGCGACCGCCCAGGTCGCGTTCATGTAGGCGTTGGCCTGCACCACCAGCTTGGAATGGAACGTGCGCAGCGCAGCGTCCTCCGTGGCGCCGCCGTTCGGGTCGTAGGCGGCGGAGTTGTAGCCGCAGCACACCAGCTCGACCCCCTGCAACCCCAGCATGCGCCACGCCTCGGGCCAGCGCCGGTCGTTGCAGATTAGCATCCCCAACACGCCGCCGGCGAGCGAGGCCGGAACCCGCCAAGCGGGGAAGCCCCGGTCACCATAGGCGAAATAGCGCTTTTCGAGTTGCTGGAACCGGTCGCCGGGCCGCGGCTCGACGGAGCCGGGCAGGTGGACCTTGCGGTAGGCGCCGATGATCTGTCCGCTTGGCGCGACCAGGACCGCGCTGTTGAAAATCTGCTCCCCGGCGCGCTCGGCGTAGCCGATGCTGAAGCCGACGCCCAACTCGCGCGCCCGGTCGAACAGGGCCTGCACGGCCGGGTTCGGCATGGCGGGTTCGGTGAACGCCTCCAGCTCTGCCGCCGTCAGCAGCCAGCGCGGAAAGAAGGTGGTGAGGGCAAGTTCGGGGAACACCACCAGCCGCGCGCCACCTGCCGCCGCCTGTTCCAACAGCGCCACGATGCGGCCCATCGTGTCCGTGCGGCCGTCCGCTCGCTGGACGGGACCCATCTGCGCCGCAGCCACGGTGATGGTCCGTGCCATGTCAGGGTGCTCCCCGTTTGATGAACCGGCCGGTGCCGGGCGTTGCCAGCACGGTTTGCCCATCCCATACCACCTGGCCACGCAGCAGCGTGGCCGCAACACGGGCGCGCAGCGGGCGGCCATGATAGGGCGACCAGCGCAGCTCCGGACGATCCTCGATCTGCCTCTCGTCGAAGGTGAAGCGGCCGGGTTCCAGCACCAGCAAATCCGCATCGTTGCCGGGCGCGATCGCCCCCTTGCGCCCGTCCAGGCCATGGTGCCGCGCCGGGCGCTCGGCGCAGTAGGTTGCCATGACGGTGGGCGGCAGGCCACGCTCGTCCAGCAGCGTGTACATCAGCGGCGCGAAGCTCTGCAGGCCTACCAGCCCGGCACCGCACGCGAAAATGTCGGCAGATTCCTTGCGGTCAGCCGGCCAGGGAGCGTGATCGGTGGACACATAGGCGACCTGGCCCGCCGCCAAGGCTGCCCACATCCGCTCGACCTCGGCAGCCGTCCGGAATGGCGGGTTGCACTTGCCCCGGCCGCCCAGGCGGACAAGGTCGTCCTCCGTCATGCACAGGTACTGGATGCAGGCCTCTCCGGTGGCGTAGCCGCCCATGGCGCGGAACGCCTCGGCGATCGCAAAGCCGCGGGCGACGGACGAATGCGCGATGTGGACGTGCGCGCCCGTCGCCAGCCCGATCTCGAAAATTTCGTTGTCCGCCAGCGTCTCCGCGAGCGGCGGGCGCGTGCGGCAATGCATGATGGCGTCCGTCTGCCCGGCGGCGCGGGCATCGGCGGTCAGCCGCTCGACCAGCTCCTGGTCCTCATTGTGCACTGAGACCGGCCGCCCGGTCCGCGCAATGGCGGCGAACGCCTCGACCATGGTCGGGTGGTCGATGCGGGGGAAGCGCACCGGATCGTACTCGTAGGTCGAAAGCTTGAACGAGCAAACGCCGCCCGCCGCCAGCGCGGCGATCGCGCCGACCCCACCATGCTTGGCGATCGTCCCATACAGCGCGACGTCGACATGGGCGGTCCGGTCCACCCAGCCGATCTTCTCGGCCAGCACGTCGGCATTGGTCACCGCCCGCGGCACGTCGTATGGCATGTCCACGCAGGTGGTGACGCCGCCAGCCGCGGCCGACCGGGTCGCGCCCTCGATGCCCGGCCAGCCAATTGCCGAGCTGGTGTGCATGTGCCCGTCCACCAGGCCCGGCAGCACCAGCTTACCGGTGTAGTCCAGCACCGCCGCGGCTGGTGGGGCCTCGCCGGTGCCTATGGCCGCAATCCGCTCGCCTGTGACGGCGACCCAGCCATCCCGGATGATCTCCGTCGAGGTGACGATCGTGCCGCGGATCAGGCTGTCATGCATGGCTTGCCAACCGTCGGTCGGCTAGGTTGCCGAGTTGGTCCGGTAGAATGGCTGCTGTGTCCACACAGCAAGCCTGAGACCGTTTGACGCGCAGCAGCAACGCCGACGGAAGTGCATCGCTTGGCCGGGATGAAGTCCGACGCCGGGGAGCGGACTGATCGCCCTTGCGGGTGTCCACCGGGATGGCCTCGTATTCGAGCGCGGCCTCGTTGAGAAACAGCGTCACTTTCATCGGGTTCAGCGCCAAGCTGTAGTAGAACCTTTTCATCGCATGTCCTTCGTTGTTCGGGTCACGTTCCGGGCTCAGGCGCCAATGAACCGGGGCGTCCGTTTTTCCAGCCAAGCAGCTTGGCCTTCCACCAAGTCGGCAGACTGCCGGTTGCGCGCCTGGTTCGCGGCAATCAACGCCAGGTCGGTCTCGCCGCGGGCAATATCGTTCAGAGCCCGCTTCATGCCCTGCACGGCGAGGGGAGCGTTGGCGGTCAGCACGGCCGCCAGTTCCGCGACCCGGGGCATCAAGCGCTCGGGCGGCACGGCCTCATCCAGGTAGCCGATCCGCAGCAGCTCAGCCGTATCCGCCCGCGCCGCTGTCAGGAACAGGCGTTTGGCCGCATTCAACCCGAGCCGCGAGACATAGCGCCGCATTCCACCGGCGTAGTAGTGCAGCCCCAGCCGGGCGGCGGGCATGAACAGGATCATCCCTTCCACGCCGATGCGGAAGTCGCAGGCCAGCGCAAGGTCCGTGGAGCCGCCGTACACTCCGCCGTTCAGCGCGCAGATCGTTGGCAGCGGAAAGCGTTCCATCCGGTCGGCAGTCCGCTCGAACGAGCCGCCGCCTTCGTCGCCGTCCCGGCCGTTCAGCTTGCCGATGTTGAACCCAGAGGAGAACGACCTGCCGGTTGCGGTCAGCACCAGCGCACGCAGCGTTGGGTCCGCTTGCACATCCGACAGCAGCCGGTTGAGCTCCGTCAAGTCCTCCGGCTCAATCCGGTTATGCACGGACGGGCGGTTGAGCTGGATCGTGGCGACCGCATCCTTGATCGCGAGTGATGGCACGCCCTCGGTCATAAGCTCCTCCCATGAGCGTGCGGACTGTGAAGACCACGCCCGGTCCCTTACAAAAATCCTGGCCCATGTAGCACAACAGGCTCAGGCCGCGACCCTGCTCCGGCCGCACGCTTTTTTGGATGCACCTCAGACCAGGGACCAGTGGCGCGGTCCCCGACTGAAACCGCACGCCGGCGCGGCGGCGTGTCACAGCACTGCTTGCACGGCGTCATAGGCGCTGAACTCGGCCCAGTGACGGTCTAGGTCCGCCTCGAACAGGCCTCTAGTAAGGCCGGCCACCAGCTTGGGCACCGCCGTCGTCATGGCGTTGATGGACGAGCCCGAGGGGCCGAAGCTCATCGTCGAGGCAATGCTGAACAGATGGATATCCGTGATCCACGGCGTCGTGCCGGCGCATCGTTCCATCAGGCTGTAATCGGCGGATAGGTACGGGTAGCGGGCCAGGCGATCATCCCGCAGCGTGTCCGGCGGCGTGTAGCGGTCGCTCCACCTGGCAACGTTGCCAGCGAAACGCATGAACTCCGGGCGCGCGGCGAAGTCGACGTCCATGCCGGTGCCGCAGATCAGGAAGTCTGCCGTGAATGGGCCCTGCGGCGTATCGATCCGCACGCGCCCCCTATCGGACGCCGCATCGCGCCAGGGCGCGCCGTTGTGCAGCGTGAAGTTCGGCCAGCGTGCGCAGCGGTCCCAGGTCGCCTGCGGAAAGCCCTCCCGCCGCGCCAGGATCGTGCTCATGAAACGCCAGCGCCAGGCGTCGTCGAGGTCGGACAGATGACGCAGGAACCCGGCAAAGGTCAGCCATCGGTAGGACTGGATCAGTTGGGGCCGCTCCCGGCGGCAGAACAGGTGGACCTCCGCGGCCCCATGCTCCAGCGCGCAGGCGGCGTTGTCCAGCGCCGAGGCGCCCGCACCCATCACCGCCACCACCTTGCCCCGCAGCGACGCGAAATCGATCGGGTCGGCCGTATGTGCCCGGGCGTCCTTCGGCAGCGCGGCCACGAAGCCGGGCATCCACCATCGCCCGGTCCCATCCTGCCCGGTCGCCAGCACCAGCTTCCGGCAGAACAGGGTGTTCGCGGCATCGCCTGATCGCGTCGCGACGGCGAGCAGGCCCGGTCCGGCCGGCTCGATGCCTGTCATCTGGCACCCGTTGCGGACGGGCACGCCCGTTACGTCGCGCACCCAGAGCAGGTAGTCGGCCCAATGCTCCCGCAGAATTTGCCCCAGCGCATCCCAGTCCGCCTCGCCGAATCGCGCTTCGTGCCATGACCGGTAGGTGAGGCTCGGGATGTCGAGGTCCGGGCCAGTGTAGTCCTTTGGGCTGCGCAGCGTGTGCATGCGCGCATAGCTGCGCCATGGGCCTTCCTGCCCACGGGGCGCCTGGTCCAGCACCAGGATGTTGCCGACCTTCGCGCGCTTCAGCCCGAATGCGGTCGCGATCCCGGATTGTCCGGCGCCTACGATCAAGACGTCGAGCGCCTGGGACCCGTCCGGCGCCGCCCAGGGCACGAGCCAGTCCATGCTCGGATGGTCGATGCGTTCGAGGTCGCGGCGGACCTGCGCCTCCAGGGCCTCCAGGCCTGTCATGCCACGGCCTCCCGGCCGTAGCCGCCGCCGCCGCAGCTCTCGAGCGTGACCAGGTCGCCCGCGCGCAGCTCCAGGTTCGCCTTGCCGGGCAGCTCCGACAACGCGCCGTCCCGCTGCAGCGTGATGCGGAACGGCAGGCCCGGTCTTCCGCCGCACAGGCCGTAGGACGGCACGCGGATGCGCTCGACGCAGGTGGTCAGCAGCATGCGGGGTGCCAGCACGCGATAGGCGCGGATGACGCCGTCCCCGCCGCGGTGCAGTCCAGCCCCGCCAGCGCCGCGGCGAATGGACTGGCGTTCGACTCGCAGGGCGTAGGTGGCTTCGAGCATCTCCGCCGGGGTGCTGGACGTGTTAGTCATATGGACACGGGTGGCCGGGCTGCCGGGGCGATCGTGCCGCGCGCCTTCGCCGCCGCCATGCACCTCGTAGAGCAGGCGCCAGCCACCGCTGTGCCGGGGTTCGGCGAAGGCGAGCAGGCCCGCGGTGGTCGGGCCGCCGGCCGCCAGGCGGTGCGGCACCACCGGCTCCATCGCGCGGATCACTGCGTCGACGATGCGCATCGAGGTCTCGTGGTTGCCGGCGGCGACGGCGGCGTCCCATCCGGGGTCCAGGATGGAGCCGGGGCGGGTGATGATGGTGAGCGGGCGGAGGGCACCGGCGTTCTGCTGCATGTCCCGGCCGCTCAGCAGGCGGGCGGCGTAGATCACGGCGGATGCGGCGATGAACGGGGTGGTGTTGCAGAAGTTGGCGACGCGGTCGCAACTGCCGGACAGGTCGAAGGTGGCCTGGTCGCCGGCGATGGTGATGCGGACGTGGATGCGGGCCGGCTCGCCGTTCGGGCCGCTGTCGTCCAGATGGTCCTCGCCCGCATAGTCGCCGTCCGGCAAGCCGCTGATCGCCTCGCGCATCTCGGCTTCCGACAGGTCGTGCAGGCGGGCGATGCAGCGCAGGAACGTCTCGCGCCCACGGGTCACGCACAGCTCCTGGATGCGCCGCTCTGCCGCGGCGGTGGCGGCGATCTGGCCGAGCAGGTCGCCCTCGCATGAGACGGGGTCGCGGACGTTGACCTTGATCATCTCCAGCACCGCCCGGTTCAGGCCCGATGCGGTGACGATGGGGACCGGCGGGATGCGGATCGCCTCCTGGAAGGTGTCGGCGGCGGCAGCGTAGTAGCTGCCGGGCCAGGTGCCGCCGACATCCGGCCAGTGGGCGAGGCTGAGAACGAAGGCGACGACCTCGCCGTCCACGAAAACGGGACGGACGACCTTCACGTCGTTCAGGTGGTTCCCGCCCAGGGCGCCCAGGTTGTAGATCAGCGCGTCGCCGGGCTGGAAGCGGTTGAGTGGATGAACTTTCAGCAGTTCCCGGACCGTGAAGGCCATGGCGCCGATGTGCACGGGGATGTCCCGCCCCTGCGCGACTAGGCCGCCGTCAGCGTCGGTGATGGTGGAAGACAGGTCGCCCGCCTCCCGCAACAAAGGGGAGCGGGCGGAGCGGGTGAGCACGAGGCTCATCTCCTCCGCCGCTGCGGAGAGGCCATGGCGGACAACCTCGACGACGAAGGGGTCGAGCGGTGCGGTCATGCGGCGATCCGGTTGAGGAATAGATTGCCCTGGGCATCGGGCGCGGCCTGCCAGTCCGGCGGGACAACGATAGTCGACCAGCGGTCGACGATGACCGCGGGTCCGCGCGCCGCAGCCGCCAGCCCGTCGCGGGCGAGGATAGTGGTGGGGATGCCACGGGCGCCCGGAAAGCTGCACAGGCGGCTTCGCGGTGGCGGGGCATTGCCGTGGGGCTGGCGGCATAGCCGGGCCGGGCGAGCACGGGAGGGCTCGCGGGCCTCCACGCGCAATGCCTCGATCACGCATGGCTCCTCGGTCGCGTAGCCGAACAACTTACGGTGGCGGACCTGGAAGTCACGGTGCAGCGCCGGGAGATCGAGCGGAAGGGTGAACGGCACGGCCGTCGTATCGCTCTGCGCCTCGTAGCGCATCAGGGCCACGTGCGAGATGTCGAGGCGATCGGGTGCCGTGGCGGCGGCCAGCAACGGTTCCATCGCGCGGGTGCGCAGCGGGTCGAGCCGGGCGGCAAGGGCGTGGCCGGACAGCCCTGCCAGCGGCAGGCGCACGGTCTGCTGCTGGGCGAAGCAGAGGTCGGCGGTCAGGCAGCCGAGGGCAGAGAAGGCGCTGGACGCAGCCGGGACGATGATGTCCATCAGGCCGTACATGTCGGCCAGGCCGGCCGCATGCACTGGCCCGCCGCCTCCGAATGCCAGCAGGGTGCAGTCCCGCCCGTCGATGCCCCGCTCGACCGTGACCCGGCGCAGGGCGCGGGCCATGGTGGCGTTGGCCACCTGGAGGATGCCAAGGGCGGCGTCCGTCACGTCCAGCCCCAGCACTTCGGCGATGGGTGCGATGGCGGCGCGGGCGCGGGCGAGATTGATGCCGATGCGGTCGCCCAGCTTCGTGTCCGGGTCCAGGTAGCCCAGGAGAGCATTGGCGTCGGTGATGGTGGGCAGCAGGCCGCCGCGGCCGTAGCAGGCCGGGCCGGGGTCAACGCCGGCGCTCTCCGGCCCGACGCTCAGGCCGCCGGCGCCGAGGCGCACGATGGAGCCGCCGCCGGCGCCGATCGACTGCACGGCCAGCATCGCCTGCCGCAGCGGGCGGTCGCCGGTCATACGGGTGTCGGTCATCTCGGCCGCGCCATCCACGATGAGGCAGACGTCCGTGGTGGTGCCACCCATGTCGAAGGTGAGCACCCGCGGCCGGCCCAGCGTGCGGGCGACCTGCACGGAGGCCGCGACGCCGGCAGCCGGGCCGGACAAGGCCATCACGATAGGGCGCTGCCTCGCGGTGGCGACTGGGACCATTCCGCCCGCCGAGTGGAACACCTGCAGCCCGGCGCCCAGGGGCAGCCGGCGCTCCAGTTCGGTGAGGTACTCCGCGGCGATCGGCATGGCGGCGGCGTTGTAGGCGGTGGAGGAGGCGCGTTCGTATTCCCGGGCCTCGGGGTTCACCTCGTGCGAAAGGGACACGTAGGGCACCACGCCGCGCAGCCGCTCGCCGACCAGGCGTTCGTGCGCCGGGTTCGCGTAGGCGTGCAGCAGGCAGACGGCGACGCTCTCGACGCCCGCCGCGCGGACCCAGCCGACCATCCGCGCCAGCTCGGCCTCGTGCAGCGGCTCCAGAACCGTGCCGGCGTGGTCCAGGCGTTCGGCCAGGGGAAAGCAGCGTTCATGCGGGACCAAGGGCGGAGCCTTGGGCGGGATGTCGAGGCGATACAGGTCCCGGCGGCGATAGCGGCCGATCTCCAGCACGTCCTCGAACCCGGCCGTCGCGATCAGGGCGATGGGCGGCAGGCGCTCCTGCACGATGGCGTTGGTGACGCGGGTGGTGCCGTGCACGAAACGGCTGACTTGGGCGGGTCGCAGGCCGATGGCGGCGATCGCCTCCAGCATGGCATCGACCGGGGCGTCCGGGCGGGAGGGCACTTTGGCAATTCGGGTCTCGCCGGTGCCGGCGTGGACGGCGACGATGTCGGTGAAGGTGCCGCCAATGTCGGTGCCCACGTCCCAGAGGGAACCGGTTTCCCGTCCGGAGCCTGTCATTTGGTGACAGCCGAGAGATGCGCGCCCTGAGCGGTGCGGCGCTGCGGCTCGAAGTAGGGGATGGCATCCAGCAGCGTGCGCGTGTAGGGCGCCTGCGGGTTGGCGAACACCGCCTGGCTCGGTCCGGCCTCCACGACGCGCCCGGCCTCAAGCACAACCAAGTCGTCGCACAGCATGCGCACGACGTTCAGGTCGTGGCTGACGAACAGCAGGCCGATGCCGTCCTCCCGGCGCAAGCGGTCCAGGAGCTGCAGGATCACGGCCTGCACCGAGACATCCAGCGCCGCGGTCGGCTCATCCAGGATCAGCAGGCGCGGCCGGGGGGCGATGGCGCGGGCGATGCCGACGCGCGCCTTCTGACCGCCCGACATCTGGTGCGGGAAGCGCTCCAACAGCTCCGCCGGCAGCCCGGCGCGCGACGCCACGTCGCGCACGCGGGCCTGCAGCGTGGCGCCATCCCGCAGGTGTTCGAGCCGGCGCAGCGGGTGGGCGATGCTGTCGAACGCGGTGTGGCGCGGGTTGAGGCTGTCGTGCGGGTCCTGGAACACGATCTGGATTTTTTTCCGTTGCGGCGCGTGGTGGAAGTCGCGCGCCGGGACCGCCGCGATCGACTCGCCCTCGAAGACGATGTCGCCTGCGTCCGGGTCCAGCAGCCGGCAGACCAGGCGGGACAACGTGCTCTTGCCCGAGCCGGATTCGCCGACCAGGCCCAGGCTGCCGCCCTGGACGATGCGGAACGAGACGCCGTCGACGGCCCGCACGCCGCCGTCAAAAGTTTTCACGACGCGCCGCAGTTCGAGCAGCGGCGGCGTGCCCGGTGCTGGCGGCGTTGCTCGTGCAACCGCGGCAGGAGCACCCAGCGCCAGATCGGCAAGCGTGGATCGCCGGGTGGGCGAGGCGGCGACCAGGCGCCGGGTGTAGGGGTGGTCCGGGGCCTGGAACAGCGCCTCCGTCGGGCCGTGCTCGACGACGCGGCCATTTTCCATGACGGCGATGCGGTCGCACCAGCGGGCCGCGAGGCCCAGGTCATGGGTGATCAGGATGAGCGCCATCCCGCGCTCGCGCTGGATGCGGGCCAGCAACTCCATGACGGTCTGCTGCGTGGTGACGTCGAGGCCGGTGGTGGGCTCGTCGGCAATCAACAGGGCGGGTTCGCAGGCGATGGCCATGGCGATCATCACCCGCTGGCACATGCCGCCCGAGAGCTCGTGCGGATAGGCGCCGAGGCGGCGCTCGGGGTCGCGGATCAGCACGGCGCGCAGCAGGCCGAGCACCTGGGCGCGGTCGCGGGGGCGGCCATGGGCCGCGAGCACGTCGGCGATCTGCCGCTCGACGGTGTGGATGGGATTGAGCGACGCGCGCGGGTTCTGAAAGATCATCGACATCGCGGAGCCGCGCAGGCGGCGCAGGTCGGCGTGGCCGGCCCGGGTGATGTCGCGGCCGTCGAACAGCACGCGGCCGCCGTCGATGCGGCCGGCCCGGTCCAGCAGCCGCATGATCGCCAGCGAGGTGACGGACTTGCCTGACCCGCTCTCTCCCACGATGCCCAGCGTCTCCCGCGCCTCGACCGTGATGTCGACGCCGTGCAGGGCCGCAACGGGGCCGTGCCGGGTCGAGAAGCCGACCTGCAGGCCCTCGACCTGCAGCAAGGGTCCGGTCACGTCCGCATACGGGGGTCGAGGATGTCGCGCAGGCCATCGCCGAGCAGGTTGAAGCAGAGCACCGTCAGCATCAGCGCCAGGCCCGGAAGTGCGACCAGCCACCACTTGCCCGTGGTGATGAAGCGGGCGCCCTCGGCGACCATGATCCCCCATTCCGGCGTCGGCGCCTGCACGCCCAGGCCGATGAACGACAGCCCGGCCGCATTCAGGATCGCCCAGCCCAGGTTCAGCGAGATCTGCACCGCCATAGCCGGCAGCACGTTCGGCAGCAGCACGCGCAGCACGACCGACAGGTGGCTTTCGCCGCACGCACGCGCAGCCTCGACCCAGCCGGCGTTGCGCCGCACGTTCACCTCCGCCCGGGCGAAGCGGATGTAGAAAGGGAGGTTGATGACAGCGGTCGCGATGACGATGTTCTCGATGCGGTTGCCAAGGGCGGCGACCAGCGCCATGGCCAGGACGAACAGCGGAAAGGCCATCAGCACGTCCACAAAACGCCCGGTCCATCGGTCCAGCCGGCCGCCGCGGTAGCCGCAGAACCCGCCGATCACGGCGCCGGCCGCAAAGGAGATGCTGACGGCCGAGGCCGCGATCAGCAGGTCGAGCCGGATGGCGGTGATGATCCGGCTGAGGATGTCGCGGCCGAGCTGGTCGGTTCCGGCCCAGTGCAGGAGGCTCGGCGGCTCCAACGCATGCGGCACGTTCGAGACAACGGGGTCGTAGGGCGACAGGAGCGGGGCGAACAGGCCCACCAACATGAGCAGCGCGGTGCCGGCCGCCGCGAGCGCCGTGACCGGATTGGAGCGCAGCACGTAGGCGACGTGCCGGCCCGTTCTATGGGCTCCTGGAGCAGCCTGGCCGAGCGCTGTCCCGCTCAAGCGCCCGCTCAAGCGACGGACACCCGCGGGTCGGCGATGCCATACAGGACATCGATCGCCACGTTCACCAGCACGAAGATCACCGCCATCAGCAGCACGAACGCCTGCACGGGGGCGTAGTCGGAGGCGAGCAGCGCATCGAGCGCGTAGGAGGCGACGCCCGGCCAGGAGAACACCTTCTCGACCAGCACGTTGGCGCCGAGCATGGTCGAGAAGACGATGCCGGTGATGGTGATGACCGGCAGCAGCGCGTTGCGCAGCGCGTAGCCGACGACGATGCGCCGGCGCGGCAGGCCCATCGCGTGCGCCGTGCGGATGAAGTCGCTGCTGAGCACCGCCAGCATCGAGGCGCGGGTCATGCGGGCCAGCGGCGCCAGCACGAACAGCGCCATGGTGAAGGCGGGCAGCAGGAGCTGGGTGAAGGCCGCCCACCAGCCGTCCCAGTCGCGCGCCAGCGCGAAGTCGACGAGGTAGAAGCCGGTGAGATCGGGCGGGGCGGAGGCGAAGATGTCGATGCGCGCCGTGGGGTCCGGCGCCCAGCCGAGCAGGTAGTAGAACGCATAGATCAGCAGCAGCCCGGAGACGAAGGTCGGCACGCAGACGCCCAGGGTGCACAGCATCCGCACGGCATGGTCGACCGCAGACCCCGGCCGCAGCGACGCCAGCACGCCGAGCGGCACGGACAGCAGGAGCGCGATGAGCAGTGCGGTGCAGGTCAGCTCCAGCGAGGCCGGCAGGCGGCGGCGCATGTCGAGCGCGACCGGCTGCCCGGTCGTGAGCGATTGGCCGAGGTCCCCGGTCGCGACCTGGCCGAGATACCGGAGCAACTGCACCGGGATCGGCCGGTCGAGTCCCATGCTGTGCCGCAGCGCCTCGATGTCGGCGCGTCCGGAGCTGGGGCCGGAGGAGAAGTACACCGCGGGGTCGCCCGGCAGCACGCGCATGAGCGTGAAGGTGACGACGACCACGCCGAGCAGCGCCGGGATGGACGCGAGCAGGCGTCGGCCGACGCGCCGGAGGATGCCGGCGAGCATGGCGTCAGACCCGCCTGAGGTCGCGGAAATCCGCTTGGCGGTAGAACTGGTAGGTGTAGCCGTCCACCGTCTTCGACATCACCGCGTCCTGGTTCGGCTGCCACAGCATGATCAGCGGGGTCTGCGGCACGAACAGCTCGATCATCCGCTTGCAGTCTTCGTCGTATTTGGCGGTGTTGGTCTGGTAGCGGGCGTCGAGCGTCAAGTCTTCGATGCCAGTGCTTTTCCAGCTCGAGAAGTTCCAGCGCTGATCGCGGGTGAAATACAGGTAGAAAAAATAGTAGGTATAGGGCAGCCAGGCGGTTGCGCCGTCGGTGTAGAACGGCATCTTCTTGTCGGATTCAAGCGTGTTGAACTCGGCATCCGGCTTTTTCTGGATGTCGACCTGGATGCCGACCTTGCCCAGCGCTTCTTTCAGCAGGGCGGCCAGCGGCTCGGCGGTGCCGGCCTGGCCGGCGCTGTAGGCGAAGCTGGTCGAGAAGCCGTCGGGCAAGCCGGCCTCGGCGAGCAACTGCTTGGCGCGGGCCGGGTCGGTCTTGTTCGGCATCGCCTGCGGGAACGTGCTGTCGGGCGGCGTCGCGGTCCAGTCGGCACCGAACAGCTTGGTGCCGCGGCCGAAGATGGCGGCCTGGAACATGTCCTCATACGGCAGCGCCGCGGCTACGGCCTGGCGGATCCTAGGGTTGTCGAAGGGCGCCATCTGCGTGTTCATCGTGATGTGGGTGAAGCCGTTGGTCTGCGGGATGGAGGCGACCTTGGATTTCGCCGACTTCTCGATGCCGGGGATGTCGCTGGCGGCCAGGTCGATGGCCAGGTCGGCGTCGCCGCGTTCGATCAGGCTGGCGCGGGTCGCGGGTTCCGGAACGGTCTGGATGATGATGCGGCGGAACGCCGGCAGCTGGCCGTCGGCGCCGCCGGACCACTTTTCGTTGCGGCGCAGGATGGTGCTTTCGCCGGGCTTGTGGCTCTCGACGACGTAGGCGCCGCTGGCGGCGGTGTTGGTCCTCATCCATTCCATCGCCCAGGGGTCCTCGGCGGTGGCGTGCTGCTTTGCGAGCCTGCTGTTGATCATCGTGGCGTAGCACACACACAGGTTCGCCAGCGCCAGCCGGTCCGGCTTGTCGAGGCTGACGGTCAGGGTGCGCGCGTCGACGATCTTGAACTGGTCGGGGCTGGTCAACGACCCCGTGGAGAGCTGTGGCGGCGCCAGCGACTTTGCCGAGACGGCGCGGTCCAGCGACCACTTGATGTCCTCGGCCGTCACGGGCGATCCGTCGTGCCACGTCGCGTCGGGACGCAGGGCGATGGTGATCACCCGGCTGTCTGGGCTGATGCTGTAGGATTTCGCCAGCTCGCCGCGGATGGTCCCGGGGTCGAACACCCAGTTCTCGCCGAGCTTCTTGCGGCCAAAGCTGAACAGCCGGTCATAAACGTTCATGCTGAGGCCGAATGACTCGCGCGTGGCGCCCGGCATGGTGGTGTCGAGCGTGTTGATGGTCGCGCCTGTGACGTAGCGGAGCGTTTCGGCGCGGGTCTGCGCCACCGCCTTGCCCGCTCCTTCCGCGAGCATGGCGGCACCGGCCGCGCCTTGCATGAAAGTCCTACGTCCTATCGCCATTGCACACCATCTGATCGTTGGAGCAGTGACGCTTCATCCCTGGGCTTTAGGCTGAGCCTAAGTGGCAGGCGTGGCGGGCGCAACCGGTCTGCCGACGATTGCCGGCGACATCGGGGATGAGAGCCGGCGTCGTGCATAAACCAGCTCGCTGCGGCAGGATGCGGCTTCAACCGGGCAGGGCAAGCGGAGCGCAGAACATGAGGCTGGCAGGAAAGGTCGCCGTAGTTACAGGCGGGGGTTCGGGCATTGGCCGGGCGGCGGCACTGCTGTTCGCGCAGGAGGGCGCGCGGCTCTGCCTGGTGGACCGGGACGGCGAGGCAGCCGAGGCGGTGGCGGCGGCGATCCGGGCAATGGGCGGCGAGGCGATGGTGCGTGCCGGCGATGTGGGGGAACCAGGCCGCGCCGACTCCGACGCGGCTGCCGTGCTGGCCGCATTCGGCCGCATCGATGTGCTGCTGACCGCGGCCGGGTTCTCGAGCGGCGGCACTGCGCTCACGATTCGGCTCGAGGACTGGGACGCGGTGCTCCGCGCGAACTTGTGGGGCACTTGGCTCTGGGCGCGTGCGGTGCTGCCGGCGATGCAGGCGGCGGGCAGCGGCAGCATCGTCACCATCGCTTCCCAACTGGCCCGGGCCGGCGGGCGCGACAACAGCGCCTATATCGCGGCAAAGGGCGCGGTCCTCAGCCTGACCAAGACCATGGCGCTCGACTTCGCCGCGGACGGCATACGCGCGAATGCCATCCTGCCCGGCGCGATCGAGACGCCGTTGCTGGCCCGCAGCTTCGCGCGCTCGGCGACGCCGGAGGCCACGCGCGAAGCCTCCCGCTAGCGGCATCCAATGGGACGGTTCGGCCAGGCAGAGGAGGTGGCGCAGGCCGCGCTCTACCTTGCTAGTGACGCCGCGTCGTTCACCACGGGCACCGAGCTCGTCGTCGATGGCGGCTGGCTCGCCGGTTAGCGGCATGAGCCCCATCTGTCGGTTGGGAAACGTGACCTCACCGGGCCTCCCGCATCAGCATGCGCCGCTCCAGCCTCGCGGTGAAACGCGCCAACGGCCACAGGAGGGCCGCGTAGATCAGCGCGGCAGCGACCAGCGGAGTGGGATTGTAGGTCTGTTCCTGTGCGACGCGGGCGGAGCGCAGCGGCTCCGGCAAGGCCACCATGGCGGCGACGGACGTTTCCTTCACGAGCTCCAGCGAGTTGCTGGCGAGCGGCGCTAGGACCTCAGCGGCATGAGCAGCGCCGCGAGCAGCAACAGGCTTCGCATGGGTCAGGCCCCCTCGTAGGGATGGTTGGCAATCCAGTGCCGGGCAATGTCGACGCGGCGGCACAGCCAGATCCCCGGCTGCTCCGCCACCCAATCCAAGAACCGCTCCAGGCCGGCGGCCCGGCCGGGATGCCCAGCCAGGCGCATGTGCAGCCCGACCGACATCATCTTGGGCTGCCGTTCCCGCAACAGCAGCCCGGCGGCGTCGCGGAGGTAGCCGAAGAAGTCGTCGCCCGTGGCGAAGGCGCCGCGTATGAACTTCGCATCGTTGTTGACCAGAGAGTACGGCACGACCAAGTGCGGGGTGCCGCGGACCGTGCGCCAGTATGGCAGCTCGTCGTTGTAGGCGTCGGAGTCGTAGAGGAAGCCGCCATGCTCGACGAGCAGGCGGCGCGTGTTCGGGCTCGGGCCGTAGCGGCAATACCAGCCCGGCGGCGGCGTGCCCCAAAGCCGCGACAGGCTGGCGACCGCGGCGGCGATCTCGCTCCGTTCCGTCGCCTCGTCCATCGCCTGGTGGTTCACCCAGCGGTTGCCGTGGCTGCACAGGTCAAAGCCGGCCGCAAGGCACGCCTGCGCCACGGCGGGATTGCGCTCCAGCGCCACGGCGCAGCCGAACAGCGTCGCTGGTGCGCCGCGCTCCTGCAGGACGCGCAGCAAGCGCCAAACGCCGACCCGGCTGCCATACTCGAACATGCTCTCGGCCGCGAGGTCGCGCACCGGCCCGCCCAAGCCGCCATCGGTCAGCCCGGCTTCGGTAAGACCGTCGCCGTCGGCAAAGGACGGCTCGCTGCCCTCCTCGTAGTTCAGGACGATATTGAGCGCGAGGCGTGCCGCGCCGGGCCAGTGCGGGTCCGGTGGGGCCGCGCCATAGCCCACGAAGTCGCGCAGCGTCATGCCAGCGTCCCCGCTTCGGCGAACAACGCCCGGAACTCATGGCGGCCGGACGGGGCGGGGGCGGCGTCAGTCAGGGGCTCCGAGCGCATTATGCATTCTAACTTATTGTGCAGAACATAGGATACGGCAATGCAGGCTCCGACCGACAGGGCAGCGTCGCCAGCCGCCTGTGGCCGGGCCTTGGCTGGCTCAGACCGGAGACAAGCACATTGCATGCCAGCTTGCCCTTACCGGCAGGGTAGCGGCACGGTGCCGGCGAAGGGCAAGGAGTGGCGGCATGACGGTATTGATCACCGGCGCGAGCGGGTTCGTCGGCCTGGCGCTCGTCGAGGCGTTGCTGGCCGGAGGGAATGGCGTGGTCGCTCTGGATGCTGCCCCCATGCCGGCCATAGCGCAGGCGCATTTCGCGTCCTTGCCCGGCGCACTGCGGATGATCGTCGCAGACGCTCGGGACGAGGCGGCAATGGCGCGGGCAATGGAGGGCGCCGAGTGCATGGTCATCATGGCCGCGGTGACCGCCGGGGTGGAGCGCGAAGCAGCCGCGCCCGAGGCGGTGATCGAGGTGAACGTAAAGAGCGTGGCGACCGCGGTGCGGTTGGCGGTGGGCGCAAGGCTGCAACGCGTGCTGCACCTTAGCTCCGTGGCGGTTTATGGTGCGGATGCACAGACCAAGGGACCGCTGTCCGAGGACATGGCTTGCCGCCCCGTCACGCTCTATGGCGTCACGAAGGCCGCCGGCGAGGCAACGGCGCTTCGGCTGGCGGCGCTGGGAGGACTCGACCTGGTGGCCGCGCGGCTCGGCTCCTGCTTCGGCCCTTGGGAGCACGCGACCGGCCTGCGCGATACGCTGAGCCCGCAACTGGAGATCCTGCGCGCCTCACATCGAGGCGCGCCGGTCGTGCTGGAGTCGGACGCAGCGCGGGACTGGCTTTATGTCCGGGACGCGGCGGCGGGGCTGACGGCCCTGCTGCGGGCACCGGCGTTGCGGCACCGGGTCTACAACGTGGGGAGCGGCATGGTGTGGCCGCTCTCGGCCTGGTGCGACGCGGTGTCGCCCGGCCGGCCCTGGCGCACTGGGCCGTCGCCGCATATCAAGACCTGGGGCGCCCGCCCGCCTGCGTCGATCGCGCGGCTGCTGACCGATACGCCGTTCCGTCCGCAGTTCAACGCGGCAGAGGCGGCGGCAGACTGGAGAAGTTTTCTTGGACGCATAGGCTCCGACAGCTTTGCTCCGCGTGCGGCCGGATAGCATGCCCCGCTGAATGGCGCCCGCGGATTTGGGCCGGCCGCGCATAGTCGCGCCAGCGGCGCCCGGTGCCTCCTGGCTGCTCGGGACAAAGTGAGTGTGGCGCCGTGGCAAACAGCCGCTCAGACCGCCGCCACCCTGGACGGGCTTCGGCTTGAACACAGACCTGAATATTGAACGTTCCTCAAGCAACACTTAAGGCTCGCGCGGCACCATGATCCATTCCCTTCGCCTCGGCTTCGACATCGGCGGCACCTTTACCGACTTCGTGCTGGCCGACCCCGGCACGGGCGCGATGCGGCTGCACAAGCGGCTGACCACGCCCGAAGACCCGGCGATCGGAGCGATGGACGGATTGCGCCAGATCACCGCCGACCACGGCGCCCGCTTCGCCGATATAGCCGAGATCGTGCATGGCACCACGCTGGTCACCAACGCGGTGATCGAGCGCAACGGCGCGCGGCTCGGCCTGATCACCACCGCCGGTTTCCGCGACGTGCTGAAGGCCGGGACCGAGCAGCGCTACGACATCTACGACCTGTTCCTGACCTATCCCAACCCGCTGGTGCCCCGCCGCCGCCGGCTGGAGGTCGTCGAACGGATCGACCGCGATGGCTGCGTGGTCACTGCCCTGGACGCGGAAGGCGTGCGCTGGGCCGCCCAGGCTTTGCGCGAAGCCGGGGCCGAGGCTGTCGCGATCTGCTTCCTCAACGCCTATCGGGAGCCGAAGCATGAGCGCGAGGCCGCAGCCATCGTGCGGGCCGAGCTGCCGGGCGTCCCCGTCTCCGTCTCGTCCGACGTGGTGGCGGAGATCGGCGAGTATGCGCGTTTCGTGACCACCTGCGCCAACGCCTATGTGCAGCCGCTGATGGCGACCTACCTGCGCCGGCTGGAGCATGGGCTGCGTGAGGCCGGGTTCGCCGGGCCGCTGCGGCTGATGCACTCGGCCGGCGGCCTGGTCTCCGCCGCCGCTGCCGGCGAGTTCCCCATCCGCCTGCTGGAGTCCGGCCCGGCGGGCGGCGCGCTCGCGGCGGCGCTGCTGGGCGCGCGGGCCGGGCACACTGACCTGCTCGCCTTCGACATGGGCGGCACGACTGCCAAGGCGTGCCTGATCGAGGACGGCCGTGCCCAGATCGCACCGCTGCTGGAGGCCGGGCGGGAGCACCGGTTCAAAAAGGGCTCGGGGCTGCCGATCAAGGCGGCAACCGTCGACATGATCGAGATCGGTGCCGGCGGCGGCTCAATCGCGGCGATCGACGCGGTGGGACTGCTCCGGGTCGGACCTCATTCGGCAGGTGCCGCTCCTGGGCCGGCCTGCTACGGCCGCGGCGGCGAGCAGCCGACGGTCACTGACGCGAACCTCGTTCTCGGCTACTACGACCCCGGCTTCTTCCTGGGCGGCGCCATGGCGCTGGACGTCGGCGCGGCGCGGACCGCGATCGGCCGTGTCGCGGCCCCGCTGGGCCTGGCGGTCGAACAGGCCGCCTGGGGCATCCACAAGGTGGTGGTGGAAAGCATGGCCGACGCCGCGCGTGTCTACCTAGTGGAGCGCGGCAAGGACCCGCGGCGCTACGCGATGGTCGGCTTCGGCGGCGCAGGCCCTGCCCATGCGGCCGAGGTCGCGCGTGCCCTCGGCATGGCAGAGCTGGTGGTGCCGCCGGCGTCGGGCGCCGCCTCGGCGCTCGGCTTCCTGGTCGCCCCGCTCTCGGCCAGCCGCGTGCGGTCCCTGCCGGTGCGGCTCGGCCCGGCGGCCGGGCTTGCCGGGATCGAGGCCGTGTTGCAGGCGCTAGAGGCTGATGCGCGCGCCGAGCTGGCCGCAGGCGGCTGCACAGACGCTTTGCGGGTGGAGCGCGCCGCCGACATGCGCCTCGTAGGCCAGATGCACGAGATCAACGTGCCGTTCCCGGCGGCCCCCGACGCGAGCGCCCTGATCGCGGCATTCGAGGCTGCCTACACCGCCCGCTACGCCGCATTGCAGGCCGGTGCGCAGATCGAGGTCGTGAACCTCCGCGTCGCTGTGACAGGCCCCACGCCCGCACTCTCAACTGGCGGGCACGGCGACCGAACCAGGGCCGCATTGAAGGGCAACCGCCAAGCCTGGTTCGGCGACGGCTTCATCACCACAGCGGTGTATGACCGCTACGCCCTGGCCGAGGGCTGTGAAATTGCCGGCCCCGCCATCGTCGAGGAACGCGAGGCGACGACGGTCGTGGCCCCCGGGGACATCCTGCGGGTCGATGCGGCCGGCAACCTGCGCATCGCCATCGGCGCCACCAGCGCCATGAGCCTCGTGCGCCCCGGCATGTCCCTCGCCGCGGCACGGGCGGCGATCGAGGCCGACCCGATCGCGCTCGAGATCATGTGGAGCCGGCTGACGACGGTTGTGGACGAGATGTGGCTGACCATCATCCGCACCGCCTTCTCGCTGATCATCGCGGAATCGCAGGATTTTGCCTGCGAGCTGCTGGACCCGGACGGCGAGACGCTGGCCCACTCGCCGCGCGCGATGCCGGTGTTCAACCTGACGCTGCCGCGTGCGGTGAAGGCGCTGCTGGCGCGCTTCCCGGCCGACACGCTCGTCCCGGGCGACATGCTGATCACCAACGACCCCTGGCTATGCGCCGGGCACCTGTTCGACATTGCGGTGGTGTCGCCCGTGTTCCGCGACGGCCGTGTCGTGGCCTTGGTGGGCACGGTCGGGCACGTGGCCGACATCGGCGGCACCCGGGACAGCCTGCGGGCGCGGGAGATCTTCGACGAGGGGCTGCAAATCCCGCCGATGAAGCTGGCCCGCGCGGGCGTCGACAACGCGGACCTGCTCGCGATCATCGCCGAGAACGTCCGCAACCCGGCCCAGGTCGTGGGTGATATCCAGGCCTTCATGTCGGCAAACCGCATCGGCGCGCAGCGGCTGCTCGCGTTCATGGACGAGTATGGGCTGGCGGACCTCGCAGCCCTCGCCGGCATTGTGCAGGACCGGGCGGAGCAGGCGATGCGCGCCGCGATCCGCGCCCTGCCGGACGGCACCTACACCAGCAGCGTGTCGCTCAGCCCGGTGGACGAGGAGCTCACGCTGCCGCTGCGGCTCACGGTTTCGGGAGATACGATCGAGCTGGATTTCGCGGGCGCGCCGGCGCAGCTCGCCCAGGGCGGCGTCAACTCGACGATGAACTACACGGCGGCGCACGCGACCTATCCGCTGAAATGCATGCTCACGCCCGATGTCCGCGGCAATGCCGGCTGCTACCGGCCGTTCCGGGTGCTCGCGCCCGAGGGCTCGATCCTGAACTGCACCCGGCCCGCCGCCGTCGCGGCCCGCACGCGGACGGGGTGGTACCTGGCCCCCGCCGTGTTCAGCGCCCTGGCTGCGGCTGCGCCCCATGCGGTGCAGTCCCCCACGGGCCTGCCCGTCGCGGTGAACGTCTCGGGCCGGGACGCCGCGGGCACGTTCTATGCCGACCACCTGTTCATGGGCGGCGGCCAGGGCGCCAGCACCCACGGCGACGGCAAGTCCGGCCTGCTCTATCCGACCTCGGCTGCGAACACCGCGATCGAGGTGTTCGAGGCGCGGGTGCCGGTGATGGTGCTGGAGAAGACGTTCCTGCCCAACAGCGGCGGGGCCGGGCAGGCCCGTGGCGGGCTGGGCCAGCGGGTGCGCTTCCGCAAGCTGCACGATGACGGGTTGCCGACGCTCGCGGCGCTGTTCCCCGAAGGCGCCAAGGCGGTGCTGCCGGGCCTCGCCGGCGGGCAGCCCGGCGCCCGCGCGTCCGCCGGCCTGCGCACGCCCGACGGCACGCTGCTGCGGGATTGCGGCGCGGGCGAGCTGGTGACGCTGACTCGTACGGACGAGATCGCCGAAATTGTCTTCGCCGGCGGGGCCGGATACGGCGATCCGCAACGCCGCGACGCGCGGAGCGTGGCCGAAGATTTGCAGGACGGACGCATCACCGAGGGCGCGGCGCGTGAGGCCTACGGCGCCGCCCTGTCGAACGCAGCGGAGTAAACGCCATGGACACCATCGCCGCCCTGCCCTCGCCGCCGGCCACCAGCCAAGCCGGCCGCCATCCCAGCATCTTCGACCCGGCGACGCTGATCTTGCTGACGGTGCTCTGCGTCGTCGGCGCCATCATCGGCATGCAGCTTCTGGTGACGCTGGGCGTCACGGCGAACACCTCCATCGTCGGGGCGCTGGTCGCCATGGGGCTGGCGCGGGTGCCGCTGCGGGCATGCGCCCGGTATCGGTCCATTCACGTGCAGAACCTGGCGCAAAGCGCCATCTCCGCCGCTACGTTCGGCGCCGCCAACAGCCTGCTGCTGCCGATCGGCATCCCGTTCCTGCTGGGCCTTAGCGACTTGGTGCTGCCGTTGCTGGGCGGCGTCGCGCTGGCCATGCTGGTGGACGCGACCATGCTGTACCGGCTGTTCGGGTCGCGTGCGTTCCCCGCGGAGGGCGCGTGGCCGCCGGGGGGCGCAGCCGCGGAGGCGATCCGGGCCGGCGACGAGGGCGGCCGGCGCATGCTGCTGCTGGGCGGCGGGGTTGCCGCGGGGATCGCCGGGACCGGCTTCTTCGGTGTTCCCATGTCGGCGTTCAGCGTCGCGTTCATCGGCAACGTGTGGGCGCTCGCGATGTTCGGGGTGAGCCTGCTGCTCCGCGGCTATGCGGCACAGTTGTTTTCGGGTGTGCTGCCTGGCGGGGACATCGGCCGGGCGTTCATTCCGCACGGCATCATGATCGGCGCCGGGCTTGTGGCGCTCGCGCAGGTCGGTCTGGTCATGACGGCGCGCGATGCTGCGAGCGCCGGGGCCACTGTCCGCGGTCCCGGCCGGGCTTTGGGCGCGGGTGCCGTTGCCTACGTCGCCATCGCGACGCTGATCGCGCTCGGCGGCGGCTTGGCGGCAGAGCTGTCCGTTGGCATGCTGGTCGCATTCATCGTCTATGCCGCGTTCGCCGCCTTGGTGCACGAGCTGATCGTCGGCTTGGCCGCGATGCACTCCGGCTGGTTCCCGGCGTTTGCCGTGGCGCTGATCACGCTGATCATCGGGATGCTGGCCGGCTTTCCACCGGTGTCGCTGGCGCTTCTGGTTGGGTTCTCGGCGGCGACAGGTCCAGCCTTCGCCGACATGGGATACGACCTGAAAGCCGGCTTCATGCTGCGGGGCAACGGCACTGATCCGGCGTTCGAGGCGGATGGCCGGTTCCAGCAGTATCTTGCGGCGATGTTCGCCTTCGTGGTGGCCGGGGTCGTCGTCACTTTTTCGTATCCGAGCTATTTCGCCGCCAACCTCGTCGCCCCCGTGGCAAAGGTCTATGTCGCGACGATCACGGCCGGGGCCACGCCTGGGGCCGCGTGGCAGCTGCTGATCTGGGCCGTTCCGGGCGCGCTGCTGCAGATTATCGGCGGTCCAAAGCGGCAGATGGGCGTGCTGTTCGCAACCGGCATGCTGATCGTGTTCCCCATGGCCGGCTGGGCTGTGCTGGTGGGCGTGGCGGCTCGCCTGATCTATGGGCGCGTGCGTGGTCCCGCGGCGCAGGGCGACATGGAGGTCTTTGCCGGCGGCGTCATCGCCGGGGACGCGCTGACAGGATTTTTCAACGGGGTCGCTGCTAACCTCCGTCGCTGATCGAAGTGGCGCCGCGCAACTCCAACGCTCGCTCAGGGCCGTGTTCCGCCTTGCCCTGCGCCGGACCAAGGGCCTGGTCGGCTCCATCATTCACCGGCTCGGTCTTGCTTTGGCCGTGCCGGACCACAGCACGCTCAGCCGCCGACGCCTGCGACCTCCGTAACCTCGGTGTGGCGGACGGAGGAGTGCTGATGGTGCATTCCTCCCTCAGCAGCCTTGGCAAGGTCCTCGGCGGTGCGCCTGCCGTCGTGCGTGCGCTCCTCGCCGCGCTTGGCCGGCGTGGCACTCTCGTTATACCGGCCTTCTCGCCGGAGGTGTCGGACCCTGCCCATTGGGCCGACCACTCCTTCGCCGACGCTGATGCCCAGCGTGCCCGCGCCTATGTGCCCGCATTTGACGCGGACACCACGCCCACCACCATGGGCCTCATCCCTGAAACCTTCCGGCGCTGGCCCGGAACGATCCACGGGCCGCACCCGCAAGTCTCGGTTTGCGCGTTCAGGCCGCAGGCGGAGGAGATCGTGGCCCCCCATGCCCTCAAATGGGGCCAAGGCGCGGGCTCGCCCTTCCAGCGTCTCGTCATCATGGACGCCGGCCTGCTGCTACTCGGCGTCGGGTTCAACCGCGCTACCCTGCTGCACTACGCTGAGAGCCTTGTGCCGCACGGCCGTAGGAAGACCCGCCGCATCCCGTTCGGCGAGGGCGACGCTCGCCGCTGGGTTGAGGCGCCCTGCGTTGGCGGCGACCTTAATACCCATTTCCCGTCGTTCGGCACTGCCTACCTCGCGGCGAGCCACGCTCGGACGGGGCGGGTCGGTGCCGCCGATGCGGTCCTTGCTTCGGCCGCGGACCTCGTCAGCCTCGCGACTGGCTACCTGGCGCGGGTGCTGCCGCACCCGGCAACGTAGCTCGTTGCACTTCGTATGTTGGATGTTTGACACCGCACCGCGGTTCCGTTGCGCCACAGAGTGGTTCAAGGTGAGCTGAGGCGCCCGCCCTCATTCCGCGTGGCTGACCGC
>JAABVA010001103.1_pt1 | contig 29747 bp, 32 predicted proteins | sample 5560331 | NCBI WGS metagenome assembly JAABVA01 (sample SAMN12812661, study PRJNA571458) | rock metagenome | isolation source: Antarctica rocks | place: Antarctica: Victoria Land, Mt New Zealand sud | collected 2016-01-07 | reverse complement strand
GTTGCCGCGCCAGTCATCGGGGATCAGCCCCTCGGTGCGGGCGTCGTGCGCGAGCTCCTCGCCGGTGAGGTCGCCGGCCAGCGAACCCATCGTGGACAGCGTCGGGATGACGAAGATGCCGGCATCGGCGATGAGGCGGACGATTTCGTCGTCGGCGTCGCGGTCCATAAACCGTGGACCAGGCCGTCGACCCCGGCGTCGACCGCCTGGGCCGCACCGTCCCGACTGGTCGCGTGCGCGACAGCGAGCAGACCGTGCCGGTGGGCTTCCTCGACGATCGCCCCCGCCATCTCGCGGGTGAGGGTCGGCGAGGGGTGCCCCATCGCCGAGCCGTCGTCGATGAGCAACTTGATGAAGTCCGCGCCCTCCGTGACCCGGGCGGCGACGAACGCCGCGGCGTCGTCCACCGAGTTCACGACCGGGAACTGGTCCCGGAACGACAGGCCGATGAGCATCGAGGGGTGCCCGCCGAGCACGGTCGCGCCCGTGGAGGCCGAGCGGAAGTCGGCGACGTCGTTGCGGGTGCGCGCCTGTTCGCGCTGGCCCCCGAGCCGTTCCGGGGTGGTGAACATGTCCAGCTCGGTCGTGACACCGAACAGGATGGCGAGCTCGAGGGCAGGGGGAGTCGGGTGAGCGTGCGCGTCGAACAGGCCAGGCAACAACGTCCGGCCTGCGCCCTCGACGACGCTCATTCCCTCGGGCGTCCCGGGCGCCCCGGAGGCGGCCCGGTCGACGGAGACGATGCGGTCCTCCCGCACCAGCACCGAAGCCCGTTCGACGACGTCCTCGCCGTCGAACAGCCGGACATCGGAGATCAGGAACTCGCTCGTCATGCGGCCTCCTTCATCGGAGCTATCGGGTTGCTATGGTGTCGACTATTCTGCGCATGCGACGAGATGAGTCAAGGGTCACACCAGAATGAGTCACGAGGAGGCATTCGTGAGCGACCGCAGTGCCCTGGTCACCGGCGGGTCGTCGGGCATCGGTCTGGCCGTCGCGCGGGCCCTGGTCGACGAGGGATGGCGGGTCACGGTTGCGGCCCGCGAGGTGTCGAAGCTCGACGCCGCCGCGGAGGAGCTGCGCGACCTCGGTCGCGGGCAGGTGGCCACCCATGCGGTGAACCTGACGAGGGACGGCACCGTCGACGCCATGGTGGCCGGGCATCTCGACCAGTTCGGGGGGTTGGACCTCCTGGTGAACAACGCCGGCGTCGGCTTCGTGGGTCCGATCGTCGAACGTTCGGTGAAAGCGCTCGACCTGGAGATCGCGCTGAACTTCCGCAGCGCCTACCGGTCGATCCAGGTGAGCATCCCCGCTCTGCGCGCGGCAGCCCAACGCCACGGCAAGGCGCTGATCGTCAACGTCAGCTCCCTCGCCGCGCGAGAGAACCCGCCGAACGGCTCGGTCTACGCCGCCACCAAAGCAGCGCTGGTGTCGCTGAGCCACTCCGCGCACGCCGAGCTCAGCCGGCACGGGGTCCAGGTGACCGCCCTGATGCCCGGCTTCGTCGACACCCCCGGCACCGCCTGGGCCGACCCTGCCATCCGGGACCAGATGATCCCGGCCTCCGACGTCGCCGAGGCGGTGCTCTTCCTGCTGCGCACCTCGAGCCGCTGCTTCGTGCCAGAGATCATGATGACCACCGCCGGTCCGGGGGTGCTGCACTCCCCGATCGACTGGGACACCGCCGCAACCTGACGCGGGGGCCAACCGCTCACCAGGAGGACCGATGCCGTCGTCGCCACTGCTGCCGACCTCGATCGTGGGGAGCATGCCCCAGCCCGCGTGGCTGATCGACCGGCAGAAGCTCGCCGGCCGGTTCCCCCCACGGGTGCGGGCCAAGGAGCTGTGGAGGGTTGCGCCCGACCACCTCGTCGAGGCCCAGGACGACGCGACCCTGCTCGCCATCCGCGCCCAGGAAGACGCCGGTCTCGACATCGTCACCGACGGCGAGATCCGCCGCGAGTCGTACTCCAACCACTTCGCCACCGCCCTCGGCGGGGTCGACGTCGACAACCCCGGCGCTGCGCTCGACCGCTCCGGGCACCCCAACCCCGTTCCCCGGGTCACGGGGGACATCACTCGGCCCGCCCCGATCCAGGCCCGCGACACCGCGTTCCTGCGCGCGGCCACCCTCCACACCACCAAGATCACGCTGCCGGGGCCGTTCACGATGTCCCAACAGGCGCAGAACGACCACTACGCGGACGCTCGCAGTGTCGCACTCGCCTATGCCGACGTCGTCCGCGAGGAGATCGCCGACCTTTTCGCCGCCGGCGCCGACATCGTCCAGATCGACGAGCCCTACCTCCAGGCCCGACCCGAGGCGGCCCGCGAGTACGGCGTCGAGGTCCTCAGCCGGGCCCTCGACGGAGCGTCCGGCCCGACCGCGATGCACATCTGCTTCGGTTACGCCGCGATCATCCACGCCCGCCCTGAGGGCTACTCCTTCCTCGCGGAGCTCGCCGACACCCCGGTCGACCACATCTCCGTCGAGACCGCCCAGTCCGGGCTCGACCCGAACACTCTCGAGCCCTTACGAGGCAAGGGTGTGATCCTCGGCGTGCTCGACCTGTCCACCCATGAGGTCGAGACCCCTGCGATCATCGCTGAGCGCATTCGCCGCGCCCTGCCTCACGTCGACCTCACCAAGCTCGTCCTGGCCAGCGACTGCGGCTTCAAGTACCTGCCCCGTCTCTCGGCCGAAGGGAAGATGCGGGCGATGGTCCAGGCCGCCGCCGAGGTCCGCGCCGAGCTCACGCGGGCGGCATTTTGACAGGTCGATCCGTCGGAGTAGCGGCGGCGAGACGAGGGCCGCCGCAGCGCTCCGTCAGGCCGTCGCCGAACGGTGCACGCCGAGCAGGTGGCGGTAGGCCGCGGCGTTCGTCCGGTTGGCCTCCATCTGCTCCTCAGTGAGCTCGCGGCGGATCTTCCCCGGCACCCCCGCGACCAGGCTGCCGGGCGGGATCTCCATGCGCTGGCTCACCACGGCACCGGCCGCGACGAGCGAGCCGCGTCCGACGACCGCGCCGTTGAGGACGACGGCTCCCATGCCGATGAGGCAGTCGTCCTCGACCGTGCAGCCGTGCAGCACCACGCGGTGCCCCACGCTCACGCCGTCGCCGATCACGGCCGGGAACCCGGGGTCGGCGTGCACCACCGTGCCGTCCTGCAGGTTCGTCCCTACGCCGATCGTCACCGACTCCATGTCGGCGCGGACCACCGTGGTGTACCAGACCGCGGACTCGGCGCCGATCCTGACGCGTCCGGCGACCACGGCGCCGGGCGCGATCCACGCGGCGTCGTCGACGACGGGGGTGTGGCCGTCGACAGTGATCAGCTGGCTCATGAGCTCCTCCGGTGCGGGTGGTGCTCAGCGGCACGCGACCTCGGCGACCACGGGGTCGCGGGGGAAGCGCAGGGCGGTCCGCTCGCGGGCGCCGCTCAGGTTGGCCCAGAAGCGGGCCGGCGTCAGCGGGGCGTGCACCGACGCGTCGAGCTCGCGCAGCGCCGGGCACCGCAGCGCCCGCGCCGCGGCCGCGACGTCCTCGGGGTAGACGGCCCGCTCGTCGGGCGCGGTCCCCCCTCCGGCGGCGACGAGCCACGCCGGCGGCAGGCTCTTGTCGTGCCCGACGCGGCCGTCGGGGACGAGCGTGAGGTGCGCGGCCAGCGGATTCGCCAGGCCGACGGTGTCGGACACGCGGACGTCGAGCGGGGCGAGGGCACCGGCGACGCCGAGGTTGAGCCAGACGATGCCGCTCGGCTGCCCGGGGGCGAGGGGGATCGTCTGCCACTCGGGGCCGGCCGGGCCGCGCCCCCGCGCCTGCAGCGCGAGCACGGGCCCGGGGGCGTCGAGGACCCGCTCGACGCCCCCGAGGACGTAGGGGTGCACGCGGTAGTCGTCGGAGGTGAGCGGGTGCGGCGTGGCGAGGAGCTCGCGGTAGAAGCCGCGCTCGTCGGCGATCCCGTAGGCGCCGATGCCGGTGTAGCTGGGGCGCAGCGACGTGCCCGCCATGAGCGCCCAGGCCAGCAGCACCATCAGCGGCACGACGGTGGCGCGGCGCACCGGCAGCGCCATCACCGGCAGTAGCAGGCAGAAGATCGACGGCAGGAGCATGCGCGCGTGCATGAAGTCGCCGCCGACCCGCACCACGTAGACGACCATCCCGATGCCGCCGAGCAGCGGGACCAGGGCCACGGCGACGCTGCCCGCCCGGTCCCACGCGCGGGTCCGGCGGGCCGCCGTGGAGCCGGTTCCGTTGGGGTCGGTCGTGCCGGCGGCCTCGGTCTGTGGGGGGCGCATCCGCGCGAGCCGCGGCCGCACGAGCCCGAGAGCGGCGACGACGAGGATCAGGGCGGGGAGCCAGAGCCAGTAGGCCCCGACGGTGTCGCGCAGGTACACGTACCCGCGTCCCCACCGGGGAACGCTCGCCTCCTTCGCCAGGGCCGTGGCGGGCAGGAGGAGCCCGTAGTAGCCCGCCCGGAAGATCTCATAGCCTACCGGGACGGCCACGCAGACCGCGGCGAGCCCGACCAGACGCAACCGCCCCCGCCGGTTGCGCGGCTGCTCGAGGACGGCGAGCGCGACCACGGCGGCCACGGCGACGACGGCGAGGTCGGGGCGCACCAGCGGTCCGAGACCGATGACGAACGCCGTCGGCCACGCCCGCCCGGGGCGTCGGCGGGCCGCGGCGCCCGCGAAGAACCGCGGTTCGCGCTGCGAGCGGTGCACGAGCAGCCACCACGTCCCGGCGAGCCAGGTCCACGACAGGCCGGTCTCGAGGCCGGAGGTGCCGAACTCCCAGAACGGTGGGACCGCCAGCACCACCAGCGCCCCGGCCGGGACGACGACGCGCCCGTGGCCGGTGAACCGGCGGGCGGCGTCGAGGGCCAGCGCGAGGGCGAGGACCGAGAGCACCAGCCCGGCCCCGACGGCCAGGTACTCCAGACGCACCGGGAGCGCGGCGAGCGCGAGGAGCAGGACCGTCCAGAGCGTCGAGGTGTTGGCCTCCACGCGTTCTCCCGCGTTGAACACCGGGCCGTTGCCGTCGAGGATCTGACGCACGGTGCGCAGGAAGATCAGGCCGTCGTCGGAGATCCAGCGGCGCTGCCAGATGAGCACCGCGTAGGCCACGACGGCGAGACCGAGCGCCAGCGCGGTGAGCGCGGCGGGGCGGCGGCGCAGGAGATCGGGACGCGCGGCGAGGGGCGTCGTCCGTGGAGGACGGCGCAGGAGCCCCGGCGCGGAGTCCTCCGCGCGGGTCCCTACCGACCCGACCGTCATCGCGCTCCCGTTCGTGGCCCGACCACCGCCGCTGCGCCCGCCCGCAACCGGGCGCACCACGAGCCCGCCTGCGCGTCGGTGAGGACGGCGACCTGGTCGACGACGGCGCGCAGCCGCTCGGCGTCGTCGGCCGCAGCCTCCCACGTTCCGACCAGCGCCGGGTCCAGGGCGACCGGCGCGGCGCGGATGAGACGGTCGACCAGCTCGGTGAGCAGCGCGCGCTCGCGGGCCTGCCGGGCCAGGCGGGCGGGGTCGCGCATGACGTAGCGCAGCGCCGCCGCCTTCAGCAGGGCCACCTCGGCGCGGACGGCGGAGGGGACCACGAGGTCGGAGCCGTGCCCGGGGGCGAGCACGGCGGCGGCGGCGGTGTCGGCGGCGGGTTCGGCGCCGAGGGTCGCCTCGACCGCGGCCGCGGCGAACCGGCCGACGAGCACCGAGGTCAGCCGCTTGAGAGCAACGGTCGCGGCGAGCGAGCGCTCGGGCTCCCGCGCGGCCGCGACGACCGCGGGCATGCCGGCGATCCGTTCCCCCGCGGCCTCCAGCTCGGCGTCGTCCAGCCGCGTCACGCCGGCCGTGCCCGCCGCATCCACCCTCGGCGAGGATGACTCCGCGGCCAGCCCGACGAGCTCGCTGCGCCCGGCGTCGCGGGCGAACCCGGCGAGCGACATCCTCCCCGCCAGCACCGCGTCCTCGACGTCGTGCACGGAGTAGGCCACGTCGTCGGCCCAGTCCATGACCTGGGCCTCGACGCAGCGGGCGCGGGCGCGCGGCGGCGGCACCCCGTCGCGCACCCAGGAGAAGACCGCGGCGTCGTCGGCGTAGACGCCGAACTTCCCGCCCCCGACCGCCCGCGGCCACGGGTACTTGATGCACGCGTCGAGCGTCGCGCGGGTGAGGTTGAGGCCGCGGCAGCGCTCGTCGTCGAGGGAGTTCGGTTCCAGCCGGGTGAGCAGCCGCAGCGTCTGGGCGTTGCCCTCGAACCCCCCGCAGTCGGTGGCTGCGGCGTCGAGCGCCGCCTCGCCGTTGTGGCCGAACGGGGGGTGGCCGATGTCGTGGGCGAGACCGGCCGCGTCGACGGTGTCGGGGTCGAGGCCCAGGTCGAGGGCGAGGTCGCGCCCGATCTGCGCGACCTCGAGCGAGTGCGTGAGGCGGGTCCGCGGGACCCCGGTGACCTCGGCGTCCTCCCCCGGCCCGACGACCTGTGTCTTGCCCGCGAGCCGCCGCAGCGCCGCGGAGTGCAGGACCCGCGCGCGGTCGCGGGCGCCCGGGGAGCGCCGGTCACGACCGTCCTTGGGTGCCTCGGGCAGGAGCCGGGCCGTCCCGGGCCCCGTCACTGCAGGCCCGCGTCGGAGAAGTCCGAGGAGCCGTGCGTGAGGTGGTAGTAGAGCAATGCGCCCGTCTCCCGGACGATGTAGCGCAGCTGGGTCCCGCGGGTCTGCACGATCGGGCCGCTCTTCGTCGGCGAGGTGGTCGCCTCGAGACCGACGTCGGTGGCCATGACCCGCGAGCGCAGCGAGTGCCACGGGTCGCTGACCAGCACCGTCCTGCGCCAGCCGCGCTCCTGGGCGACGGTGGCGACGGCCTCGAAGCTCTCGAGGGTGTCCCGCCCGGAGTCGACGGCGAGCAGGTCGGGTCCGGGCACGCCGCGGTCGGCCAGCCACCGCTGGCCGGCCTCCGCCTCGGTGAACTGGTCACCGGTGGCCCCGCCGCCCACGGTGACGATGCGGGGGGCGACGCCCGCGTCGTACAGCGCCTTCGCGTGCCGCAGCCGCGCCTCGAGGACCGGAGAGGGGCGTCCGTCGTACTGCGCGGCGCCGAGCACGAGGATCATGTCGACCCGCTCGCGCTCGTCGACGCGGCCGAGCTGCCAGACCCGGACCGCGGTGCCGCCGACCAGCAGCACGGCGAGGACGACGGCGCCGATGAGGATCCGTGGAGCCCATCGCAGCGCCGGGTGCGCGAGCGTGCTCACGCGCCGATCGGCCCGCCCGTCGCGGCGAGCGTGGACGGGTCGCGCCCGCTGCGGGCGACGACGACCTCGGCGACGATGGACACGGCGGTCTCCGCCGGGGTGCGGGCCCCGAGGTCGAGGCCCACGGGACCCCGGACGCGGGCGAGGTCGGTCGCGGGGACGCCGGCGGCGAGCAGGCGCTCCCGCCGGGCGGACTGGGTGTGCCGGGAGCCCAGCGCGCCCAGGAAGCCACGCCCGGGCCAACCGTTCTCCCGACGCAGCCCGGCGCGCAGCACGGCGTCGAACTCGGGGCCGTGGTCGAGCAGGACGAGCACGTCGGCGTCGGTGAACGCACGGACGGCGTCCAGCGCCTCGTCGAGGGTGTCGGCGCGCGCGAAGCCCCAGCCCAGGACGTCGGCCTGCGCCTGCAGGGCCACGGCGATCGCCCCACCCCCCACGCAGACCACGGTCGGCACCGGCACCCACAGGTCGACCAGCACCGCGGTCGCCTCCAGCTCGGCGGTCTCGGTGACGGTTGCCCCGCGGCGCAGGAGGCGACGCACGTACTCGGCCGCGGCGTCGTCAAGGGTGGGGGCACCGAGCGAGCCGTGCAGCTCCTCCAGCTCGGGCCCGGTCAGCACGGCCGACGCGACGCCGTCGGCCGTGGAGACCAGCGCGGCGGGCCGACCGGCGGCGAAGGCGTCCGCCAGCGCGGCGGCGGGGGCGGCGGCGAGCGGGTGCCCGAGCAGCGTCGCCCCGCCGGCGCAGGCGAGGCCGGCGGCCACGGCGTCGTGCTCGGCCACGTGGGCGTCGAGGGTGGCCGGGGCGCGCGCGGCCCCGACCGCGAGGGAGGTGGCCTGTGCGTCGAGCGCCCCCCGAAGAAGGACTCCGCCGAGCAGGACGCCGCCCACCCCGTCCCCGCGCGCGGCCAGCAACTGGCCGGGCTCGACCGTGCCGAACCCGTGCCGCGCGAGGATCCGTACGACCCCCACCGGTCCCTCGCCGTCAAGCACGTCGCCCACTGCGGTCACGGTCCTCAGGGTAGGCGAGACGCCCACCGGCGCCGTGCAGCGCTCCGGCCTCCCGCTCGCCCGCCCCGCCGCTCGCCCGCGCGCCGTCCCCGGTGGAGCGAACGGCACGTTCGTACCGCTCTTCGGGAACGAACGCGCCGTTCGTTCCCGGTGGGGGCGGGCCCCATGGACGGTCGGGGTGGCCGGGTCAGCAACCCAGGAGGCGGGTGGCGAGGTAGCCCTCCAGCTGGTCGAGCGCGACGCGTTCCTGGGTCATGGCGTCGCGGTGGCGCACCGTGGCGGACTGGTCGGTCAGCGAGTCGAAGTCGACGGTGACGCAGAACGGCGTCCCGATCTCGTCCTGGCGGCGGTAGCGGCGGCCGATGGCGCCGGCGTCGTCGAAGTCGACGTTCCACGTACGGCGCAGGCGGGCCGCGACGTCGCGGGCCACCGGGGAGAGGTCGGCGTTGCGCGAGAGGGGCAGGACCGCGGCCTTGACCGGGGCGAGGCGGTGGTCGAGGCGCAGCACCGTGCGCTTGTCGACGCCACCCTTGGCGTTCGGCGCCTCGTCCTCGGTGTAGGCCTCGAGCAGGAACGCCATCATGGGGCGGCCGACGCCCGCGGCCGGCTCGATCACGTACGGGCGGTACCGCGAGTCGGTGGCCTGGTCGTAGTAGGAGAGGTCCACCCCGGAGTGGTTGGAGTGGGTGGTCAGATCGAAGTCGGTGCGGTTGGCGATGCCCTCGAGCTCGCCCCACTCCTCACGGGCGGTGAAGGCGAACCGGTATTCCACGTCGACGGTGCGCGTGGAGTAGTGCGACAGCTTCTCCTTGGGGTGCTCGTACTGGCGGAGGTTGTCCGCGGCGAGCCCGAGGTCGGTGTACCAGCGGGTGCGCTCGTCGATCCAGTACTGGTGCCAGGACTCGTCCGACCCGGGCTCGACGAAGAACTCCATCTCCATCTGCTCGAACTCGCGCGTGCGGAAGATGAAGTTGCCCGGGGTGATCTCGTTGCGGAAGCTCTTGCCGATCTGCGCGATGCCGAACGGTGGCTTGCGGCGCGAGCTGGACATGACGTTGGCGAAGTTGACGAAGATGCCCTGCGCGGTCTCGGGACGCAGGTAGGCCAGGCCCTCCTCCGACTCGACGGGACCGAGGAAGGTCTTCATCAGCCCGGAGAACTCCCGGGGCTCGGTCCATTGCCCGACGACGCCGGTGTCGGGGTCCGGGACATCGGCCCAGCCGTTCACCGGCGGGTGGCCGTGCTTGGCCTCGTAGGCCTCCAGGAGGTGGTCGGCGCGGTAGCGCTTGTGGCTGACCAGCGACTCGACCAGCGGGTCGGTGAAGGTCTCCACGTGCCCGGACGCCGCCCACACCTGACGCGGCAGGATGACGCTCGAGTCGAGCCCGACGACGTCCTCACGCGCGGTGACCATCGCCCGCCACCACTGACGCTTGATGTTGTCCTTGAGCTCGACGCCGAGGGGCCCGTAGTCCCACGCCGAGCGCGTCCCGCCGTAGATCTCGCCGGAGGGGAAGACGAACCCGCGGCGCTTGCACAGGTTGACGACGGTGTCGATCCGGGCCGTTCCGGTGGGGGTGGGCACGCGTTGCTCCGGGGTGGCGGGTCGTGCCCACCGGGTCGGATGGGCAGTCGGGCGGTCTACCCAGCGTAGCCAGCGACCCGCACGGCGCTCAGGGCCGGTCGAGGACGCCGCGGTGCTCGGTCGGGCCGGAGGCGTCGGCTCCCAGGAACCGCTCGAAGGTGGCCGGCTCGTCGGTGAGCGCCTCGGAGAGGAAGGGCACCACGTGCTCGCGGACGGCGAAGGGCGAGAGCGCCCGCCGGTAGTCCGCGGCCGAGGTGAAGGTCGCCACGAGCACCCAGCGCGACGGTGCCTCGGTGGCGCGGGCGAACTCGACCCCCAGGCATCCCGGCTGCGCGCCGAGCAGCGTCACCGCCCGGCGGGCGCGGTCGCGGAAGCCCGCGGCGTCGGCCTCGGGATCCGGTCGCTGGAACCGGCACACCAGCAGCACGAACACCTCCACATCGGGGATCTGACCACGGTTGTCGTTGCAGACTAAGGCCGATGAGAGGATGTGCGCGATGAGTCAGACCCCGACGCCCCGCGCTCCGCGGAGGCGCAGTAGGGCCGAGCGCCGCGCGCCCCTGCTCCCCGGCGAGGGGCCGCTCGCGCGGGTGCCGGCGCTCGTGGCGTTCCTCGGGGTCCTCGTGGTCTTCGTCGTCGCGGTGTTCCTCGGCGGCGTCGTGGGGGCGGTCCTGCTCGGGGTGCTGGCCCTCGGCGTGGCCGGGTTGCTCGCGGCGACGTGGGGCGGGCTCTCGCCCGCCGAGCGCGGGGGCCGCGCGCTCGTCCTCGCGGCGCTCGTGGCGGTGGCGCTGGCGCAGGTGCTGCGATGAGCGCCGCACACTCCACGGACCCGCCCGTCGGGACCGGCACCCTCACCGCCGCGGGCGACCTGCTGCGTGCCCTCGCCGCACCGGTGCGGATCGCGATCGTGCTGCAGCTGCGGTCCTCGCCCCGGTGCGTCCACGAGCTGGTCGACGCGCTCGCGGTGACCCAACCGCTGATCAGCCAGCACCTGCGGGTGCTCAAGAGCGCCGGCGTGGTGCGGGGCGACCGGCGGGGTCGTGAGGTGGTCTACCGCCTCGTCGACTCCCACCTCGCGCACATCGTCCTCGACGCGGTGGAGCACGTGCAGGAGGACGGATGAACGCGAGTAGCGGACGACCCCTCGCCGTCCCCGGGGTCCGCGCCACGAGACAGCGCGCCGCGGTGAGCGAGCTGCTCGACCGGCTCGACGACTTCCGCTCCGCCCAGGAGATCCACGAGGAGCTGCGGCGCGGCGGCGAGGGGATCGGGCTCACCACGGTGTACCGGACGCTGCAGACCCTCGCCGACGCCGGGGAGATCGACGTCCTGCGCACCGGAGCCGGGGAGGCGTCGTACCGGCGGTGCTCGCAGCATCACCATCACCATCTCGTGTGCCGGAGCTGCGGGCGCACCGTGGAGGTCGAGGGACCCGCCGTGGAGCACTGGGCCGAGCGGGTCGCCGCCGAGCACGGGTTCGCCGAGATCGACCACACCGTCGAGATCCTCGGCGTCTGCGCGACCTGCCGCACTCACTCCTCGGCACCGACGAGTTCGGCGCGGACCTCCGATGCGGTGGACACCACGAGCATGAGCAGCGTCCCCAGCGGCCCCGGAGCGAGTCCCTCGGCCGGAAAGGCATAGCGCAGCGTCACGTCGAACCCACGGTCGGTCGCGACCACGCCGAGGGTTCCGAACAGGCCCTGCCCGGCGCGTTCGGCGACCCGCCGGGGCACCGCGGCGTCCTGGAGGTCCCAGGCCACCACGCACGTCAGGGACAGGACGGCGAGGCCCTCGACGAGCTCGACGCCCTGCACCGCGCCGGGCACCGCACCGTGGCGGAAGGAGAGCGCACCGTCGTCGTCGACGTGGACCTCAACGAACTGCTCGAGGGTCTGGCGCGCGGTGATGAGCAGCGTCGCGGTGGTGGCGGCCTCGCGGGTCACGGCACGTCCTCGGTGGGGTCGGTGGGGTCGGGGTCGGCGGGGTCGGGCGCGTCGGGGAGATCGGCGGCCCCGCCGTAGCGGCGGTCGCGACGCGCGTAGATCTCACATGCGCGCCAGAGCTCGCGGCGATCGAAGTCGGGAAAGAGGGTGTCGAGGAAGACCATCTCGGCGTACGCGGACTGCCAGAGCAGGAAGTTCGAGGTCCGCTGCTCGCCCGAGCTGCGGACGAAGAGGTCGACGTCGGGCATGTCGGGCTCGTCGAGGTGACGGGCCAGGGCGCGCTCGTCGATGCGCTCGGGGTCGATCTCCCCGCGGGCGGCCCGGCGGGCGAGCTCCTTCGCGGCCCCGACGATCTCGGCCCGGCCCCCGTAGTTCACGCACATTGTCAGCGTCACCACCGCGTTGTCGCGGGTGAGGTCTTCGGCGATCTCGAGCTCCCGGACGACGCTGCGCCACAACCGCGGACGCTGCCCCGACCAGCGCACGCGGACGCCCATCGCGTGCATCTCGTCGCGACGGCGCCGGATCACGTCGCGGTTGAAGCCCAGCAGGAACCGCACCTCGTCGGGGCTGCGCCGCCAATTCTCGGTGGAGAACGCGTAGGCCGAGATCCAGTTGACGCCGATGTCGATGCAGCCGCGCACCACGTCGAGCAGCTGCGCCTCCCCATGGCGGTGCCCCTCGATGCGCGGAAGCCCGCGCTGGTTGGCCCAGCGGCCGTTGCCGTCCATGACCAGGGCGACGTGGTTCGGCACGAGCTCGGCCGGGATCGTCGGTGGGCGGGCACCCGACGGGTGCGGGGTCGGCGCCATCACGGTGGGGTCGTCGCGGCTCCGCAGGGCACCGTTCCGGCCGCGGGATGGACCAGGACGGTCGCGACGCAGGCGGGGACTCACCGGGCCTCGACGGTGCCCGGGGCGTCGGGACGCGGGTGCGTCTCCCGCCGCTCGACCAGCGGCAGCGACCGCAACGTCCGCTCCAGGTGCCACTGCAGGTGGGCGGCTACGAGCCCCGAGGCGTCGCGACGGGCGGGCGGCGCGACGGCGTCGGCGGTGGGCCAGTCTCCGTCGCGCAGCGCCTCGAGCAGCCGCCACGTCGGCTCCGAGGGGGTCACGGCGCCGCCCGGTCGGCAGCGTTCACACACCGCCCCGCCGGCGGCGACGGAGAACCGGCGGTGGTACGCGTCGTCGACCGGAGCCTCACCGCAGCGCGCGCACTCGGTGAGCGCCGGGGCCCATCCGGCGACGGCCATGGCACGCAGGAGGAAGGCGTCGAGGACGAGGTGGGCGTCGTGACGCCCCTGCGCGAGACCCCGCAGCGCCCCGACGAGCAGCAGGAACAGCTCCCGGGAGGGGGCACCCTCCTCGGGGGTGAGCCGGTCGGCGGTCTCGAGGACCGCGCAGCCGGCTGTGTACCGGGCGTAGTCGCCGGTGAGGTCGCCACCGAACGCGTCGATGGTCTGCACCTGGGTGACGATGTCGAGGCTTCGGCCCGTGTGCAGCTGCAGGTCGACGTGCCCGAACGGTTCCAGCCGGGCCCCGAACCGTGACGTCGTGCGACGTACACCCTTAGCCGCGGCCCGGACCTTGCCGTGGCGATGGGTGAGGAAGGTGACGATGCGGTCGGCCTCGCCGAGTTTGTGCAACCGCAGCACCACGCCGGTGTCACGGTAGAAACCCACCTCGGCATGGTCCCACTCCGCCGGTCAGAAACCGAGACGACGCAGCTGGCGGGGGTCGCGCTGCCAGTCCTTGGCCACCTTGACGAACAGCTCGAGGTGCACCTTCGTCCCGAGCAGCGCCTCGATCTGGGTGCGGGCGCGGATGCCGACGTCCTTGAGCCGCTCGCCGCCGCGTCCGATGACGATGGCCTTCTGCGACGGCCGTTCGACGAAGATCTCGGCCTCGATGCGCAGCACCTTCCCCGGCGTCATCTCCTCCACGACGACGGCGAGCGAGTGCGGCAGCTCGTCGCGGACGCCCTCGAGGGCGGCCTCGCGGACGAACTCGGCGATGAGCGTGGTCTCGGGCTCGTCGGAGAGCTCGCCGTCGGGGTAGAGCGGGGGGCCCTCGGGCATGCGGGTGAGCAGGAGGTCGGCCAGGAGCAACACCTGCCGGTCCATCGTGGCCGACACCGGGACGATCTCGGCGAACTCGCCGAGCTCCTGCAGGTCGAGCAGGCGTCGGGCGATCACTTCGGGGCCGACGAGGTCGGTCTTGGTCAGCACCCCGACCACCGGAGTGCGGCCGACGACGCTCGCGAGCTCGCCGGCGATGTAGCGGTCACCCGGCCCGATCGTCTGGTCGGCGGGCACGCAGAAGCCGACGACGTCGACCTCGGCCCACGTCGTGCGGACCACGTCGTTGAGCCGCTCCCCCAGCAGTGTCCGCGGGCGGTGCAGGCCGGGGGTGTCGACGAGCACGAGCTGCCCGTCGGCGCGGTGCAGGATGCCGCGGATGGCGTGGCGGGTGGTCTGGGGCCGCGACGAGGTGATGGCGACCTTCTGCCCGACCATCGCGTTGGTCAGCGTCGACTTCCCGACGTTGGGCCGACCGACGAAACAGGCGAAGCCCGACCGGAAGCCCTCGGGCACCGTCACGCGGCCGCCGTTCGGGCACCGGCGAGCCGCGCCACGATCTCGCGCCCGATCGGCAGCGCCGCGGTGGCTGCGGGCGACGGGGCGTTGAGCACGTGCAGGACCGCCGGGGGCTCGGACGGCCCGGAGCCGGAGTCGGTGTCGGACCCGGTGTCGGAGTCGGACACGAAGAGGAAGTCGTCGACGAGCGACCCGTCGGGGCGCACGGCCTGGGCGCGCACCCCGGCCCCGTTCGGGTGCAGGTCGTCGGCGGTGATCCCGGGCAGCATCCGGGCCACCGACGCCGCCATCGCCCGGCGCGACAGGGACCGGTGCATCTCGCCCAACCCGTAGCGCCACTGCTTCCCCGCGAGCCGGAGGAACCCCGGATCGACGAGCGTGCCCGCGAGCTCACGCGGGCGCAGGGTCCGCCAGTCGTAGCCCTCCCGGGCGAGGGCGAGGACGGCGTTCGGGCCGACGTGCACCGACCCGTCGACTCCGCGGGTGGCGTGCACCCCGAGGAAGGGGAACGCGGGGTCGGGCACCGGGTAGACGAGGCCGCGGACCCGGTCGGCCTGCGGGCCACGCAGGTCGGAGTACTCGCCGCGGAACGGCACGATGCGCACTCCCGGGTCGAAGCCCGAGGCGCGGGCGATCTCGTCGGAGCGCAGGCCCGCGCACACCACGACCTGCCGGGCGAGGAGGTCGCCGCGGTCGGTCCGCACCACCACGTCCCGTCGACGACGCCGCACCGACCCCACCGACCGCCCGGCGTGGATCGTCGCGTCGCGGGCGACGGCGAGCTCGCCGAGCCGGCGGGTGATGGCGCCGTAGTCGCAGATGCCGGTCGAGGGCACCCACAGCCCGCCGATCGCGGACACGGCGGGCTCGCGCTGGCGGACCCCGTCGGCGTCCAGCTCCTGGACCTCCACCCCGTTGACCCGGCCGCGCCGGACGAGCTCGGCCATGCGCGGGAGCTCGTCCTCGGAGGTGGCGACGACGACCTTCCCGCACGCCTCGTACGGCAGGGCGAAGCGCTCGCAGAAGGCCTTGGTCTCGGCGCAGCCCTCGACGGCGAGACGGGCCTTCAGGGAGCCCGGCGCGTAGTAGAGCCCGGAGTGGATGACGTTGGAGTTGCGCCCGGTCTGGTGCGCGGCGAGCGAGGACTCGCGCTCGACGAGCGCCACCGAGGTGCGGCCCGCGTCGAGCAGAGCGGTGAGAACGGCGAGCCCGATGATGCCACCGCCGACCACGACGACGTCGTGGTGCGGGCTGGGCGAGGGCAGCGCGGGGATGGTCACGCGAGCCGCCTCGCCGTCGTCGCCGTCGCGTCGGCGAGCAGGACCGTCGCCGTGGGGGCGACCTCGCGGACCGCCGCGACGCCCGGGTCGTCGGGGTCGACGGCGTCGCCCACCACGGCGGCGGCCTCGAGCCCGGGTGCGCCCGCGGCGACGGCGGCGGCGACCGCGGCCTGCAGCGCCGTGAGGGTGAGCGTCGAGAGCGCGACCGTGCAGGCGTTGTAGGTGCGGCCGTCGGTGTCCCGGACGGCGGCTCCCTCGGCTGCTCCGGTGCGGGCCCGGGCCGACCGGGCCAGGATGACGATCTTCGCGTCCTCCGGGTCGAGGGCGGAGACGTCGAGGGCAGTGGTCGCCGGGTCGGTCACGAGCGATCCTTCTCTGGTCGGGCGCCGACCGGTTCGGCGGCGGTCTCGGCGTCGCCGCGCTCGGACCGGTGGGGTTCCGCGTGGTCGGGTCGCGGTCCGTCGGGTCCGGGTTGCCATACCAGCACGGTCTTGATCCGCATGCGTCCGCGGGCGTCCTCCTCACCCTCGGCGCGCATCCGCAGCCCGCCGACCTCGGCTTCCGACCCGGGGAGCGGGACCCGGCCGAGCCGCTGGGCGAGCAGGCCGCCGACGGTCTCGACGTCCTCTATCTCGAACTCGACGCCGGTGGCCTGACTCAGATCTTCCACCGGCAGACGCGCCGAGACGCGCAGCGTCGTCTCGTCGATCCGGTCCAACGGACGGTGCTCAGCGGCGTCGTACTCGTCGATGATCTCACCGACGATCTCCTCGAGGATGTCCTCGATGGTCACCAGGCCGGCGGTGCCGCCGTACTCGTCGACGACGAGGGCCATGTGGTTGCGGTCGCGCTGCATGTCGCGCAGCAGCGCGTCGACCCGCCGGGAGTCGGGCACGAACGAGGCTGGGCGCATGACGTCGGAGACGGTGCCGGCACCGGTGTGCCCGCCCCCGCTGTGCCCGCCCCCCCGGGCGACGTCGCCGGCCTGGGTCGTGTGTCGGATGAGGTCCTTGAGGTAGACGACGCCGACGGTGTCGTCGACGTTCTCACCGATCACCGGGATGCGGGAGTGACCCGAGCGCAGGGCGAGGGCGAGGGCCTGGCGGACCGACTTCTCGCGCTCGATCCACACCATCTCGGTCCGCGGCACCATCACCTCACGGGCGATGGTGTCGCCCAGCTCGAAGACCGACTGGATCATGGCGCGCTCGCCGCCGTCGACGAGCCCGCGGGCCTTGGCCAGGTCGACCATCTCGCGCAGCTCGACCTCGGACGAGAACGGGCCCTCGCGGAAGCCCTGGCCCGGCGTCACCGCGTTGCCCACGACGATCAGCAGGCTCGCGAGCGGCCCGAGGAGCCGTCCCAGCGCGCGCACCGGGCCGGCGAGGGCGCAACCGACGGCGTAGGGGTGCTGGCGGCCGATGGTGCGGGGACCGACCCCGATGAGCACGTAGGAGACCACGGCGACGACCACCGCGGCGACGAGGACGGCGAGCGCGTCGGCGTCGATGAGCTGCAGCGCGACGAAGGCGGCGAGGACGGCGACGACGGCCTCGCTGGTCAGGCGCAGCAGCAGGAGGAGGTTGAGGTGACGCGGGCGGTCCGAGAGCACGGCGGCGAGCGCGCGGGCCCCTGCCCGCCCCTCCCGCACGAAGTACTCGACGCGGGCCCGCGAGACCGAGGACACCGCGGCGTCGGCCGCGGCGAACGTCCCCGCCAACGGCACCAGCAGGACCGCCGCGACGAGTTCGCCGATCTGCGCGCTCGTCACGACCCGTCCGGGCTCGGATCGCCGGGACCCGAACGGCCGGCCGGCGTGTCGGTGTCGGTGTCGGCGAGGCCGACGGTGTCCAGCACCCGGTCGTCGGCGGCCTGGCGGCGGGCGTCCTCGGCGTCGCGACGCTCGTCGGCGGCGCGGCGGCGCTCGTCGCGCTCCCGCGTGGCCCGCGCGGCGTGCCAGTCGGCGAGGAGCTCGGCCTGCAGGGCGAACATCTCCTTCTCCTCGTCGGGCTCGGCGTGGTCGTAGCCCAACAGGTGCAGGACGCCGTGCACGGTGAGCACGTGCAGCTCGTCGTCGAGCGAGTGGCCCGCGGCCGCCGCCTGGTCGCGAGCGAACTCCGGGCAGAGGACGATGTCGCCGAGCAGCGCCGGACCCGAGAGCGGCGCGTCGGGACGCTTGGCCGAGTCGAGCTCGTCCATCGGGAAGCTCATGACGTCGGTGGGCCCGGGCTCCTCGAGCCACCGCTCGTGCAGCTCCGCCATCGGGGAGAGCTCGACGAGCATGATCGAGAGCTCCGCGAGCGGACTGACGCCCATGCGCTCGAGCGTGTGCCGCGCGACCTCGACGATCGCCGTCTCGCCGACCTCGACGCCCGACTCGTTGGCGATCTCGGTGCTCACCGTGTCCTCGTGCTCATGGCCGCTAGCGTCCCCGACGGTCCCGGCGGGCCTGCGGCGGCCCGGTCCGCGGGGCCCGGTCCACCGGGCCGACGGGCTGCGGGCCCGACCGTTCCTGCCGGGCGTCGTAGCGGCCGTAGGCGTCGATGATGTCGGCGACGAGACGGTGACGGACCACGTCGGAGCTGGAGAGCTCGCAGAACTCCACGTCGTCGACACCGTCGAGGATCTGGCGGACCACCGCGAGCCCCGAACGCGACCCGCCGGGGAGATCGACCTGGGTCACGTCGCCGGTCACGACGATCTTGGAGTTGAACCCGAGGCGGGTGAGGAACATCTTCATCTGCTCGGGTGTCGTGTTCTGCGCCTCGTCGAGGATGATGAACGCGTCGTTGAGGGTCCGACCGCGCATGTAGGCCAGGGGCGCGATCTCGATGCTGCCGGCGGCCATCAGCTTGGGCACCATCTCGGTGTCGAGCATGTCGTTGAGCGCGTCGTAGAGCGGGCGCAGGTACGGGTCGATCTTCTCCGAGAGCGTGCCGGGAAGGAAGCCGAGCCGCTCCCCCGCCTCGACCGCCGGGCGGGTGAGGATGATGCGTGTGACCTGCTTGGCCTGCAGCGCCTGCACGGCCTTCGCCATCGCGAGGTAGGTCTTTCCGGTGCCGGCGGGGCCGATGCCGAAGACGACGGTGTTGACGTCGATCGCGTCGACGTAGCGCTTCTGGTTCAGCGTCTTGGGCCGGATGGTGCGCCCGCGGCGCGAGACGATGTCGAGGCTCAGCACCTCCGCCGGGGACTCGACGCCCGTGTCGTCCGCAAGCATCCCCACGGTGCGGCGCACGGCGTCCGGGTCGATCTGCTGGCCGCGGCTGGCCAGCACGACCAGCTCGGCGAACACCCGCTCGGCGAAGGCGACGTCGGCCGGCGTCCCCTGCAGGGCCAGCTCGTTGCCGCGAACGTGCACGTCGGCGTCGAGGAGGCCCTCGGCCTCGCGGAGGTTCTCGTCGCGCTGGCCGAGCAGGCCCAGCAGGGCCGCCTCCGGCACCACGATGCGCGACGCGCCCTCGCGGACCGCGGAGCTCGCGGGCGGTGTGAGCGCGGGTCTGGGCGTGCGGGGTACTCCGTGCGGTCCCTGGCCGGTCACGTGCAGATCGGTCCTGCTTTCTGCGAGGCTCTCCTCGGGGGCCCGGCCCCGGGATCGGTCGCCGCCATCCTAGACCCGACGCGGCCTCGCCGACCCCGCCGAGCCCTGACCCTCCTGCGGGCGCCTGACCCTCCTGCCCTGACCCTCCCGCCAGCGTCCGCTGCTCACAGGAGACGGAGGACCTCCTCGCGCACGGCCGCCCACGCCGGGGTCGAGGGGTCGATGAGCTCGAAGTGGTCGGCCCCCTCGATCGGTCGGAGCCGGGCCTGCCCGCCCGCGGCGACGGCCGCGTCGACGTAGCGGACGCTCTGGTCGATGGGCACGGTGGTGTCGGCGGTGCCGTGCACGGCCACGACCGGCACCCCGGCGGGGACGAGGGCCGCGGGCGAGGTCACGGCATACCGGTCGGCGTACGCCGCCGGCGGGCCGCCGAGCAGCGCGACCGTCGCGCCCCCGCCGAGGTCCTGGTACGCGGCGGCGGCGAGGTCGAGCACGCCGGCCTGGGCCACCGCCCCGCGCGGGCGCACCACGGGAGCGGCGCCCGGCGCGGGGGCCCGGAGCCGGGTCCGCGACACCGCCCACACTGCGAGTTGCCCGCCTGCGGAGTGGCCGATCACGACGACGCGGGAGAGGTCGAGCCGGCCACCGGCGGCCCGCTGACCGGCGCCGGCGAGCCCGTCGACGGCGGCGGCCACGTCGTCGAAGGTCATCGGGAAGCCCCCGGTGCCCCCGGTGCGGCGGTACTCCACGTTGAGCGCGGCGACGCCGGAGTTGGTGAGGTCGACCGCGAGCGGCGTGCCCAGCTCGAGCCCGTAGGCCGCGCGCCAGTAGCCGCCGTGCACGACCACCACGACGGGCAGCGACGGCGCGGTCCCCGACGGCATGTGCAGCACCGAGTACTGGGAGGGGTCGGGACCGTAGCGCAGCGGCCCCGCCCCCGGCGTCCCCGGGACGGTGGGCGGGGTGGCGGGCGCGGTAGCGGGCCCGGCGGCCGGGAGCCCCGCGGACCGGCACGCGGTGAGCAGGCCGGCGGCGGAGAGAGCGCCGCACGCGCCGAGGAGCCCGAGCATGGACCGGCGGTCGGTCATCGGGGGCTCCGCCACCGGTCGGTCCGCGCGCCGAGCGCCCCGAGCGCGACGGCGGCCGCGGTGGAGGTGCGGACGACGGCGGGACCCATCGCGACGGCGAGGGCGCCCGCGTCCGCGAGGGCGGCGTGCTCGGCGTCGGTGATGCCGCCCTCGGGGCCGGCGACGAGGACGAGCTCCCCGCGGGCGGGCAGATCGGCGTCGGCGAGCGAGGTCGCGGCGGTGCCCTCGAGGACGAGGGCCGACGCGGCGTCGGCGACCCGGCGGAGGAGCTCCGGGGTCGAGAGCGGGTCGTCGACGGCGGGGACGGCTGCGCGCCGGGCCTGCTTCGCGGCCTCCCGCGCCGCCGTGCGCCACCGCGCGAGCGCCTTCTCCCCGCGCGCGCCCTCGTCCCAGCGGGCGATGCTGCGCTCGGCACGCCACGGCACCAGGGCGTCGACCCCGGCCTCGGTGGCGAGCTCGACGGCGAGCTCCCCGCGGTCGCCCTTCACCAGGGCCTGCACGAGCGTGACGCGTAGGGCCGGGGGCTCGTCGACCCGCCGCGCGAGGATCGTGAGGGTGACGGCGGCCGCGGCCACAGCGGTCACCGTCGCGCGGGCCCGGACGCCCGCTCCGTCGCCGACGAGGACGACCTCGCCGGGACGCACCCGCCGGACGCCGGCGGCGTGCCGACCCTCCGCGCCGTCGAGCAGCACCTCGCCGGTGGCGGGCACGTGCTCGACGAGGAACATCAGCGGCCGCGTCCAGTCCGCCGTCGGGGCCTCCTGCCCCTCGCGGCCCTCGCGGCCCTCGCGGCCCTCGCGGCCCTCGCGGCCCTCGCGGCCCTCGCGGCCCTCGCGGCAGGGATGGGGCTCTGCTGTCACGGAGTGCCAGGAATGGCGCATCGCTGACGCCGGCCCTCGCGCCCCTCGCGCCAGGAATGGGGCTCTGCTGTTACGGAGTGCCAGGAATGGCGCATCGCTGACGCCGGGAGGTGCCGGGGGCCGGTCACCGCCGACCTCCACGACGCCGACCGAAGAGGCCGTTGCGAGCCGCCGAGAGCTCGGGGCGCTCCTCGCCGCGCAGGGTCGCGAGCTCACGCATGAGCTCGGCCTGGCGGGCGTCGAGCTTGTCGGGGACGGCGACGTCGAGGTGCACGTGCAGGTCCCCGCGCCCGCCCGAGCGCAGGCGGGGCATGCCCTTCCCGCGCAGCGTGTAGACGGTGCCGGGCTGGGTGCTCGCCTCGACGTGGAGTTCCTCGTCGCCCTCGAGGGTGCGTTGGCGCAGCGTCGCGCCGAGAGCGGCAGCGGTCATCGGCAGCGCGACGTGGGCGTGGAGGTCGACGCCGTCGCGCTCGAAGTACTCGTGGCGGGCCTCGGTCACCTCGAAGTAGAGGTCGCCGGGGGCGCCGCCGCCGGAGCCGACCTCGCCCTGACCGGTGAGCTTGACGCGCATCCCGTCACCGACGCCGGGCGGGACGTCGACGGTGACCGTGCGGCGCGAGCGCACCCGGCCGTCGCCGTCGCACTGACGGCACGGGTTGGGGATGATCTCGCCGGTGCCATGGCAGACCGGGCACGGGCGCGCGGTGACGACCTGACCGATGAACGAGCGCTGCACGTTCTGGATCTCGCCACGCCCGCCGCAGGTGTCGCAGGGGACGGCGTGCGACCCCGGCTCGGCCCCGCTGCCGTCGCACGTCGCGCAGAGCACCGCGGTGTCGACGGTGACGTTGCGGGTCACGCCGGCGGCGCACTCCTCGAGGGTGAGGTCGAGACGGATCAGGGCGTCGTCGCCGCGCTGGATGCGGCTGCGCGGGCCGCGCCCGCCACCCCCGGCGGCGCCGAAGAAGGCGTCCATGATGTCGCCGAGCCCGCCGAAGCCGGCGCCGCCGAACCCGCCACCGCCCCCGCCGCCGCGCCCGGTCCCGGTGTCCAGGGGGTCGCCGCCGAGGTCGACGATCCGGCGCTGGGACGGGTCGGAGAGGACCTCGTAGGCGTTCTTGACGTCGTGGAACCGCTCGGCCTCGCCGGGGTTGACGTCGGGGTGCAGTTCGCGCGCGAGCTTGCGGTACGCGCGCTTGATCTCCGCGTCGTCGGCCTCCCGAGCGACGCCCAGAATGCCGTAGTAGTCCTTGGCCACGCTGATGGGTACCTCGTTCGATCAATCAGGGTCCGTCGCTCAGGGCCGATTCTCCCGGAGTCGATCGGCGCGATCGCGGGGTCCTGCGACCGTGCGGCGCGCCGACTCGACATCGTAGGCCAGACCGCGGGACTGCCTCGCGAGCGCGCTCCGCGGGCGGGGACCGGCCCGCGCCCCTGCGGCCCCGACACCCCCGGCCATACCGAGGAGATCGTGCTGCTGGTGCTCGAGGGCCTCACCCAGCGCGAGATCGCCGGGCGGTGTCATCAGTTCACCCCTCACCACGAGGTGGCTGATGAGGTCTGTCGATCTCGTCCATCTTAGCGCCGACCCCCTGCCCCATCAGCACGCGCAGCTCTACCTGGAGACGCATGACTGGGGGAAGAGCGTGGCCTTCTGGAAGGCACTCGGCTTCGAGCTCGACTTCGAGACCGGGCCACCACAGCGGGCTGCTCAGTGCCGCGAACGGCACCCGGATTTCCTGGCCGAGCAGTCCGTGGAAGATCCCGTGGGTCTGGACGTCTACTTGGGCGTGACCGACCCGCAGTACTGCCGGCCGGAGCCACCGGTCGAAGTCGTGCAGCCCTTCGCCGCGACGCATTGGGGCACACAGGTGATGAAGGTCCGGGATCCCGACGGCCGTCTATTCCGACTGGAGGCCGGCGCCGATGCGTAGCCGAGGCAGCGGCCACCCTACGATGCGAGAGGCAGGTTGGTGATGGCGATCACCGGAACGCACGCGATCATCTACGCCGCGCACCCCGATCAGACCCGCGCCTTCCTGCGTGACGTGCTCGGGATGCCCCACGTCGACGCCGGCGACGGCTGGCTGATCTTCAAGACACCGCCCGCGGAGCTGGGTGTGCACCCCACCCACCCGGACCAGCCCGCTACCGGTCATGAGCTCTACCTCATGTGCGACGACATCGGGCGACCGTCGCCGAGCTCACCAACAAGGGCGTGGAGTTCACCGCGCCGATCGCCGACCAGGGCTTCGGCCTCGTCACCGCACTGCTCGTGCCCGGAGGCGGCGAAATCGGGCTCTACCAACCGCGCCACCCGGTTGCCTACAACCTCTGAAACCACGGCCTACGATCACAGCCGAGTGTGACCTCGTCCCCCATCGAGCGCGGCGAAGAGTGCAGCGGCACGCGTCGGCCTCAGCCCCCGGCGACGATCTCCCCGACGTAGCGGGCCACGGCCCGCACGGCGGCGATGGTCGCGGGGTAGTCCATCCGCGTCGGGCCGACGACGCCCATCCCGCCGAGCGCGGTGCCCCCGGCGCCGTAGCCGATGGAGACGGTGGACGTCGCCCACAGATCCTCGGACTCGTTCTCCTCGCCGATGCGCACCGTCACGGTGCCCGGGTCGCTGGCCTGGGCGAGCAGCCGCAGCACCACGACCTGCTCCTCCAAGGCCTCGAGCACCCCGTGCAGCGACCCCGCGTCGGTGATGTTGCGCGCGAAGTTCGCCGTGCCGCCTAGGACCAGACGCTCCTCGGAGCGTTCCACCAGCGACTCCACCAGCACGGACGCCACCGTGGTGAGCGTCGCGCGCATCCCGTCCGGACCCTCCTCCGGCAGCTCCGCGACCCGCGCCGCGGCCAGGGTCAACGGCTGCCCGACGAGCACGCCGTTGAGCAGCGTCCGCAGCCGGGCGACGTCGTCGTCGCAGAGGACATCCCCGAGGTCCACGACGCGCTGGTCGACCCGTCCGGTGTCGGTGATGAGCACCAGCATGAGGCGGGCGGGGCTCAGCGCGACGATCTCGAGGTGGCGCACCGTGGAGCGGGTGAGCGTCGGGTACTGGACGATGGCGACCTGACGGGTGAGCTGCGCGAGGAGCCGGACCGACCTGCGCAGGACGTCGTCGAGGTCGACGGCGCCCTCGAGGAAGCTCGAGATGGCCCGGCGCTCGGCGATCGAGAGCGGCTTGACCTGGTGCAACCGGTCCACGAAGAGCCGGTAGCCCTTGTCGGTGGGGATCCGCCCGGCGCTGGTGTGGGGCTGGATGATGTAGCCCTCGTCCTCCAGCGTGGCCATGTCGTTGCGCACAGTGGCGCTGGAGACGCCGAGGTTGTGCCGGTCGACGATCCCCTTCGAGCCGACGGGCTCGTTGGTGGCCACGAAGTCGGCGACGATCGCCCGGAGCACCGCGACCCGGCGTTCGTCGGCGTTCATCGCGGCGTACCTCCCGTCCCGGTCGCCGTGCCGTACCCGGGCGCGACCCCGGACGGCCCATCGTAGGCCAGTCAGTCGCCGGTCAGGGCCATGGCGACGCCGTCGGCGAGGAGCCGTCCCCGCCGGGTGAGAACGGCTCGTCCCCGCTGCCAGTCCCCCGCGGACAGCAGTCCGTCGCGGGCCGCCCGGGTCCCCGCGTCGCGCCCGACCGGGTCGAGGACGCCCACCGCGAGCCCGTCGACGGTGCGCAGGTCGAGCAGGACCCGTTCGACGTGGCGCTCGACGGGGCCCAGCGTCTCCCGGGCCTCGGCGGGCGAGCGTCCCGCGGCGAGGGCGGCGCTGTAGCGGGCGGGGTGTCGCACGTTCCACCACCGGGTGCCCCCGACGTGGGAGTGCGCGCCCGGCCCGGCGCCCCACCAGTCCCCGCCCGACCAGTACCCGAGGTTGTGGCGGCAGCGCGCCGCGGGGTCGCGCGCCCAGTTCGACACCTCGTACCAGCCGAACCCCGCACCGGTCAGGGCATCGTCGACGATCTCGTAGCGGTCGGCGAGCACGTCGTCGTCGGGCATCGGGAGCTCACCGCGGGTGATACGGCGGTGCAGGGCCGTGCCCTCCTCGACGATCAGGCCGTAGGCGGAGAGGTGGTCGGCGCCGGAGGCCAGGACGGCGTCGAGGGAGCGGCGCAGGTCGTCGTCGGACTCGGTCGGCGTGCCGTAGATCAGGTCGAGGTTGACGTGGGCGAGCCCCGCGTCGAGGGCGCTGTGGGCGGCCGCGACGGCTGCGCCCGGGGTGTGGCGGCGGTCCAGGACGGCGAGGACGTGGTCCACATCGGACTGCATCCCGAGGGAGAGCCGTGTGTAGCCGGCGTCGGCGATCCGACCGAGCAGCTGCGGGCCGGTCGACTCGGGGTTGGCCTCGGTGGTGACCTCCGCCCCGTCGGCGAGCCCGAAGGTCGTGCGCACGGCGTCGAGCACCGCGGTCAGCCCGTCGGGACCGAGCAGCGTCGGCGTGCCGCCCCCGACGAAGACGGTGTCGGCCCGCGGCAGCCCGGGGGAGTCGGCGCCGTCGAGGACGCGGGCGGCCAGGTCGAGCTCGCGACGCAGCCCCTCGAGCCAGGACGCCGGCGAGGACGGGTCGTCGCTCGCGGCCAGGCTCGCGAGATCCAGATCGGCGGCGGTGTAGGTGTTGAAGTCGCAGTAGCCGCACCGCGTGGCGCAGAACGGGACGTGCACGTAGACGCCGAAGGGGCGCGCGCCGAGCCCGCGGAGGCTCGCCGGTGGCAGCGCGCCGCCAGCCGGCGCCGGGTCGCCGCCCGGAGGCACGGAGGGCATCGCTCCAGTGTGCCCGCGCGGCACGCGGCGTTCGCCCGGCGGACGGGCCACGCGATGGCGCCGCGCGACGGCGTGGGCGGGGTCACCCGGCGCGGGTGGGGTCGCCCTGGTGGAAAGTGTCGGTGCGCCGTGGCACTCTCGTAGCCGTGCACGCGCTCCGACTCCGCCTGGTGGCTCGACGCCACGTCGACCTCTCGCGGGTGTCCAGCGACCTGTGCCGTCCGGCGAGCTGATCACCGCCGCTGACCGCCCCTGACGGGGCACCCACCCCCAGCCGGCGAGCGTCCCGTGCCCGGCGGAATGCCCGCGCGCCCGGTTGCTGCGCCACGTACTCGGAGGAACGCACACCCATGGCTCCCACGAGCGCTCCATCGAGCGAGGGCGCCTCCACCCCGGAGGAGTCGTACGCCGAGACCACGCCACTCGGCCTCCGAGGCGACGACCCCGCGACGCCGCGGCGTCCGCGCACGGTGCCCGGAAAGGGACGGGCGCGGGCCGAGGGGCAGTGGGCGCTCGGGTACCGCGAGCCGCTGAACAAGAACGAGCAGTCCAAGAAGGACGACCACCCGCTGAACGTGCGGGCGCGCATCGAGAACATCTACGCGCACCGCGGCTTCGACTCGATCGACCCGGCCGACCTGCGCGGCCGCTTCCGCTGGATGGGCCTCTACACGCAGCGCGAGCAGGGCATCCCCGGCACCGCGACGGGCCACATCGACGAGGAGGAGCTGGACGCGCACTTCTTCATGCTGCGGGTGCGCGTCGACGGCGGGGCCCTGACGACCGAGCAGCTGCGCGTCATCGGCGAGATCTCGCAGACCTTTGCCCGCGACACCGCCGACGTGACCGACCGCGAGAACGTCCAGCTGCACTGGGTCCGCGTCGAGGACGTCCCCGAGATCTGGCGTCGCCTCGAGTCGGTCGGGCTCTTCACCACCGAGGCCTGCGGCGACTGCCCCCGCGTCGTGCTGGGCTCACCGGTCGCCGGGATATCCGCCGACGAGGTCCTCGACGGCACCCCCGCCGTCGAGGAGATCGTGGAGCGCTTCATCGGCGACCACTCGCTGGCCAACCTGCCCCGCAAGTTCAAGACGGCGATCTCCGGGCAGCCCGACGTCGCCCACGAGGTCAACGACATCTCCTTCGTCGGCGTCGTTCATCCCGAGCACGGCCCCGGTTTCGACCTCTTCGTCGGCGGCGGGCTGTCGACCAACCCGAAACTCGCCGTCCGTCTCGGCGCCTGGGTCCCGCGCGACGAGGTCGCCGAGGTGTGGCGCGGAGTCGTGGAGGTCTTCCGCGACTACGGCTACCGGCGGCTGCGGACCCGGGCGCGCATCAAGTTCCTCGTTGCCGACTGGGGTCCCGAGCGCTTCCGCCAGGTCCTCGAGGACGAGTACCTGCACCGCAGGCTCGTCGACGGCCCGGCGCCCGCCGCGGTCGCCGGCACGATCGACCACATCGGCGTCCACGACCAGCTCGACGGGCGCCACTACGTCGGCGTCGCTCCACCGTCGGGGCGCACGAGCGGCTCGACGCTGGTCGAGGTGGCGAAGGCCGCGGAGACCGCGGGTTCGGGCCGCGTCCGGCTCACCCCGTACCAGAAGATCCTGGTCCTCGACGTGACGCAGGAGAACCTCGACACCCTGATCCCGGCGCTCGAGAACCTCGGCCTGCCCGCGAACCCCTCGCCGTGGCGGCGGGCGACCATGGCGTGCTCGGGCATCGAGTTCTGCAAGCTCGCCTTCGTCGACACCAAGGACCGCTCCGGCGAGCTCGTCGACGAGCTCGAGCGCCGCCTCGCCGACGTGCAGGACACCCTCGAGCACCCGATCGCGATCCACCTCAACGGCTGCCCCAACTCCTGCGCACGCATCCAGGTCGCCGACATCGGGCTCAAGGGCCAGATCGTCTCCGACGCCGACGGCACCCCGGCCGCGGGCTTCCAGGTCCACCTCGGCGGCGGCCTCGGTCTCAACGCCGGGTTCGGACGCAAGCTGCGCGGGCACAAGGTCCTCTCCGCCGACCTCGGCGACTACGTCGAGCGGATCGTGCGGGCGTACGCCGAACACCGCGAGCCCGGCGAGCGCTTCGCCCGCTGGGTCGTGCGGGCCGACGAGGACCTCCTCCGATGAGGGCCTTCCCGCTCCGGGACGATCTCCGGACGAACGCCCTCGACGCCGGTGAGCGCTTCGCCGCCCTCGAGGAGGCAGGCGCATCCACTCCGGCCGGCCACGAGGAGCTCACGCGAGGGGTCCTCGCGTGGGCGGCCGGGACGTTCGGCGAGAAGCTCATCGTCGCCTCGAACATGCAGGACGCGGTGTTGATGGAGCTCGGCGCCGCCGCGCGTCCCGGTGTCGACGTCCTCTTCCTGGAGACCGGCTACCACTTCGCCGAGACCCTCGGGACGCGCGACGCCGTCGCCCACACCTACGGCGTCCGCGTCGTCGACGCCCGCCCTGATCACTCGGTCGCCGACCAGGACCGGCTCGAGGGCAAGGACCTCTTCGCCACCGACCCGGGCCGGTGCTGCGAGCTCCGCAAGGTCGTGCCGCTGCAGCGCACGCTGGCCGGCTACGACGCGTGGGTCACCGGGGTCCGCCGCGTCGAGGCGCCGACCCGCGCGCACACCCCGCTGATCACCTGGGACGAGCGTCACCAGCTGGTCAAGGTCAATCCCCTCGCCCACTGGACCGACGAGCAGATGGACGCCTACATCACCGACCACCGAGTGCTGGTCAATCCGCTGGTCGCCGCGGGCTACCCCTCGATCGGGTGTGCACCCTGCACGCAGAAGCCCGCCCCGGGCGCCGACCCCCGGTCGGGACGCTGGGCCGGCTTCTCCAAGACCGAGTGCGGGCTGCACGGGTGACCGCCGGCACGCAGGACGTCACGACGCTGCCGAGTGCGAGAGGCCAGCTCGACACCCTCGAGTCCGAGGCGATTCACGTCTTCCGCGAGGTCGCCGGCGAGTTCGACCGCCCAGTGATCCTGTTCTCCGGCGGCAAGGACTCGACGCTGCTGGTGCACCTCGCGCGCAAGGCCTTCTGGCCCGCGCCGATGCCGTTTCCGCTGCTGCACGTGGACACCGGGCACAACTTCGACGAGGTCATCGCGTTCCGCGACCGCCTCGTCGCCGAGCAAGGCCTGACCCTCGAGGTCGCGTCGGTGCAGGATTACATCGACGACGAGCGCCTCGAGGAGCGCGCCGACGGCACCCGCAACCCGCTGCAGACCCAGCCGCTGCTCGACGCGATCGCCGAGCATCGCCACGACGCCGTGTTCGGCGGGGGGCGCCGCGACGAGGAGCGCGCCCGCGCGAAGGAGCGCATCTTCAGCCTGCGCACCGCGTTCGGCGCCTGGGAACCGTCACGCCAGCGCCCCGAGTTGTGGAACCTCTACAACGGCCGGCACAAGCCCGGGGAGCACGTCCGGGTGTTCCCGCTCTCGAACTGGACCGAGCTCGCCGTCTGGCGCTACATCGAGCGCGAGGGCATCGAGCTGCCCGACATCTACTACGCGCACATCCGCGAGGTGTTCCTGCGCGACGGGATGTGGCTGACGTCGGGCCCCTGGGGTGGACCCCGCGCGGACGAGACCGTGGTCGAGAAGACCGTCCGGTACCGCACCGTCGGCGACGGCTCGTGCACCGGGGCGGTCGCGTCGGACGCGGCGTCGCTCGACGCGGTGCTGGCCGAGGTCCGCGAGAGCCGGCTCACCGAGCGCGGTGCCACCCGGGCCGACGACCGGATGTCCGAAGCCGCCATGGAGGACCGCAAGCGGGAAGGCTACTTCTGATGACCCACCCCGACCCGACCC
>JAABVA010001102.1_pt1 | contig 29779 bp, 22 predicted proteins | sample 5560331 | NCBI WGS metagenome assembly JAABVA01 (sample SAMN12812661, study PRJNA571458) | rock metagenome | isolation source: Antarctica rocks | place: Antarctica: Victoria Land, Mt New Zealand sud | collected 2016-01-07 | reverse complement strand
ATATTGAATACGTCGGCAATCAATCGTTACCGCAAGAATGCGGCACATCCAACGCCAACACCACTACCCGATGGCGAGGAATTTTACCTGTATAACCAGATTCGGGATTTGAGCGGGCAAGAATTGAGTACGGGTGCGGAAGAAGAGGTACTAAGTAAATACCTGGACGAGGACGTGTTCAAAGCATTGAATGATCTACCACCGAATTTTCGTATGGCGGTCATCCTGGCGGACATCGAGGGACTCTCCTACAAAGAAATCGCAGAGGCACTACAAATTCCGATTGGTACGGTGATGAGCCGTATCTCGCGTGCGCGACGCCAACTGCAACAATCATTGTGGAAGTATGCACAAGATAAAGGCTACGTGAAAGCAGAGGCATCGTGAAGACGGCGTACCTTTTGGAGGCGCATCGTGTTATGCAGCGAAGGCGCAAGCGAAACTCCCTGAGAGGAGAGAGCTTGCGCTACATTCCTAGTCATTAGCCGCCGAAGCGTTACGAACAATGTCGCTCCCAGTATGTGTGATACGGACATTGACGCAACGTCGATCCATCATATCTATTGAGCGTGTTACCAATCCTTTGCGCTCCAAGCGAAGAACCGCCTTTGTCGCAGCCGCAGAACTTACTCCTAGATTTGATGCAATTTCACCTACAGACCAATGACCGCGCCGTGCCAAAAATGTCAACACCTCCGCCTGACGTGGAGTGACACTAATGGTTTCTCCTTGTATAGTAGTCATGCTTCTCTCCTACAAAGAATGCTTTTAGATAAGAGGAACGAGATATGCGTTCCCCCATAAGACGTTATGTAGAGAGAAGTCGGGTACAGTTCTCTTTTCATCTATCCCCTTGCTACCGTAAAGAGAGATTTCGCAATGCTTGTATATCAACTTGAAGGTCTGGTACGCTGCAGTGCAGGGTAAAGAAAAAGGAACTTCCTTCACCTTCTTGACCGCTACTTTCTACCCAGATAGTGCCACCCATCGCTTCGACCAGTTGTTTACAGATAAATAGCCCTAAACCAGCACCGCGTGTGGGACTATTCATGTCGCGTTCGAGGCGTACAAAGCGTTCAAAGAGTCGATTTTGCTCTTCCAGGGGAACACCAGAGCCATAGTCACGCACACAGACAGTGACATATTCGGCATCACTTTCGGCAGAAATCTCTATATTTGTGCCACGCGGGGAATATTTGAGGGCATTGCTTACAAGATTGAGCAGCACCTGACGCAGACGAATGGCATCGGCCATCACAGAAATTGTCGGAGGGATTGCAATAGAAACGGTTCGTTGCTCCCGTTTGGACATGGCCTCGATAATTTCCACGATATGAACCGCCGATTCTACCAGCAAGACCGAACTCATCTTTGTATTTTCAGCATCCACCTGTACACGGTTCGCGTCCATAATGTTGTTTACCATCAACGTCAACTCATCGCAACCACGATGTGCCTTTGAAATAAAGTCGGCTCGTGTGTCGGCATTGAGGGTCACGTTATATTCTTCTAAGAGTTCGATATACCCAAGAACAGCGGTCAGAGGAGTACGTAGTTCATGTGAGGCGGTCATAATGAACTGATCTTTGAGGGCATCGAGTTCTTTCTGGCGTTCATAGGCGGCACGAAGTTCAATAGTAATCCTGGTGTTTTCCAGTGTAGCAGCACATTGGCTGGCAAACATCTCCAGGACGTGTATTTCCTCTTGAAAGAAGAGATGTGGTCGTGGATAGGTGACAATGAGGATACCAAGATGTTTCTCACCTTTACTGAGAGGAAGCCACGCGAATGGAAAATCTGGTTTTGTATCCAAACATGATGGGATTGCGGTAGAGCCTTCACCACGAGGGTAGATTTTTTGTCCTGTATAGTAATATGGCAACCAGTCCTCTGGCAGCATCTTGACATGTTGAGAGAAGGAAAGCCGTATGTTGGTGCCTGCACAGGTTGTTCGTTGTAAACGTTGCTCTGCTCTATCATATAAGCATATTTCCACGCCTGCATTCATAGCTTCGGCAGCAATTGTAGTAAAGAGAGACACAACCGTTGTAAGATCAGGTTGCTCACTGGAAGACAGAGTACTCGTCTTGTAGAGGTCGTTCAGCAAGACTGCGTGCATCCTCGAACGCTCTTGTAAACGGGCAGTCTCCAGGAGATAGGAATAGCGTGTAAGTAACAACTGCACGATTTCAAAATCGGGACCAGCATACGATTGCTGATCGGCACGCTCGCCCAATACAAGCAAAGCAATCATCTTGCCTTGTGAGCGTACAGGCACAAGCATGGGATTATTTTGTTCTGTGGGGTCTACAGAGGTCAAATAGCGACCTAAACCAACAGGCATATCCGCCTTCGCTCGTATCACTTCATGTAGTAACAAGGGACGGTTTGAGGCGGACAGGCGTTCTTCGACATTTGTCTGTAACGCCAGCGCATCAATCCCGGCAAATGAGGTTGTGGTCAGTTTTGAAGTAAGCAGAGTCATAAGTACACGACGCGGCACATCATTTTGATTGTCTGTTAAGGATGGAAACATATGATAGCAGCCAGTGTCTTCGATGAACACGAAAAGACCGACCTGCATTGTTTTGAACGTTTGTAGAGCGGCAACGGTGATCAGTTGTGCAGCCTTCTCTAAATCGAGGGCTTCATTACCCTCCTTGATAGGTTCCTCAATAAGCTGACGATAGCGCAACGACTCCTTGAAGAGAACACGCTCTGTTAATATTTTCGCTAACCACCATATCATCGGTGCAAGCACGGCCATTGCAATAGCAATCGCGATGACGTAAATTGGAACGCTTGCGCCCCACGCCCTGCCTCCAACAATAGCAACCGCATAGACCAATATCGCGAGAAAGATAGTACCAATAATCCAGTTCACAGTACGACGGATATAGCTATCAAACACAAGGATTTGATAGCGTAAGATAGCATAGCCAAGTGACAAAGGGAGTAGGATGACTGGCAAAGTCGTGATTTGGGCATCAATTGCATAGGGAGATAAAAAATCAATTGTTTGAGGTATTGCAGTCAGGAGCAACAGGGGTGCGATTGCGAGAACTACGCCACTCACAAAAAAGCGTAACTGCTCACGCTCTCTAGGAGTAGATTTGCGGAAAGAAATGATAATAGTGATTAAACTACCGATAAGGGCAAATACATCAGCAAGTAATGCTAAGGTCTCAGACCAACCAGGAAGAGTTAGAGGATAAATTATATATCCTATAAAACTATCGGCTGCCTCAAAACAAAACAAGAACAGTAAAAAGAGAATATACCAGCGTATGGAAGAAAAACAAATAGATCTCCAGAAAATATACACCCACTTGTGCGAAAAAGCAATATTGGGTAACGCAAGATGATTTTTTGGAAAAACTAGTAGTATTGCAGCAAAGAGGATAAGCGCGAATGAACCCGAAAATGTTGATAACGCATATAAAAGCTGAGTATCTTGTACTACAACAGAAGAGATAGTTTCTAGCTCAAAACTTATCATCATAGCGCAGCAAAACGCAAAGAGGAGCAAGGATACTTGGCGATCATGTGAATAAAACCATATCAGAGAACCGATGGTAAGAAAAATAAGGGCAACTGTCAGCGAAAAACCAAAAGAAATCCATACAGGCAAAAGAAAAGCATGGAACGCTGTTATATGAGAAAAAGTTTGTTCAGCATCAACAAAGGCCAGCGCAAAAAATAGTATCAATGCACCCAAAATAACTGCTAGTCGATTGGCTCTAAAACGTTTCCAAACGCCATGTTTCATATCCAACCCTCATTCCTCCAGCCAACATCTCTGCTACGCGAAGTTCAGCAAAAGACGTAGTTCGTGAGAAATGGGTTGCCGAACTTCAATTTGCCGCAATATATCATGAGCACGTTCACGATAGAGCAGGCTAATACCCCATGTTGTTATTATACCCTCATGCAAAACATTGTTGAACATCCTCTCCTTCTCTTCATCGTTTGGAGAAGGAGCATGCTGAAGAGCTATGAGCGTATGTGCAGCAAGAACAACGGGCAGAGTCTTTTTTTGGCGCGCAAGGTCCGTTTTTATAGTCCCCTGACTCTCGCCTGTTTGCTGGTATTGGAGGATATGATAAAGGTCATGACTATCGTTGTCAAGTTGATGCGCTATTCCTAACAATTTTCCTAGTTCTGAAAACTGTTCGACTACTTGAGCATTGGCGTTTGCACATAAAGCCCCAACTCTACAGGCCACGCTCATAAGCGATCCAGCTTTTCCCTCGGCAATTTCTACACATTCTTCAGTAGTAAAACTTTCTGCCAATCTCTGTTCCGCTAGAATATCGCGATGTTGACCAGCGGTTGCAGCGAGGACTGCCTCCTGGAAAATATATAGGAGAGACGTTATCCGCGTCGGGGACACGCCTATCTCGGAGAGCGAGAGTACTATTCGATTGGTCAGCATGAGAAGCACTGTTGATATGTTCAAGGCACGGGCAACACCAATACGTGCGATTAGAGAAGTTTGGTCGCCATCCTCGACATCATCGAGGATATCGAGAGCGCATATGAAACACTCAACGGCAACCGAAGCATCACAAGCATAGCGAATGTTTATGTCAGGAGCAAGATATTGAGCAATAAGTAAAGGAAGCAGAGACCATACACCTGTAGAAGGATGAAGTTCCGCATGCTCATCTCGCTTGAACAGAAGTTTTCCAGGTTCCGCGAGCGCATCATGAATGTCATCCTTTAATACAGGATGTAGCATATTCAAAAAGAATTGTAGCCGCTCTCGCAGCACAAATAGAGTTGCATCAAGCGGCATTTGAGGTTTCAACTTACTAGACGCTGGATTTTATTAGTTTTTTATTAACGCCACCATCTGTTTATTTCCATGACATTATTCAGCGCAAGATGTGGCACCAGGCGCATGACCACTTGTGCTACACGTGGTGAAAAGCCTTCGCGCTCAATAACGGCTTCTGGGTTGCTTGCTAGTTCTGTACGGAGCGTCTCCTCTGTCGAAACACGATGGACAAAATTTTTAATCTGCTGTTCTTCCATGATGGGTCAAATCCTTTCGTTCACTAAAGACTGGGATGGCACGTAAGGATACGTACACTACCTATTAACGTGCGTTATTACAAGCAAGCATAGTAAATTCCATTACTTACACATACCTGATGGATAAGCTTCACGTGTAGTAGTAATGATACACGGAGGTATTAGGTAATGCAAGGGTTTTGTGTGAAAAATCTGTGATTTTTTGGCGTCAAGCGAAACATTGATATATTTCAATCGCATGAGATATGGGCTAGAGAGATTGACGGATACGCTCAATGTCTGTAGAATCGGGAGGAACACAAGAAGGGGACGGAATCATGGAAGATATTTCGACACGGCAGGACGAAGAGATATATACGTTGCCTGAGCAAGATGAGTTAGGTGTGCTTAGCAGCACACGCGTTGTGCTTGAGCAAGGCGAATCCGTCTGGATTGCGCTAGAAGGTGTGGAACGTTTAAGCAAGCAATGGATACACGAACATACGCCAGTGCAAACAGCATCGACTCCGCTCTGGGATAATACGTATCATTTTTATGATGGTACAGAGCGAACTCTTAACTGGTTGCTCTTACTCGATGCGCTCAATTTTTGCTTCTGGGCAGAGAAGGGCAGAGAACGATGGCGCGTCTCCTATAAGCAGGAGACGCTCAATGGCTATTGGGCCGAGGCTGCCGCACTTACACGTGCAGTTGAGGAAGGTGTTCCTTTGTGGAACGCGGATTACCTGAGTACGATCAGTGAAGAGGTCGTGGCCTCTATCTTCCGACCTGTTGAGAGTTCGGACCCTATCCCTTTGTTTGAGCAACGTGTTGCAAATGCCAGAGAGGTCGGACGAGTTCTGCTGGAAAAGTATCAAGGGCAATTTGCACAGGCAATTACGCAGACCAATAACAATGCCATCGCACTTGTTCACTTGCTGGCACGCAACTTTTCTTCCTTCAATGACGTCGTATCCTACAGAAAGCACGAGGTACGTTTTTTCAAACGCGCCCAAATTTGTGTTGCTGATATATACGGTTCGTTTGGGGGCAAACACTGGGCGGCGTTTACCAATCTCAGCAAACTCACTATTTTCGCAGACTACAAGCTACCACAGATATTGCGCCACTATGGAGTAATCGAATACCATCCGACATTGGCGGAACGTGTTGATAATCAAGAGTTGTTGGAAGCAGGAAGCGAAGAAGAGGTGGAGATACGGGCTGCAACCATCTGGGCTTGTGAATTGTTACGACGCTCACTAGAGCGACAGGGATACACAATGAACGCACTGGAAATCGATCAAAGGCTGTGGATACTCAGTCAGAAGAGCGAGGACATGCGCCCTTATCATCGCGTGCGAACACAATACTACTAATAGCTATTATTGCGTGACGAGAGAAACAGAGAGAATGTCAACACAAATTCAAACGCTACAAGAGTTGCTTGCGGGGTTAGAGCAACGCCCAATCTCGATACCTGTACAACTGAATTCCGCACTTACAGTCAAAGGAGTGGCATATGACTCGCGCACAGTCGAAGCAGGATGGCTCTTTGTGGCGATACCAGGGGTTCATACCGATGGTCGGCGTTTCATTACGGAGGCGGCGCAGCGCGGAGCGATTGCCGCATTAGGTGAACCACTTGTAGAAACATTTCCCATTCCCTACATTGAAGTTCCAGATGTACGAACCGCGTTAGCCAACCTCGCCTGTGCGTTCTATGGGTATCCAGCACAACACCTCTGTACAATTGGTGTCACTGGTACAGACGGCAAGACGACAACCAGCAATTTAATTACCACTATTTTTGAGGCGGCAGGTATCCCAACCGGACTGATGACGACCGCGAATTTTAAGATGCTGGGGCAAGAATGGGAAAACACAACACGCCAGAGTACACTTGAAGCGGTTGAAATACAGCAGTTGCTGCGGCGCATGGTGGATGCAGGCGTGACACATGCGGTTGTCGAAGCAACCTCACACGGCTTAGCACTGCAACGCGTACATGGTTGCGCCTTCGATGTAGGTGTTGTCACCAATATCACGCATGAACACCTGGACTTTCACAAAACGCTTGATGCTTATCGACGGGCGAAGGCGCGGCTCTTTGAAATGCTCGATCCAATGCGTGACAAAGGAATTGGCACGCATCCAGTAGCGATTTTGAATCGTGATGATAGTAGTTATGAGTTTCTCAAACCATATTGCCACGTTCCTATCCTTGATTACGGCATAGACACACCAGCATCGGTTCGCGCCGTTGATGTGAATTTGCAGGCGCATAGCACCCGTTTCCGCGTTGTACTTCCCGATGCAGAGCAGATCATAGAAACGCAGCTTGTGGGACGGTTCAACGTCAGCAATTGTCTCGCTGCAATCGCAACAGCGTATAGTCAAGGGGTGTCGCTTGAGCAGATTGCACGCGGTCTGGCAACAGTGAAGGGTGTGACGGGGCGTATGGAAAGCATTGATGAGGGACAGCCTTTCGCTGTGATTGTGGATTATGCCCATACACCTGATAGTTTACAGAAGGTATTGGCGACACTACGCCCACTTACAAAAGGAAAGCTCATGGTTGTGTTTGGATCGGCGGGCGAGCGAGATATACAAAAACGTCCTGTTATGGGCCAAATTGCCGCGCAGATGACGGACTTCTTCGTTATTACAGATGAAGACCCACGCGAAGAGGATAGAGAGAAGATTCTGCATGAAATCGCCATTGGTGCTGAGGCAACGGGCAAACGGCAGGGAAAAGACTTTCTCTGTATTGCCGACCGTACTGAGGCAATTCGAGCAGCAATAGCGCATGCAGCAGAAGGTGACACGCTGGTATTGGCTGGCAAAGGGCATGAGCAGAGTATTATTGTCGGACGTGCAAAACTGCCCTGGGATGATAGAAAAGTCACACGAAAACTGTTACAAGAATAGCTATAATTGAGCGAAAAAAAGTGTACAATATGTAAGGGGATAGTACCTCTAACGCCTATATACAGTCCTGTCTATACATGTATCGCGTTTCAAAAGGTGAAGTGTCTAGGCTATTATGACTCACTCTGGGAGATATTATGGTTCCAATGATGCTAGTATGGTTATTGATCATCTTTATAGTTTGCACCGCTGCAAGCCTTATATTTTGTGGTGTAGCAGGAAGGCTATTTCCCAAGTTTCGTAGTGGTGAGTATAAACCGGGGATGCACAGGCTCGATGTACCCGCTGGTGGACGCGAGTTCAAGTCGATAGAGCTTCCCCTTGTTGGCGGTCCTGCGTTTATGCTGGCAATGGTATGTGTAGGTATAGGGGCAGGCTATCTCCTCAATTTCAAGCAAGATCAGTGGACGTTGCTCTTTATTGGTCTAGGGGCGACGGTCGGCTTTATGATTGTTGGTTTTATTGATGATTGGCATAAGGTATATAGTCAAGAAGGACTCTCAGAACGTACCAAGTTCATGGGCGTATTTCTTGTATCAGTGGCTGCCGCAGCACTGTACTTTTTCCTTCTCCCCGGTGGCCGAGAATCGTATAGCCCTTATAAGGACCTGCCTCTATTAGGCAACCTTGTCTGTAGCGTGCATCCCTCCAATGTCGATTCACCCTGCCCGGTTGCTGTTGGACAAATTGCCTACTATGGTTGGCTCTTCTTTCTCATGCTCATGACGGGTGCGATTGGCAGCGTCACATCATTATCAGTTGACTTTAGTGATGGTCTCGATGGTTTAGCAGGTGGTCTGGTATTCAGCGCGGCACTGGCCTTTGGTATCATTGTGACAGGTCTGATCGACCCCAAACACTCAGGCGGGATCGTGCTTGAAGTATTCGCTATTCTCTGTGCAGCAGGGGTACTGGGCTATCTTCCCTGGAACTGGCCTTCATCATGGGCGGCACGCAGAAAGGGAACTGCGAAACGACGCTCATCTATCATAATGGGCGATAGTGGAGCATTGGCACTTGGGGGTATTCTTGCCATGATTGCGGTCTTTTCGCGGCAGGAAATCAATTTATTGATGATTGGTGGTGCCTTTGTACTCGAAGGTCTCTCCGCACTCGTGCAATCGCGCTTGATGACACGTTTCTTCCGCAGACATCTCAAAGTTTTACGTTTTGCCAATACATCCACGCGCGTACCACATACCGAATTTCCATTACCATTTCTCGCGACGCCACTGCACTGTCACTTTGACCTGCTCGGCTGGGATCGACGCCGCCTTGTATATGGTGCATGGGCATTGGGAGCGTGCTTTGCCCTGCTCGGTGTGATGGCTGGTCTAGCACCGCTCCCCTGGGAACGGTACCTGGGTCGTATTCTCGCGCTCGTTCTTGCATGGCTTATCTGGTCGAGCGGCTCGTGGTCGAAACGCTACTTTATTGGTGAGTATCCAGCAGAACGTACACGCCGTCGCAGACTCGCATTATACTACGGCTATCCCTATAAAATTATGGGGCTGAGCCTTTGTCATCTTGTCGAAATCATTGAGGCCAGCGAAAATGTGATCGAGACGCCAGCAGAAGCTGTGACGTTATGGCAGCGGATGAACATCTTTGATGCACGTGCTATGTTAGGTCTCTACTGTTATCGTGCTGGCTACTACCCCGCTGCACTCGCACAATGGACACGCATTCCAGAGAGCAACCGCGCTCTTCGTCCTGAAATTTCTCGGCTCCTGGCTGAGGTCGATACTCGTATCGCCCTGGAAAAACAAGTCACTCAACCAATGCGGCGTATTGTGCGTGCAGAACCAATATTGACAGGCAACTTACCACCCGCCGATCTACCAAATCCATATGAGCCAGTGCGTAGCGAAGAGAAAATTGATGAACATGCTGGTGATTGGACGCCACTACAAACACAGCCGTATGAGCCATATGAGAATGACGACGCGGGCCAACAGGCAACAGCACCATTGAACAATGAGCAAACAATGGTATCTTCTCAAAACGGAAGAAGCACTACATTAGGGTTTGTAGCAGAGCCACATACTCTCGATACGCTGTCACCTACGACATCAGTAGCAACAACACATCAGGGCTGGCTATCACGTTTGCTACGCCTATCATCGACAAAAGAGTAGAGGTAAGCATAAATCTCATTATGCCCTCCGTTCCTCTCTAAACCAGGAACGAAGGCCATAATCATTCACGTCCTGTGGCACTTCTCGTATCACAGTGATGTTGGCGGCCTCTAAACCAGGAACGAAGGCCATAATCATTCACGTATTCTCGATATTAGCACCCTTTGAGACGTAATGGACTAGAACATTGCATTCCAGTCTTACGAGGAACATGGCTACGTCGAACGCATTCCAGACCCAACCGATGGACGAGCGCAGTTGGTACGACGCACAGCAAAAGGGAATATCTCGTTTATGAATACCTAAGCAGCCATCTTCTCTCGTTGCCTGTTCAAGTGAACGTACCTCCATACAAAGTATGGAAGCTTCTACGCGGTTTCCCGTGTTGGACGCGTCCCGCCCAAAAGGTGTTTCTTACCCAGGTTCAAGATGTTGATGGCAGCATTGGTATCCCTGTCCAATTCGGTGGCACAACCGTTTGTCTTATAGTGTATCATGTATAGGCAATTGTGTTTTCAGTACACTTCTCATCTATCGGTTTTCCAATAAGGTCGACGTGTGTGAAGATATCTAAACGAAAGTTTCATTTGAAAGAGGAAGGTGTATGCTGAACGATCCTATTCTGGTTAATGATTGGCATGTTGTAGCCTGTGCATCAGATATTGAAGAGGGAAAACCCCTCGCAATTCGCTTGCTGGAAGAAGACATTGTTTTGTGGCGTGTTGGCAACAGAGTTCACGCTTGGCGTGATATCTGTCTTCATCGAGGAACAAAGCTTTCATTAGGCAAAGTCGAGAACTGTATGCTCGTTTGCCCGTATCATGGATGGACATATAATGAGGACGGGCAATGTGTCCGTTTTCCTGCTCATCCTTTGCAAAAGCCTCCTGCAACAGCACATGCAATTCCCTATCAGGTACAGGAAAAATATGGCTGGATATGGGTAACATTGGGCAAGCCTCTCCATGATATTCCAACATTTCCGCAGTGGGAAGATGCTACTTTTCGTAAAATCCACTGTGGTCCATATGATATGAGCGCAAATGGACCCAGGGTGATAGAGAATTTCCTGGATGTGACACATTTTCCTTTTGTTCATCAAGGGCTGTTAGGAGACCCTGAGCATGCGGATATTACAGACTATAGCGTTGAGACGACTTCTGATGGCGTGACAGCGAAAGATATTAGTGTTTGGCAACCCGATCCTGATGGTACAGGGCAAGGTGCGAGAGTAAGCTATACATATACCGTTATGCGTCCATTGACGGCTTATTTTGTGAAATCTTCTAGCGGTCCTCGTTTCGCAATGTACTTTACAGTTACGCCTGTCGCGGAACGCCGCTCGATTGCATGGACCTATGTAGCGATGGATTATGGGGATATGAGCGATGAACAGGTCAGGACGTTTGAAGATGAAATTACCTATCAAGACATTCCTATCGTGGAATCACAGAGGCCCGAACTTTTACCACTTGATTTGCAAGCTGAACTGCACCTGCGCTCTGATCGAACAGCTATTGCCTACCGTCGATGGCTCAAAGAATTAGGTCTCAGCTTCGGAACAGCTTGAGTATAGCATGCTTTCATCAGAAAAGGTGCATGAGATGTAATAGGGGCTATAGTTCATTACGCCTTCGTCCCGATGGTCAACAGCGACGCGTGCATAATGAACTATAGCCCCTACAGATCGCGTGTCATATCCAGATAATTTGTTAACATTGGTTATTAGCGGCCAGTTTGAGCAAGCTCCACTCGTCTCAGGAAGAAGTAGGCGATACCTGCAAAGATAAGACCAAGCTCAAAACCAATATCCATACCATAAGGAGGGTTGAACAGACGAGCAATTGGACCAACAAAGAGTACCTGGGCAGCCCCAAGATAGACGCCTAGTAGACCAAGTGCAAGAGACACCATAGCGGCCCAACCGATGGGAAGTTTCTCCGGTGTATCCCAATCGTCAACGTTGTATTTCCCCCTTCGGAAGATAAAATGTTCTTCGATAAGAATAATTCCCCAGGGACCAAGCCAGTACGCAATAATCAGCAAAAAGTTAGTCAGGGTGGCGTTAAAGTTGGCAACAGCAGGTATTGCGATCAGCATATAAAACAATGCTCCATACACCGTCCACAAGATACGGTTGACACGCTGGAAGGACTTACCAAGTACCTGCATAGAGAGTCCGAGGCTGTAGGCGTTGGGAATGTTGTTGGCAACAATACTTAATGCAAGCAGAACTAGAAGTACGTTTCCCAGGTTGCCTAAAGGCTTCACTACTGCTACTAGCAGATCGCCTCCGCTCTCCTTATAAGCAGTAGTCAAGGCCATACCAAATATCTCCAAGACAATGCAAGGAAGAGCAACACCTAAGAACGTGAGCCAGAAGACGCGGTCTGTCGGTGTCTCCTCGGGCTGCCTGACATTGTAATCAGAAGCGTAGGAACTCCATCCTGTGGCAAACCCATAGACCGCACCTCCAAAGGAAATGAAGGATGCAATCTCAGCGATGTTCAACGCAGGTGCCGGGATGATTACCACTTTTGGCCCTGTAAGAACCATCAAGATCAGGAATATGATTGCTACTGGTATCCAGGCGTATCGTGCGTAGCTATGAATATACTTGTAGCCATAGATACTGATAATTGTGGTCAACGCTACAATGACGAGAATAGCCACTGGTAGGGGAATAGTTCCTCCGCTCAGTGCTGTTACTAACTGACTACCTACGATGGCGTTGACTGCAGACCAACCAGTACATGCTGCTACATTGAAGAGCGCCATGATTATCGCACCAACCCAACCAAACGAGAAACGCGAAATAACCATTTGTCGCAAGCCTAGTTTGGGACCCATAGTTGAGAAGAAGGCTACTGGAAGAGTGCCAAGAACATTGAAGAGAATGATAGCACCAACACTGTCCCAAAATCCAAGACCAAAAACGGGAACAGCTAATGCTCCAAGGGCAACAGTAGAAATCACCAGGTTCGCCGACAACCAGAGAGTGAAGTTATCGAAGGTGCGTATGTGTAACCTGTTTGTCGGCGCAACACGCTCGATACCCTGCGTCTCAATGCCTCGTTCACGCTCTGGAACGGAGATTGTAGTAGAAGCCATTGAAGAAATTCTCCCTTATAAAAAACTCACACTATGTTGCTTTGATCTTCCCAGGCAGCTTCACCATTCGCTAGTATACTGCCTATAGCGGCAAAAACCAACCAGAGTACGGTAACACCACCAACCACATATCCCCACGTATTTGTTGGAATCTGCTGTGCTATCGGCGAATTGGAAAGTGTGACAATAATAGCTAACACACAAGCAAGAGGGGCAACGATTATACAAGCCCATAGAACGGGCATGGGAAAGATGCGCTGCGCGTGAAAACCTCGTCTATCCCGCACATAAAGTACGAACAGATTGAGAAATAAGAATAAGCTTGAGATTGCCCATATCATACTATGTGCATAGAGACTCACTGTAAATAACTCATTCACAAGATTTACGGGATTGCCAAGCGAGATAAGGTATGGCAAAAGAAAGACAATCGCGGCAAACAATACAGCAACAGTAGTCTGGAACATGATAGCATTGAGAGGAACGCGATTTTCATCAAGCCTCCCAAGCCATGTTGGCAGCCGCCTATCAATAGCACCCACCAGGAGAAGGCGTCCAAAGATACTATTGAGAAGAGCCGTAAAGACGATAAAGAACGCAACGACACAGGCACAGGTGATGCCACCCACGAACTTTCCAAACACCTGATCAATAGTGCTGATGATAGAGAAAGGCCCTTGAAGCGCGGCATGTGGCCCTTGAACGACGAGCAGAGCAATGGTGACGATCATATAACTGGCGAGGACAAGTAGCCCACCTCGGAAGAGGTGCTGTGAAACTACCTTGCGGCTAGTGATCTCACCCCCCATCGTCATCGGAACGTTCACACCTAAGTACGCAAAAATAACAGTGCTAAAAAGCACATAGTTACTTGGGCGAATAGCCAGATCACTGACATTTGTAACGCTCGTAACCATGGGGTGGCCTGTTACCAGCCAAATAAGTGCTGCTAGCCCAAGCAGGGCAATCACACTCAGCATCAGGAGCATGGTTCTGTTGACAAGAATTTGTACCACACGAAACTGCTGCATAGACAGGATTGACGAGAAGATCAGAATGAGAACAATGAACATGCCTTGAAGTCGAGGTTCCGCAAGCCACGTACTATTCAGCCCTTGAAGAAAGGTGACAGCAATTCCCGCGCTACTGACCATTCCCAAGATACCAGCAACCCAGAAAGAAGCACCGACAAAGAAACTCCAGAAACTGCCAAGTGCTTTCTGTGTCCAGTTGTAGATAGAACCTTCATTGGGAAACATCGTTCCCAACTGATTTGTTGCAATGATACAGGGAGCAAAAAAGACGAGAGCGCCGATGATCCAATAGGTAAAAGTAGCAACTCCTGCTCCAACCGTTCCGACCGGATTATTGATGAAGAACATAACCATCAGGAAGGTCATAGTCATGTCGAACAGTCCTAAACGGCGCGGCATTGCCTTAGGTATATAGCTCTCTGATGGAAGCGTATCTTCTCCTACGAGATTCCCTTTGGTTACTATCTGAGCCACCATATTTCCTTTCGCTCTTGCATATAGTTATACATACATATGTAACTCGAATGCGAGAAAAGTGTACAACCGATACACCGAAGAAGCAAGAAAATTCTCTCCCTATAGTACTAATCGCGAGGTAGGCACGCGACAACAATCTAGCGAAGATTGCTTATACTTATCAGTTTAAGGGTATCGTAAACTATTTTCAAAATGTGAGGTAGGTTGCTCTATTGAATGAAGCAACCTACCTCTACGACTGGCAAGGACATATCTCGCTTGCGAATGCCTAAGCAGCCGCCTTCTCTCGTTGATTGTTTAACTCAATTCTCCTCAAGATCAGGTAAGCAATGGCCGCCAGTACGACGCCAAGCTCGAAACCGATGTCGGTGTTGAGCCTTGCAGCAATAGGACCAGTAAAGAGTGACTGCGAGGCACCGAGGTAAACACCCACCAGACCAATTGCCATAGATACTACAGCGGCCCACCCCACAGGCAGTCGGCTACGAGTATTCCAATCATCGACATTGTATCGTCCATGACGGAAGACAAAGTGCTCAATGACAAGAATGATGGCCCACGGACCGAGCCAGTAAGCAATAAGGAGCAGAAAATTATTCAACGTGCCAGAGAAGTTGGCTGAACCAATGAGCGCGATGACAACATAAATTACCGCACCGATAAGTGTCCAGATATAGCGCCTTACCTGCTGAAAGGTTTTCCCAAGCACTTGCACGCATAAGCCCAGACTGTAATCATTTGGAATGTTGTTGGCGACTATACTCAGAGCAAGTAGAAAGAGAATCAGGGAGCCGAAGCCACCTAGTGGACTCATTACAGCCGAAAGTAAACCGCCAACATCACCAGTTTGCCCAAAGGCTTTATTCCATGATGGCATGCTGCCTAATGCTGTGGTGAAGGCCATGCCCAGGATTTCCAGCAACACGCAAGGAACAGCGATACCAAGAAATGTAAGCCAGAAGACGCGACTCGGCGAGGTTTGTTCAGGCTGATTGACATTATAGTCAGCCGCGTAGGAACTCCATCCAGTGGCGAAACCATAGATCGCACCGCCAAAGGTGATGAAGGCAGCAACCTCAGCAAGGCCAGTATGCTGTGCCGCTACAGCACTAAAGTGAGGAGCACCTACGATGAGCAGGATGACGAAGATGATTGCCATAGGAATCCACGCATACCTCTCGTAGCGATGCACGTATCTATATCCATAGATACTGACGATGGTGGTGAGAATGGCAATCAAGAGAATACTCGCCCACAGAGGAATTGCCCCATTACTAAGCGCGACAATCAATTGACCGCCAACAATGACATTCACTGCGGACCAGCCAATACAAGCTGCAATGTTGAAGAGTGCCATGATAATGGCCCCAATCCAGCCAAATGAGAAACGCGAGATGGTCATCTGTCGCAATCCCAATTTAGGTCCTAGAGTGGAGAAAAACGCAGGAGGTAACACACCAAGCACATTAAAAATGATGATAACAGCGACACTATCCCAAAATCCAAGTCCGAAGACGGGGATAGCGAGTGTGCCAAGGGCCAGCGTGGAAATCACGAGATTGGCGGAGAGCCACATGGTGAAGTTATCGAATATGCGAACATCGGTACGAGTCTCAGGCGAGACACGTTCAATACCGTGTGTCTCTATGCCACGTTCTTCGGGAATGGTTACAACATCGGTAGCCATTTCTTCGTCCTCCTAAAAAATAACTAATGATACCTAGCTTGCATCTCAGGAATGATGCATAGAAAGTATAACACAAAAAACACTTTATAGAAATCCCTTTGCAACCTTTTAGTCTTTTGGCGATTGCGTTATATGCATGACTTCATTAGTGAGTGTTTAAACAATAAAACACAAATAGCTGAAACATACTTATAAGCTTTTCTTGCACCTCGTAGCCCTAATGGAGTTCTCCACGTACCAGTGCATATGCAATAGCATTATGGCGTTCAACAAGTGCCGTCAGATCGACATCAAGCAGTATGCCGTTCTGGACGCGCACGCGTCCATTGATGACACTCATATCCACCTGTGGTGGATGACAAAAGACAAGTGAGGCCAATGGGTCGTGAATGGCACCTCCTGCCAGAGCCAATGTATCCAGGCGGTAGCCGATGAAATCTGCCGCCATCCCCGCTGCGAGATAGCCAATATCGTCGCGCCCAAGCACATTGGCACCTCCTCGCGTTGCCAACTCCAACGCCTCATTACTACTCATCGCCGCCGGATTGCCCGTTACACGCTGTAAGAGTAGTGCTTGACGTGCTTCAGCTAGCATATGTGAGCCATCGTTGGATGCCGAACCATCTACGCCAAGGCCAACGCGCACACCTGCTTGCCTCATTTGTCGAACCGGAGCAATACCCGAAGCGAGTCGCATATTTGAGCTAGGACAATGCGCGATACCTGTGCGTGTTCGTCCTAGACGAGTTATTTCATCCGCACCAGGATGCACCATATGTGCATGCCACACGTCTGATCCTACCCAGCCCAGGTCTTCTGCCAGTTCCACAGGTGAGCGACCAAAAGTCTCAGCACAGTATGCCGCCTCATCTACTGTTTCAGCTAAATGTGTGTGCGAATACACACCGTAGGAGCGAGCTAACGCCACACTTTGCCGCATCAGTTGAGGCGAGACAGAGAAGGGCGAGCAAGGAGCAAGCACAATGCGAAGCATGGCATAACGGCTCGCATCGTGGTACTGCTCGATCACCCTCTGTGAGTCGCGAAGGATTGCAGCTTCGTCCTCGACCACACTATCTGGTGGCAGACCGCCTTGTGTTTCACCTACCGACATGGAGCCGCGAGCCGCGTGAAAGCGAAAGCCCATCTCCGTAGCCGCTTGAATCTGATCATCGAGACGTGTACCATTGGGCCAGATGTAGCAATGGTCACTCGACGTTGTACAGCCGGACAGCATTAATTCGGCCAGAGCAATCTTCGTGCTGATATAGATGGCTTCAGGCGTAAGACCTGCCCAGATTGGATAAAGAGTACGCAACCAGTGAAACAAATTTGCATTCTGTGCTTCGGGTAGATTGCGGGTCAACGTCTGGTAAAAGTGATGGTGTGTATTGATCAGTCCAGGAAGAATGAGCATATTGCGTGCGTCTATCACCTGATCCGCAGACTGTGGAAGTTGATCAGTCGCTCCGATTTGCTGGATTATGTTGTCTACTACGTATATACCACCATTCGTCCAACGATGATCGTCATCATCCATTGAAACAAGTAGTTCCGCATGCTGAATAAGCAGCGAGGTCATGCATCCTCCTTAAAGTCCTTCAAACACAATATCCTGTGCGCCTTCCCAGAGAACCAGGCGACCAAGTTCTCGCAGATGCTCATTACCTGATATAATTGTCAAGAAGTGATTGCCCGCTAACTGTCCAAGCTTACTGGCAAAACGCGCCCCCCCATAAGGAAAGAGAATTTCCGTCTCGCTGAAACCTCCTGGATAGAGCAGGATTTGACCTGGGGCCGGGTAGCTGGTGTGATTCTCATAGCCCACCCCTACCTGAAAATCCCCCAATGGAATCCAGGCAGCCTCTCCACTCCATCGTGCGTGAATGATTTTGTTGCGAAACGGCAAGAGTTGTGTGAATGCCGCACATGTTTGTGGTGCATCCTCCTCTTCGAGCCTTGCGGTGAACTCCAAAGAGCCGACGGTGATACGTAGCATATTCAAGATTACTTTCCTCCCGATTTTACCGATTTTAGAGACGTGCGTCTCTCTTAGTTTTGCTAGCAAGTGCGATTGTAATATCTGCCCTCAGAGCATATTATGCCTGATGAAGTGCTGCTAATACTCGCTCTGGCGTCATCGGTTGCTGAGTGAGCCAGACGCCAGTTGCATCGTGAATGGCGGTGGCAATAGCTGGCGCAAAAGGGATCAGAGGCATTTCAGCCACGCCGCGTGCGCCATAGGGTCCATTGGGGTCTGCTAACTCCAGGATAACGGGCACAATCTCGGTCGGCATGTCGCGGATAGTTGGCAACAGATACGTACTAAAATACGGCGTCAGGACGTGACCATCGCGCACCTGGAAATGCTCCAGTAGTGTGTAACCAAGTGCCTGAGCCAGACAACCCTCGATTTGCCCTTCTACCTGTTGACGGTTGATTGCCCTTCCTACGTCATGAACGCTAATGATCTTTAGTACCTGGACCTGCCCGGTCAACATATTCACCTCGACTTCTACTGCCTGTGCCACATAGCCATAACAATAGTTCGGCCTGCTTGCACCCGTTGTAGGATCGAGTTGTGTGGTGACTGGCGGATGATATTGTTTTGTGACGACGACATGCTGGTCATCTGTGTACCCCCATTTCTTCCTAGCCTCTGCTGCCGCCTCTTGTACAGCACTTCCCCCCATCAATGTCATGCGCGAAGCCGAGGCACTGCCCGCGTTCGGTGCTTCGCCGCTATCCTCGCAGATCATTGTCACCTTGTCGAATGGTAGGCCAAGCGTTTCTGCCGCGATTTGACGCAGGATAAGATGACTTCCCTGTCCAACATCTGCCGCACCGACCCGCACAATAGCGCGTTCCAGGTCGGCCTTACCAAAGAGTTCTACCGTTGCCGTTGCTTGCTCCGGGTAGCCAAAAGAGTAGCCAACATTTTTAATACCACAGGCAATACCTATTCCCCGGCGCACATGTGATGCAGTCGTCGCATGCGGCTCGTTGGTCCCATATCCCATACGATTGCGAGCCTCCTCAACACAGCGTTCCAGTACAGGCAGTGCGCTCACACCTGACGGAAGCGGCTGCTGTGTTGGCTCGATGCTGCCCTCGCGATAGATATTGCGTCGCCGCATCTCTATTGGGTCGATGCCTACTGCCTGTGCAAGGCGCGTCACCATAACTTCGCTAGCAAATTGAGCCTGTGGTGCCCCAAAGCCGCGAAATGCGCCACATGGAATGTTGTTTGTGTAAGCGACATAGCTGTCAACAACAATGTTAGGAATCTCATAGCAGCCACTGGTAAAGAGCGTAATGGCTTTAAGGACTTCTACACTCGTCGAGGCATACGCTCCTCCGTCAGCGATTACTTCTGCCTTGACCGCTGTGATGCGACCATCTTTCATCGCGCCCCAGCGACAGCGAATATTCACTGGATGGCGTTTGTGGTGAGCAATCATCGACTCTTCACGACTCCATACAAGTGAGCATGGTCGTCGAAGCTTCCAGGCCGCCAATGCCAGTACATGCTGAATGGAGATATCTTCTCTTCCACCGAAAGCACCACCGATGGCGGCGTAACGAATGACAACCTGTTCTTCTGGCAGTTGCAGTATCTCGGCAATCTGACGACGGTCTTCATGTAACCACTGACCTGCCGTTTCGATAATCACACGGTTACGGTCATCCACGTAGGCGATTCCTGCCTCTGGCTGAAGAAAGGCATGCTCTTGCCATGAGGTTGTAAATTCCCCGTCGAGTACGATATCGGCCTCGTCAAAAGCACGAGCAATATTCCCTTTGCATATGGGGACGTGTAACAATTGATTGCTACCCAGGTGTGCATGAACGAGTGGTGCATCGGGGGCAAGTGCCGCGCGTGGATTCGTTACTCCTGGCAAATCTTCGTAATCGACCAACACCAGTTTCGCACCTGTCATAGCGGCATCTTTATTTTCAGCCACAACAAGGGCGACTTTATCGCCTTCAAAGCGCACGATATCATTACAGAGAACGGGTTGATCTGCGTCAATCAAGCCAAAGGCGTTGTGTGGTATATCTGCTGCGGTCAAGACTGCTACAACGCCAGGATGATTTAGCGCAGCCTGTGTATCAATTGAGCGAATGCGAGCATGCGGACGATGTGCAAAGACTATTTGCAGATGTAACATACCCGGCCTTACTAAGTCCGCAGGATAATTAGCTTTGCCTGTCACTTTACCCAGTGCATCCGGGCGCGGTAATGGTGCGCCAATGAGCGATGTCATGCTTTTCCTCCTAGCCGCATTCGGGGAATGATGAAGGCACGCTCAAAACTGCGTCGAGGATTTTGCGATACCCTGTGCAACGGCAGATATTGCCACTGAGGGCAGTCTGAACCTGATCCTGTGCAGGTTGCGGATGCTCTTGAAGCAGTTTTGCGCCCGCCATCAACATGCCTGGAATACAGTAACCACACTGCACAGCAGCATGATCGATAAACGCTTGTTGTAACGGATGCAATTTATCGCCGTTTGCCAGCCCTTCAATAGTGGTAATGATGCCGTTATGCGCCTGTGGAGCAGGGACCAGACAGGACATAACAGCCTGTCCGTTTAACCAGACGGTGCATGCTCCACATTCACCCTCGGCGCAACCCTCCTTCGTCCCTGTTAACCCGGCATCTTCACGAAGTGCATTGAGCAGTGTCTTCTGTTGTGCATGAGCCAGTTGATAAGCTTGACCATTGATAGTTGTGACAATCGTGCCATCAAAGGTCGTGTGTACTACGGCATTTTCAGCAGTATCGAGAAGCACAGGCTGCCTAACTTGCTCTTCAACCTGTGTATTCGCCGCGATGCGCTGTAGTCCTAGCGTCATCAGGTTAGCCAAAGTTTCGCGTCGATAGATTCCTGAGCCACGCACATCGCCTATTGGGCTGACATCTTCGTTGGCAAGCCGTCCAGCTTCAGCACACGCAGCGTCGTCTAGTCGTTTCCCTTTGAGAAAAGCTTCAATGCTCTGAGCATGCACGATGGTTGGTGCCAGACAGCCGAGGGTAATGCGTGCATCGCTGACATATTCGCCTGAGAAGGTCAGTACGAACGCAACGTTGATCACCGAAATAGCCTGCGCTCGCCGTAGCCCCAATTTGAGAAAGAGACCGCGCTGTTCTGGCTGCATAGCAGGAATACAGATTTCGCAAAGCAGTTCATCTGGCCTGAGTGCTGTGCGGCGGAAGCCAGGGTAGAAGTCGCGCAACGGGACCACCCGTTTTCCTAAAGTGCTGATAAGGACCACTTCCGCATCTAAGGCCATGAGCGGAGTGATAGTATCGTTAGCGGGTGAGGCTGTGATAAGATTACCTGCTATAGTCGCGCGAGTACGAATTTGAGGGGCACCCACTTCCCAGCACGCCTGTACCAACGGCAATGCATATTGCACACAAGGTGGAGATGCGAGAATATCGTTGTGAGTGGTCAAGGCACCAAGCGAGAGATAATCCCCTTCAAAACGAATGTACTTTAACTCATCCAATGCAGTGATATCAATCAGCGTCTTCGTCAACTTAACATCACGCTGTAACTCAACCAGCACATCAGTCCCACCAGCAACCAAACGTGCCTGTCCTGCAAACTCATGTAGAAGTGCCAGTGCTTCTTCCAGACTTGTTGGACGCAAATACGTTTGCCACATAAATACCTGCTTTCTAGTCCATACCGCTTTGTATGACGAGCAAAAATTGTTTATGCACAATCTACATTATAGAGGGTCTTAGCAACCGCCCAATGGGGGCAAAGACGAAGCTTCCCTCGCGAAAAATCGTGTTACCTCGCACAAGCGTCTGTACAATACGCCCACGCAACAACTTATTGACATAGGGACTATATTGATGACGGTAGAACAGGTCGGTAGCTTGTAACACATTACTAGTTTGCAGATTCACAAGAACCATATCAGCATCGGCACCGGGAGTCAGACGCCCTTTGTGAGGAAGTAGCCCAAAACGTCGAGCGACATACTCTGCGGTCAGCGATGAAATTCTATTCAATGATAGAGAACGGTGTTCGTAGCCATCCGTCAAGAGCAACGATAATAGAGACTGACAACCAGATATCCCACCCCAAACACGGAAAAAGTTAGCATCTGTTTTCATGTCAGCAGGTGCAGGTGAGTGGTCAGAGGCGATCATAGGCACGTTGCCAGCGAACACCTGCTCCCATAACGCCTCTCGCTCTTGCTGTGAACGGAGGGGAGGGGCGCACTTCGCAACGGCACCTAATTCTTCCATATCATCTTCACTCAGAACGAGATAATGAGGACACGTCTCACAACTGACATCAACTCCTCGCTCACGCGCTTCTGCCACAAGCTGCACACCACGTCCGCTACTAACATGGACGATGTGCAGAGAACAACCCGTCTCGCTTGCCATAAGAATAGCTCGTTCGATGGCCTCCTGTTCCGCGATAATGGGGCGAGAGGCAAGATAGTCACGTTTTCCAGTTCTTCCTTGCGTGATGGCTCTGCGAGCGAGGCTACTGGTAATCTGATCATTTTCGGCATGTACGGCAACAATCTTTCTTAATCTGGCCGCCTGTACCATGCCTTCGTATAACGTCAAGTCGTCAACCGCTAAAAAATCGTCGATGCCACTGTTACTCATAAAAGCTTTAAAGCCAACCACGCCCCTTTCTGCCAGTTCCTCCATATGTGGAACATTGCCAGGTACCAATCCACCCCAAAAAGCGAAGTCAACAAGAGATGAGGATTGAGCAGCCGCAAGTTTTAGATCAAAACTTGTGGCGTCTAGCGTTGGCGGATGAGCATTGAGCGGCATGTCGAAATACGTAGTGGTCCCACCAGCAGCAAGAGCTTTTGTTCCTGTAGCAAAGCCCTCCCAGGAAGTACGTCCCGGCTCATTGAAATGGACATGGGCGTCGATAACCCCCGGAAAGATATGTAAGCCTCTGGCGTCTATCTTCTCTTTGCTCGTTCCGGTAAGCTCAGGGGCAATTGCAACGATACGACCATCGACAACAGCAACATCAGCCTGCCTCGTCTCCGAGGGAGTGACAAGTGTGCCATGACGCACAATGAGATCATAGAGACTCATAGTTAGGACTCCTCTCTTTATTCCGACAGCCAACGAACTGCCGTTCTACCTCCGGTCAGGCTGTCGGATAGGTAGCCTGTGCTAAAAGTGCCAGAAAACGCTCTGTTACTGCAATGGCGACGGCCACATCCTCTGTTGTTACTGCTTCGGCTGGATTGTGACTAATGCCGCCGCGACAACGCACAAATAGCATACCTATATCAGTAAGCTTGCTTAACGTAACGGCATCATGCCCTGCACCACTGGCAATAGAGAGCGGTAGGTAGCCCAGTTCTTCAATTGCCTGGGTCAATAGTCGGATCACGTGTGATGAGCATGGAACGGATAGATGCTGTTGCAACAGTTGCCAGTTGGCAGAAATGTTTCGTGCAAAGCCGATCTGACGTGCTTGTTCCTCCAACTGACGACAAGCCGCTTCACAGACGTTATCATCCTTGTGTCGTACATCTAAACTGAGTGTCACCTGGCCCGCTATAACATTACTCGCGCTTGGTTGTACATTGGCCTGTCCAACGGTAGCAACGAGTCCTGGTCGAGTACGTGCAAGCGTCTCGACAGCCAATATAAACTCGGCGGCGGCACAGAGCGCATCGCGCCGTAGAGGCATCGGCACAGTACCAGCGTGTCCAGCTTCACCTGTAAAACATACATTGATGCGTTTCTGGCACGAGATAGCCGAAACGATACCCACTGGCAGTTTCTGTGCTTCAAGGACCGGTCCCTGCTCGATATGAACTTCACAATAGGCCAGGAGTTCATCGCGGTGCCAGCGAGCGGTGGGCAGTGTGTCAAGGTTGCCGCCGAAGGAGCGAATTGCCTGTTCCATAGAAATATCGTCAGCGTCGATCAAATACAATGTTTCTAAGTCGAGCGTACCCGTCATAGCTTTGCTTCCGATATAGGCACTATGATAGCGCAGACCTTCCTCATCGGCAAAACCAAGCACTTCAATGGCAAACGGAAGCCGTTCCTTACGTGCATGCAAGCGTTCGACGCATGCAAGTGCAATCATCACGCCAAGGGGACCGTCGTACTTACCTGCGTTCCGTACTGTATCGAGATGCGAACCTAGCAGCAAAGTTTTCGAGCCAAGAGACCGTGCCTCGTAGCGTCCTATCAAATTACCAATAGCATCCTGCTCGACGCTCATGCCCGCACTACGCATCCACTGTGCGACGGTCTCATTAACCCTGTGCATTGCAGGTGATGCAAACGGTCGAGTGAGACGATCAGGCTCTTCGCTACATGTGCCGAGAATATCACACCGCTGCATAACAGTGTGAGCAGACGTTTCTGTGGTCATGGTCTAACTTCCTCGATACGTACTGTATGCCCAGGGCGAAACGAGCAATGGAACATGATAGTGGGTGGTTGCATCTGCAATCCCGAATCTGACAGGAATACGATCAAGAAATGGAAGTGTTGCGCTTGTTCCCATCTGTCCAGCAAAATACTTACCTACGATAAATACGAGTTCATACATACCAGCTACCATCTCTTCATTTGCCAGCAACGGTTCGTTAGTGCGTCCGTCAGCATTGGTAGATACAGTCTTCAATAAACTATAGCCTTCTTCCGGGTTGCGTCGCCATAGCTCAATGGTCACTTCGGATGCTGGACAGCCCCGTGCTGTATCAAGCACATGAGTAGTAAGACAACCTATCATCTCATCCCCTCTCGCCTCCTCTCAGTACGTAGGCAACGGTAGGGACCGATGTATCGCGTCCTCGCACGAGCGAAGCAAGGTGCGAGTCCCCTTGTGACGTACCGGATGCACCAATTATACCTTCACGTCCCTGGTCATTGTTAGTTTAATCATACCATAAGCTGGGAATGGATCGCTGTACACCTTCTGTTTCGGATCGATTTCTGACACACCCATTGGGTCGCGCGTGCGATTTTGTCCGTCAAAGGACACCTCTGCCATTTGTGGAAAGCGTGCCAGGAGCCGCAGTCCCATCTCATGCACCAGATGCTGGATTGACTCGCTCACAAATTCATGGAAGACAACCTGCACCACATCGCGTACCTGCTCACCTGGGATAAAGCGTTCCTGCATAACTGCAACATTCGTGTACTGCCAGTAAATATCAAGGTAGATAAATAAGGGACGATCTACCCGTTCAGGTAGGGTCGTGTAGATGTCGCGTACAAAATTGGTAAATGCACTGCCAGTCACCTTCAATAGTTGTAGCCCCACACGTCCACAACGATGACTCGTCATCACGGGGTTTCCTTCATCCACTACAAAATCCATAGTCGCCGTAGAGAAATCGTCATGCGAGCGTCTGAATAGCACGTTGCTATCGCCAAAGTGTGTATGGTCAGCAAGAGGGACCTGGGCTGGCTCGAAGGCAAGTTCTCTCCCTGTCAACCGTAACTGTTTCATTATGGGGTACGTTGCCAGGAATTGCTGACCCAGTAGCGTAAGAAATCCTTCGAGCGTCGAGCCATTAAACGTAAGTGCTTGTTGTAGGATGAAGTTTTTCATCGTGTCGGTCGCTACCACCATACGATTGTCACCGTGCGTATATGCTGGCAGAAAATTCTTCCCAAAAACCTCGACATCTATTTCCGCGGCAAACAGGATATTTTCTCTACCAGTAAACGGCGACTCAGGTAGAGGTGTCACGCCCACAAGTGGAGTAGCATACGTTCGGTATACAGGAACGCACGCTTTACCATAACTAATGTCGTAGGTATGCTCTGTATTCATTGTTCCTCCTTATTCGCATGCATAGAGCTAGCGTAGCCATATATTAACATTTATGTTTCTTCCTGGGCGACAAGATCATGTAAACGGAAGAAACAAATCTTGGTAACCTCAGCTAGAGCAACCTCAATCTCTTGTGGGCGAGAATGTTGCAGGCGGCTGGAAAAGCCAGCTAGAATACTCGCTTTCTTATTTTCGCGCACACAGATTACGAATGGGAAGCCGAAGCGATCATGGTAGGTCTGATTCAGGTGTGCAAACGTGGTGATTTCCGCAGGTGAAAGTCTATCCAAACCAGCAGATGCCTGTTCGTTCGTTGACTCAGGAGTAAGTGTACCAGCTAAGGCTGCCCGTCCAACTAAATCAGGATGCGCCTGAAGGAGTGCCACCTGCTGCTCAATAGAGGCATTGTACATGACATCACACAGCGTCTGGTACAATTGTGCAAGTGAACCAAATGGACGCGAGTACCAGCTTTGCGTCACTATCCAGGGTGGTCCCTCGAACAGCACGTCCAGAGCTGCAACAAACTGCTCCTGATCGAATGTATTGATCTCTCGCAGCGTTATCTGTCGAATACTCATATACGCACCTCGTTGTTCGTAGCAAAGTCACTGGAAGCAGCATCTGTGTTTAGCATCCTGACGGCATTCTTTGCCTGGCATTTTCATGCCCGTTGCGCGAAAGTATACAAAACCTCTTCTTGCTTTGTCAATCAGAATGGACATAACAGGGGCAAGCCCTATCACTACTATACAGTGTTCATGCCGCTTCTGCGTCTATAGTAGTGACAGGGCTTGCCCCTGTCATGCTCCTCCTACCCACCTTGCTGAACTCGAACATCTCCTGACATAATAGGTAAAATAGATTACACTGCTAAAGATTGGATATCTTACACATGTCTATGACTCCTGTGTCACCACAACCTGCTGAAACAAAAACACCTAGAAAAGGTATGCAAACTTTTCAAGCATTGCGCTATAGAAACTTTCGCTTGTTATGGATTAGCCTTGTTGTGTCCTCGGTTGGTACATGGATGCAGATTGTAGCCCAGAGTCTCTTAGTACTCAAAATCACGAACAATTCGGCGTTCGCACTGGGGACGGTTTCACTCGCGCAGGCGTTATCGTTTTTTCTCTTCGCGCTTATTGGCGGCAGTATCGCGGACCGTACAGATAAACGCAAGTTTCTACTGGTTACGCAAAGCCTCTCCATGCTACTCGCGTTTGTGCTTGGCACACTGGCAATTACCGGGGCGATTCAGGTGTGGATGATTGTTGTCCTCGCGTTTTGTTCGGGCACGATTCTAAGTTTCGATCAACCGGCTCGCTCCTCGCTCATTCCAACACTGGTACCGAGAAAAGACTTGATGAACGCGATTTCGCTGCAATCAGTTGTCTTCAATGGAGCCGCCGTCTTTGGACCCGCGCTGGCAGGTATTACCATTGGTTTGTTCAACTATGCTGGTCAAGCTTTTCATATCCCAGGTAGCTTTCTTGGATATGCAGGAAACTTCTACCTGAATGGTATCAGTTTTCTAGGTGTGCTGGTGGTACTCTACATGCTTCGCATACCGAAAGAGGCAGAAGAGCAAGGTATTGAGCAGAGGCGCGGTCCACTGCTCGCCTCAATTCGCGCCTCGTTAGGAGCGGTGGGACGCGATGCGGCACTACCCTGGGTATTGTCCGGCTATGGGGCGTTGTTGTTCTTCGGCCCTTCGACAAGCTTAATTCTCCCGATTTTTGCAACGAAAATCCTGCATATTGACGCATTCCAGATTGGGCTACTTTTTTCGGCATCGGGTCTGGGAACGATCATAGGTGCGCTGATCGTGGCTTCGTTAGGCGATTTTCAGCGCAAAGGTGTATTGCTGCTTGTCTCATTTCTGCTGTGGACAGGGGCATTGATTTTGTTTGCGCTCAGTCATGCACTCTGGCTTTCATTTATCGCGCTCTTGATATTTGGCGTTGCTCAAAATGGCGTGGGAGCAACCACTATTACGCTCATGCAGACACGTGTACCGCCACAAATGCGCGGGCGTGTAATGAGCCTGAATACGCTGTTCATTATGGGCGTGCGTCCACTGGGAGACTTTCCAGCGGGTGCGCTTATCGGTTTGATCGGCGGCCCATTGACCGTTTTGATAAGCGCAGGCATCGTCGGTGGATATACACTGTTCTTGCTTTTTACACGACCTGTAGTACGGTCACTGTAGGTAGCATCAGTATTGTCAACTTGTTCACGATGATAAGAGTATTGATGTACTAAAGCGAGAAATGGCTTCTTTGTGGTACTTTTCGGGACTACCAAAAAGCCCTGTTCCAACCAGCCATAGTCTTGACTTGCTTGTGTAAATTATGTTAGTCTTTATTGGTAAGGCGAACGTTCGTCTTTGCTCAGGCAGAGGATGCATTGTTTATGGAACATATCTCTCTCAAAGATATTGCTGCCCGTACTGGGGTTAGTTTTCAGACAGTTAGCAAAGTGCTCAAAGGGAAAGGTTCTGTTTCATCTGAGACCCGTAGCCAAATTTTGCAAGTAGCGGAGCAGTTAGGGTACGTACCTAATGCAGTAGCACGAAGCCTTGTCAATCAACGCACCTGTACAATCGGGGTGGTTGCAAGCGATTTTAGCGACTATGTGCTGGCACAATTTATCGTGGGAGCTGAACACGAGGTGCGTCGCCAAGGTCAGAGTATCATCGTTGGCAGCATCAACCAGGACGGAACAGATGGCGAACGTTACATCCGTATTTTGTTGGAGCAACGTGTGGATGGTATCTTGCTGGCTGCGCCGCAACTCGAACAGAACGCAGATGTAGGGGAGATTTTGCGCGGCCATGTGCCTGTAGTGGGCATTCATCGCGTTCCTGATACTGTAATTACGCTCGTGGGGTCGGATCTGCTAGAGCCGGGTCTACTGGCGACGCGGCACCTACTCGAACTAGGGCATCGACGTATTGGCACTATCATCGGGCCTCAAGAGCGCAGTGCTGCACGAGGGCGTCTGCGTGGCTATCAAAAGGCACTGAAAGAGGCAGGTATTGCCTACGATCCCGACCTTGTGGAGAACGGAGAATGGAGGATAGAGAAGGGACACGAGGCGACTAACAAGCTACTTGACCGTGTTCCCGATCTCACAGCAATTTTTGCACAGAATGACATGATGGCTGTAGGTGTACTGAGTGCATTGCATGGTCGTGGTTTACATGTCCCAGAGGATTGTGCGGTCGTAGGGTGTGATGATATTCTCATCGCAGCACACACGATCCCGCCACTGACAACTATTCATATACCATTTTACGAAACAGGTGAAACGGCGGCTAAGTTGCTTCTCGATATGATTACTCAGCCAACTGAAACTGCAAGCCCACAGCGCGTCTTACTGGCTGTCCAGCTTGTGCCGCGGGCATCGAGTGGTGTTCACCGCACACATCCTACTACTTGACATATCCTCAATGGAGAAGGAGAGTATACATGGCAAAGATCAAGCTAGATTTGGAACGTAAGATTGGTCCTGTAGATCGTAGAATTTATAGTGCGTTCATTGAGCATCTAGGTCGTTGCATCTATGGGG
>JAABVA010001101.1_pt1 | contig 29781 bp, 37 predicted proteins | sample 5560331 | NCBI WGS metagenome assembly JAABVA01 (sample SAMN12812661, study PRJNA571458) | rock metagenome | isolation source: Antarctica rocks | place: Antarctica: Victoria Land, Mt New Zealand sud | collected 2016-01-07 | reverse complement strand
CGAGCACGAGGAAGTTCGACGGGTAGCCCACCAGGACCGCCACCACGGCGGAGACGAGGATCCACACCCCGAGGACGTACTGCCCACTACCGGGCCACAGGAGCCCGCCGGCGAGGAAGAGCACACCCACCAGCACCAGGGCGTCTCCCGACCAGAGCAGGGACATCGTCTCCGGCGGGAGGCCCGCCGCGCTGAGGCGCAGGTTGATCAGGGTCAGCGCGACGAACCCGAGGATCCAGCTCCACCCGTACATCGCGCCGACGCGCCGGCTGGGGCCGGCGAGCCCGCGGCCCGACCGCGACAGGGTGACCGCCGACCCCACGAGGGGGATGAGCGCCGCCACCGCGATGAGCACCGCGGCCACCGTGCCCGACACCACGGCGTCCGGCCCGGAGGCGAGCCAGGCCGCGCCGAACGCGACGACGTAGCCCAGGCCCCAGGGCAGGTAGAGCCCGAGGGGGCTCGGGGTGAGTCCCCGGACGGTGCGTCGCTGCTGGGACTCCAGTGCGTCGAGCGACGCGGCAGGGTCGATGGGGCCGGGGACGTCGGGCCGGTCGGGTTGGGTGGACGAGGTGGTCATTGTCTGCTCCTCGGACTCGTCGCTGACGTGAATGAGTTTGCAGTACAAAGTACTTCGTGGCAAGCGTCAGCCGCACCTGGACCCACGGGCTCCATCAGGTCACTCCATGGAGGGCGAGGTGGAGGTCGAGATCGTCCGCACACGACCATACGATGGGTGGAACGGGCGTCCGCGCCGATACGCCGACGCCCTGCGCAGCGTTGAACCTCTCGTGATCCGCGGCGCCCCGAGCCGCGGGTCCTCCCCGCGGCCGTCGTCCTCCCCGGACGGTGCTCGCACGGGCCGGCGGCGTCTTTCGTTCCCCAGCTGGGGCGCCCGCCGGCGCACGAGGGACCGGTCGTCCCCCCCGGACGGCGGGGTCCCGTCGGGCAGCGGCCCGGCACCGACCACGAGGTCGGTGTCGGGCCTCCTGTCCGCACCGGCTCGCGGCGCCCTCACCCCGTGGGCCGGACTACGATCTCGGTGACGTGCGCGTCGGGTCCCGCGGTCACGGCCGTCACCACGGCGGTGGCCACGGATTCCGGGCGAAGGTAGCGCGACGCGTCGTAGGTTCCGCCCTCGTGGGCGACGACACCGCGCTGCATGTCGGTGTCGACGCGACCCGGATGCACCGAGGTCACACGCAGCTCGGGCTCCTCACCGCGCAGGGCGTCGCCGAACGCCCGGAGGGCGGACTTGCTCGCCGCGTAGGAGCCCCATCCCGGACGGGCGGCGAGCCCGGCCCCGGAGTTCACGAGCACGACGGTCCCGCGCGCGGCCCGGAGCACCGGGAGCAGGAGCCGGGTCAGCTCGGCGACGGCGACGACGTTGACGTCGAACTGGCGCCGCCACGTCGCGGCGTCGGTCTCCGCGACGGTGCCGAGCACGCCGACGCCCGCGGAGTGTACGAGCACATCGAGCTGGCCGATCTCGGCCGCGGCGGCCGCGAGGGCCTCGGGGTCGGTGAGGTCCACCGGCCAGGACCGGACCGACCCGTGGCCGGTGATCGCGCCGGCCACGGCGTCGAGCGCGTCGGCGTCCCGGCCACCGAGCAGGAGGTCGTGGGTCGGGGCGAGGGCGGTGGCGACGGCGGCGCCGATGCCGCGGGACGCACCCGTGACGAGGGCGAGCGGACGGGAGGTCATCGGCGCGAGACTAGGCCCGGGGGCTCAGCTGCGAGGCGGCCTCCACGCCTCATGGTGACCCGGTGCGCGGAGCGTGACGTGATCACCGAGCCTGACGGGCGCGCTGGATGTAGCCCCACATTTCGGGGGGTGCGACGCGGGAGGAGCCGTGCAGTTGGTCTGGGTGCTGGTTCCACATGGCCTGCCACGCCTGTCCGGCGGCGGTGCGCGCCTCGACCGAGTCGTCGAGGAACACGCGCTGGAGCTCGGTCCAGCGCGTCATGAGCTCTTGCACCCGGGGGTCGGCGGGGTCGGTGCCGGCGTCCATCTCGGCGCGCACGGCTGTGATCAGCTCGGGCCACTGGTCGATGGCGTCCTGCCAGGCCTGTTCGCCGACCTGCTCGCGCCGTTGTGTGAACCAGGCGCGGTGCTCGGGGCTGAGGTGCTGCTCGAACATCGTCATCTTCTCGATCACCTTCATCAGTAGGGCGGCGTCGACCTCGGGGTCGGCGCCGATGGTGTCGCCGGTGGCGCGCGCGTCGAGAGCATCGAGGACCTCGACCAGCCGGTCGCGCAGGGCGCGACGGGCGACCAGGTCGGCCTCGACGCGCTCGAGGTGGGCACGCAGGGTGGCCCGTGGCGACGGGTCCGCATCGGTGAGCAGCGCGGCTACCTGATCGAGACGCAGCCCCATCTGCCGTAGCGCCAGCGCCCGGTAGAGCCGGGTCACCTCCGCTGTGGAGTAGCAGCGGTGCCCGCCGGTGGTTCGGGCGGGCGACACCAGTCCGATGTCGTCCCAGTGCCGCAATACGCGGACCGACAGACCCGTGGCGCGAGCGAGCTCGCCCACGCTCCACCGGCCGTCCCGCTCGCCCGTGACTCCGATCACCACCCTCAGAACGTTAGGACCTCACACGATGAGAGGTTCAAGCGTCGCCGGGGTTCAGTACTCGTAGGCGGGCACCGCGGGTGGGACGTCCGCGGCGTCGACGACGCGGATCGTGGGCACGAACCCGTCCGCGGCCGTCCCTGTGCCGGTGACGAGCCGGCCCCGCACGCGGAGCCAGCGGTCTCCCTGGGAGGGCGCCGCCATGCGGGGGACGAGCGCGCCGGCGGGGTCGGCGAGGTGCACCCGCACCGGGCTCGCGTCGGCCGCGCAGCAGGAGATCACGAGCCGGGTGAGGTCGGTCCCCGGGCCCGTGCGGGCGGGCACGACGAATCCGCTGAGCGTGACGTCGCGACCCACGAGCGGCCCCGCCTGTCCCGCTCGCCCCGAGGACGACATGGCCGCGACGCGCGAGACGAAGTCCACGACCGCCAGGACCGGGGCGTCGCCGGGTGGCAGCGGGTCGTCCGCGGGCACCGCCGCGGTCGGCGCGGTGCGACCGCCGGCGAGGTCCACGGCGTCGGAGCCCAGCGCGGGCGGCGACACGAGCAGCACCGTGAGCACCGGGAGCAGCAGGAGCCACGCGACGCGCCCGGTCTCGTGGTGCCCGGTCCCGTCGTGCCCGAGCCCGTCCCCGTCGGCGCCGTGAGCGGCGGGGTCGGGGCGGCCCTGCAGGTCGCGCACGACGTCGATGAGCGCCAACACGATGATCACGAGTCCGGCGACCAGCACGAGCGGGGCGGCCGCCGGCCGCACGTAGTGCAGGTAGGTCCCGTCGGCGACGACGAGCACCAGCACGCCGCCGACGAACACCAGCAGCGCGTTGCGCACCTCGCCGGTCATCCGGCTCCACCGAACACGGCCAGTCCCGCCGCGAGCGCCGAGGTGAGCGCGACGACGAAGGTCAGCGGCGCGAACCGCGCGGCGAACGCGCGCCCGAAGGTCCCGGCCTGCAGCGCGATCAGCTTGAGGTCGACGGCGGGCCCGACCACGAGGAACACCAGGCGCGGGAGCAACGGCAGGGCCGAGAGCGACGCCGCGACGAACGCGTCGGCCTCACTGCACAGGGCGAGGACGACGGCGAGCACCGCCAGCACTGCGACCGCGAGCACGACGGATCCGGCCAGCCCGCGGGTCCAGGACTCGGGGACGACGACGGTGAGCGCCGCCGCCGCGATCGCTCCGAGGACGAGGAATCCCGCGGCGTCGACGAGGTCGTGGCGGGCCGTGGCCGCGAAGACCGCGCCGCGGGACGTCCCCGGGGCGCGAGGGACCGGCCAGCGGACGTGCGCGGCCATCCACTCGGGCCGTCCGAACCGCGTCCACAGCCAGCCCGTCCCGATCGCGGTCAGCGCGGAGCCGAGGAATCGCGCGGGTACCATCTCCGGGTGCCCCGGGAAGGCGACCGCCGTGGACACCAGCACGACGGGGTTCAACGCGGGAGCGGCGAGCAGGAACGCCAGGGCGGCCCCCTCGGGCACGCCCTGGCCGACGAGGCGTCGGGCGACGGGAACGGACGCACACTCGCAGCCGGGCAGGACGATTCCCGCCGCCGTCGCCACGGGGACGGCGAGCGCGGGCCGCGCGGGCAGCACCCGCCGCAGCATCGCGGGCGAGACGACCGCGGCGAGGAACCCCGAGAGCAGGACGCCGAGCACCAGGAACGGCAGGGCCTGCACGCACACGGCGACGAAGACGGTGGCGGCCACGCGGAGCCGGGGCGTCGTCGTGGGGTCCACCCCGAGGACCCGCAGTGCCAGGGATCCGACCAGCACCACGACGAAGAGCTCCACCGACCCGAGCCGGCGCCGGCGGAGAGCGACAGGCGCCTGGACCGTGCTCGTGGGGTCGCTCACGTCCCGTGATGCTGCCACGCGGCCCGGCGCCGCCGGAGCCGGTTCGCTCGGGTCAGTTCACGACCTCGACCGGCTCGCCCTCCTGCAGCGTCGAGAAGAAGAGCTTCGCGGTGGAGTTCGCGAGGTGGATGCAGCCGTGCGACAGCTGCGACAGGCTCCCGGCGTGGAAGGCAATGCCGTCGGTGAAGAACACCGACCACGGCATCGGGGCCTCGTCGAACTCCTTGCTGAGGTGGTCGGCATCCTTCCACTCGACCGCGAAGCTGCCGGTGGGGGTCCGGTGGCCCTGGCGGCCGCTGGTGATCCGGACGGGTGCGTCGGCCTTCCCGTTCCGGATCAGCCACGCCTTCTTCTGGCCGAGCGACACGCACGCCCCGTCGCCGACGGCGGGGATCGAGCACGGGATGCCGGGGACGTCGGCGGGCACGGCGGGCGCCGGGACGGGGGCCTGTACGGGCGCCGGGATGCTGACGAGCGCGGGCGACGCCACCGCGGGAGTGGTGACGGCCACGGCCTGGGCGGGCGGCGCGGAGGGGGGAGCCGGGGTCGACGGTGCGGCCGCCGTCGGGGAGAGCGCGGTCCGCGTCGCTCCGGCGCCGAGGAGGACCAGCCCCACCACGGCCGCGACCGCGACGAGCGCCGCCAGTGCGCCGATGGCCGCGCTCCGCGTCGTCGTGTCCCTCATGTCGCTCCCCGTCCTCGTGCGGACCGCGCGCCCGGTTCGTCCGGCCCGTGTCTCCAGGACGCACGAGAGACCCCGAGGATGCCCCCACGGTCGGAGGATCAATCGCGAGCTCGGCGGGGTGTCGGCGCCCGGGACGAACCCAGCCCCGGCCTGGCTGGGGATGGTCGGGGGACCAGGGGTTTCAGGTGGCGAGGCGGTCCTGCTCGAGGCGGGCGGCGAGGCGGTCGTCTGCATTCCTAGTAGACGGGGCGTCAGGTGTGGTCGTCATGGTGAGAGAGCCCTCCGGGTGTGGGCCTGCGGTGGGGTTGGCGGGAGGCTGGTGAGATCATCGCGACCGGTCAGATAGGTGCGTCGACCGTCTGCTCGCGACGGGTTCACGTTGGTGGTGATCAGTCTGAAGCAGATCAAGCATCTGCGCAGCCGGTGTGGTTCGGCGGGCAACAAGACGACCGGTTCGACGCGTTCGTGCTGGCCGACACGTTGCGCACCGACCGGGTCCGGCTGAGCTCGCTGGAGTGGTTGGGTAGCGGCTCAGCGCGGCCCGAGCAGGTGCGCCAGCGCGTTGCGCGTGTCCGCGTCGTGTGCGACGCGCGCGGCGAGGTCTTCGGCGACGGCCTCGGTCCACTCGCTGGTGCTCAGTGCGCGTCGGCGGATCACGACTCCGTGGATGATCTGCCAGCTCTCCGCGGTCAGGGTCCCGATCTTGTCCTGGCGCAGATGCAGGTCGCGGCCTTGGCCGTGGACGACCACATCCCTGCGCGGGTGCCGGGACGCCATGGCCATCGTCACCGCGATGGGATCGGGCTGGTTCCCGTGGCGACGGTCCTCGGAGGCGGCCTCTGGTTCCCCGCCGACGAGGCCGCGGGTTCCGCAGCCGTCGTGCCGGTGCTCCGCGTCCTGCGCGAGGTCCTCGCCGACGCCCCCGACACCCTCACCGTCACCGCCGGCACCGTCGGCCTGCCCTACCTCGACGCCGTGCCCGAGGCGCTACGGGGCCGCCACGTCCTGCACGTGCGCCTCGTCTCCACGCTCGCGACCCCGTCGGCCCGGGCGGCCGCCGAGGACGCGCTCACCCGCCTGCGGGCCGCCGGGACGACGCTCGCGGAGGACGTCCGGGAGATGCCGTGGTCCGACAGCGGCGAGATCGTCGGCGAGCCGCCGTGGGCGCACGCCTACGACGGCACCGACGTCCTCGTCACCGACCTCTCGGCCGAGGACCTGGGGACGCTCGTGGAACGGGCGGGTCCCGGAACCGGGGTGGTGCTCGACGTCCGCCCGCTCGGCGGGGCGTTCGCCCGTCGTCCGCACGTACCCGACGCCGTGTCCTTCCGTCACGCGGACTTCGTCGTCCGGGTGATCTCGGTGACCGACGGAACGGGGGCAGACCGCGACACCGTCCGGGCCGCGCACGATCACGTGCTCAGCGCCCTCTACGAGCTCGACGATCGGGTACTGGGCCGCGCCGCGGCATTCCTGTACGGACGCGCGCGAGCCGAGGCGGTGCCGGAGGAGCTCTGGGACCCGGCGACGCTGGTCGAGTTGCGCCGTGTGCGCGCCGTCCACGACCCGCGCGGGGTGTTCTCCGGCGGTGACCTCGGCGGCAGGTGACGTCGGCCGCAGGTGACGACGGCGACGGGCCCGGCCCCCGGTCGGGCTGGGTACGGTCGGGCGTCACCGCCGATCGACGCAGGAGAAACCATGCCCAGCACGTCCCGAGTCGCCGTCGTCACCGGGGCCGCCCGGGGGATCGGCGCGGCGACCGCGCTGCGCCTCGCGCGGGACGGGCACGCGGTGGCCGTGATCGACCTCGAGGAGCCGGCCGCGAAGCCGACCGCCGAGGCGATCGTGGCCGAGGGCGGCCGCGCGGTCGCCGTGGGCGCCGACGTCGCCGACGCCGCCGGGGTCGAGGCCGCTGTCGCCCGAGTGGCCGAGGAGCTCGGCGCCCCGACGATCCTGGTCAACAACGCCGGGATCACCCGCGACAACCTGTTGTTCAGGATGGACGAGTCGGACTGGGACGCGGTCATGGGTGTCCACCTCAAGGGCTCGTTCCTCATGGCCCGCGCCGTGCAGAAGCACATGGTCGACGCCGGGTTCGGGCGCATCGTCAACCTGTCGTCGACCTCGGCGCTGGGCAATCGCGGCCAGTCCAACTACTCCGCGGCGAAGGCGGGCCTGCAGGGCTTCACCAAGACCCTCGCCCTCGAGCTCGGCCGCTTCGGCGTCACCGCCAACTGCGTCGCGCCCGGCTTCATCGCCAGCGAGATGACGAAGGCCACGGCCCAACGCCTCGGGCTCGAGTGGGACACCTACCTGGCCGCGCGCGAGAAGGAGATCCCGGTTCGTCGGGCCGGGGCCCCGGAGGACGTCGCGGCGACGGTGGCGTTCTTCGTCGGCGAGGAGGCGGGCTTCGTGTCCGGTCAGGTCCTCTACGTCGCGGGCGGCCCGAAGGCGTGATCCGGCGGCGGCCCCGCTCGGAACCCAGGGCGGGGTCGGCGGATCAGCTGCCTCGCCCACCGAGCCCGTCGCGGATGGGCCCGCGCACGTCCCCTGGGCGATCCCCTGCGCCCTCGGTCTTCTTCCGTCCCTTGTCGCCGGGGTCGTCCCCGGTGGACTGGTCGTACCCCCCGGCGGACCGGCTCGCCGACGCCGACGCCGACGCCGACACCGACGCCCCGCTCGTCGGGGCCTTCCGGGTGGGCGCGGAGGTGGGCGTGGAGGTCGATGGGGAGGTGGGGGTCGGCGTCGGGCTCGGGCTCGGGGCTTCCGGCGCGACGATCGGAAGTCCGGCCTGCGGCGCCGCCACGACGGCTGGGGGGGCGGCCACGGCCGCGGGTGTCGCCACCGGGGTCAGGGCCGTCCCCACGAGCACGGTCGTCGTCACGGCGAGTCCGAAGACGGCCGCGGCCGCACCCGTGAGACCTGCCCACGACAGTCGTCGGCCAGAGCTCGGAGCGGCGGCATCGGGAGAGGTCATCACCGGGACCATCGGGACGGAAGCGGCATACGTTAACGCAGATGGTCAGCGAACACCGACGCGGGCCCGCGCCGGACCGTCGAGGCGGAGACCGGCGTCCACCGGACCTCGAGGCCCGGCGAGTTGCGGTTGTCCGGCCGGTAGGGGACACGGAAAGACACCACCGCGAGCCAGCGTCCGTCGCTGCCGCGGGCCCAGTAGTGCAGCAGTCCGCGGACCTCGCCGGTCAGCTCCAGCCCGTCGGGCACCAGGTGGGCGGCGTCCTCCGGCGGCGACGGGAACAGGGCATCGAGATCGACCCAGACGGGCCGTTGGACCGGCCGGCGGCCCTCGCCCCGGGCGTATCCGCGCGGCAGACGGGCCGAGCCGGGACCGCCAGCCGCATCCGGGGACTCCGCATCCGGGGACTCCACCGCCCACCTCCTCGTTCGAACACATGTTCGACACGAGCGACGATAGCGCAGCGCCGGGCCGGGCGGAGCGCGGTCACTCAGACCGATGCGGTGGTGTCCTGGCGCCGCAGCACGAGCACGAGGCCGGCGGCGATCGCCGCCCCCACCAGCGGAGCGACCACGAAGAGCCACAGCTGGGTGAGGGCGCTCCCGCCCTCGAAAAGCGCGGGACCGATCGAGCGCGCGGGGTTGACCGACGTCGCGTCGAGGGGCACGCCGACCAGGTGGACCACCGTGAGCGTCACGCCGATGGCCAGGCCCGCCGTACCGCGCTCGGCGTCGGGGCCGGTCACGAGCAGGACCACGAAGACGAGCAGGAACGTGAGCACGACCTCGAGCAGGAGCGCTCCCGGTCCGGTGATGAACTGGCCCCACGAGTTCGTGCCGAGGTTCCCCGTCTGGTCGACGACGCCGCCGACGACGGTGAGCAGCGTGATGCCCGCCGCTCCGAGGGTCGCGCCGACGATCTGGACGATCACGTAGAGACCCGCGTCGCGGCCGGAGATGCCGCGGGTGATCGGCACGCCCAGGGTGACCGCGGGGTTGACGTGGCAGCCCGAGATCGGAGCGAGGGCGTAGACCAGCGCGAGCAGGACGAAGCCGAAGGCGAGCGCCACCCCGGTCGCCTGGATCCGGTCGACCCCGAACACCGCGGCCCCCACCGCGAAGAACACGAGGACGAAGGTCCCGACCAGCTCGGCGACCAACCGTTGCACCATCGAGACGCCCCCCGGACGGGCGCCGCGCGGGGTCGCGCGGCCACCGTGGCCGGGAGTGTCGCGTAGGTCCGTGCCGGCCGCGCGACGGGCTCCGCGGACCGGCTCGACGGGCCCGTCGGTCACGGCCCACGACTCCCGCCGTCAGAGCCAGCCGGCGTCTCGAGCGATGCGGATGGCGTCGATGCGGTTCCGCCCGCCGATCTTGCTGATCGCGTTGGGGAGGTAATTCCGGACCGTTGCCGGGGACAGCGACAGCTCTCGGGCGATCTGGTCGGTCGGCCGGCCGGTCTCGGCGGCACGCAGGACGTCGGCTTCGCGCTCCGTCAGTGGCGTGGCGCCGGTCTCGAGCGCCGCGGCCACCAGCTCGGGGTCGATCACTCGTTCGCCCCTGGCGACACGGCGGATGCCCTCGGCGAGGGTCTCGGCCGGGGCGTCCTTGACGATGAAGCCCCGCACGTGCACGTGGAGAGCGCGTAGTAGGTGGCCGGGTTGGCTGAGCCCGGTGAGCACCAACGTGCGGCAGTCGGGCAGCTGCCGGTAGAGCTGTTCGGCGGCGGTGAGCCCGTCGGTTCCCGGCAGGTCGATGTCGAGGACCGCGACGTCGGGTCGGGTCCGGACAGCGGTCTCGACGATGCGGTCGCCGCGGTCGAGCTGGGCGACGACCTGCATGTCGTCCTCCAGAGACAGTAGAGCGACCAGAGCGCCGCGGATCAGGTGCATGTCCTCGGCGATCAGCACGCGGATCATTCCCGGTCCCGGGGGAGTCGGACGACCAGCCGGAACCGGTCCGCACCGATCGGTACGGCCTCGACCGCACCCGACAGGGCGCGCGCGCGGTGGGTGAGCCCTCCGAGCCCGCTGCCATGACCCGAGACTGCCCGGACGCCGTCGTTGGCGATGGTCAGGGTCGTGACCCCGTTCTGAGTGTGCGCGCTGATCGAGCAGGTCGTCGCCTCGCTGTGGCGCAGCACGTTGGTGACGCCTTCGCGGACGCTCCAGGCGAGCATGCTCTCCACGGCGGGTGGGAGATCCTTGAGGTCCACGTCCACCGACACGGCGATGTGCGCCGCGGCGGCCAGGGCTGCGGCCCCGTCGATCTCGGTGCGTAGCGGCACGGCGTGTTCGTCTCGCGTGATGGCGCGTACGCCGTGCAGGGCGTCGCGGGCGACGCCCGTCAGGCTCTCGACTTCGGCGTGGGCGGCCTGCGCGTCGCGTGCGAGTAGCCGAGCGGCGAGCTCGCCCTTGAGGGAGATGGCCGAGAGGCTCTGGCCGAGCAGGTCGTGCAGATCACGCGACACGCGCAGGCGCTCGCGCCCGCGCCGCGGCCGGGAGCGCCGTGAACCGCCGAGTAGGCGAGCCAACCCAGGACCGGCAGCACGCAGACGATCCCGACTACGACGGGGATGCGGAGGTGCCCGGCGGGCACCGTCACGTACCGATAGAGGCCAACCAGGGGCATCACGACGCTGTAGGTCACGACGCCGACAGTGATCACTCGGAGGTGCCGGCGGGACGGTTCGCGCTCCCGCACTCGGACCCCCACCGCTTGGCAGCTCGGGCACCAGGATGACACGAGCGCCGCCCAGGACGGACGCGGCGTCGAGGTCCGGGGGATCACGCCGCACACGCCGACCATGCGCCCCGCCTCCCCTCGCCGTGCCGACGCCCTGGTCCTCGGGGGCGAGCCAGTCTTGCGCGCCCGCACGATCACCGGCAGACACCGATGTCCTTCCTCGGCGATGACGAACGTCATCTCCAACCGGCGACATCGGCGTCTGCCGAGCATCGGGCGAAGCTCCGACGCTGGGGCACCTCAGCGTTCCTGTCCCGTCCCCAGGAGGAAACATGAGCCACACTGGCATCCACACCAGCCCCGTCCGCTCCGTGCCACGAGGACTGTTCAGCACTCGGGTCAGCGGTCGGGCCGGCCGGGTCACCGCGGGGGTCCGCATCGTCGCCGGGGTCGTCTTCCTGCTGTTCGCGATCCCGAAGTTCGCCTTCCACGACCTCGAGCTGGCCGAGTTCCTGCGCTACGGCTTCCCCGCCTCCAGCGCCGTCGTGTACCTGGTCGGGCTGCTCGAGCTCGGCGCCGGACTGATGCTGGTGCTGGGCCTGGTGACCCGGGTCGCCGCCGTGGCGATGGCGGTGAACATGGCCGGCGCGATCCTCACCGCCGGGATCCATGTGGGCGGGCCGATCCATCTCGGCCTGGCCCCGGCCCTGCTCGTGGCGATGCTCGTCCTGCTCCGGGTCGGGCCCGGCGCTGCGGCACTCGACGGGCGACTCGACGCCTCCCGCCGACTCGCCACCGACGACCGGCGCCGGTGAGTCCCGTGGGCAGGGTCATCTTCGACTTGAGCGTGTCGGTTGACGGTTTCGCCACGGCAACGGGCATCACCCCGGAGGAGCCTCTCGGGCTTGGTGGGCAGCGCCTCCACGAGTGGGCCACGGGCGGAGACGACATACGCGTCCCCGCCGGAATCGAGACCGTCGGCGCCCTGATCACAGGCAGACGTACCTACACATCCTCCCTGCCGTGGTGGGGAGCTGACGGGCCTCATAGCCCCCGCCCGGTCTTCGTTGTCACTCATGAGCCCGACTCGGACGCTCCAGTCGACAGCGTCTATACACTTCGTGACCGGCGGGATCGAGGACGCTCTGGCCGAGGCACGCCAAGCCGCCGGGGAACGGAACGTCCGCGTGATGGGCGGGGCCTCCTTGGGGCAGCAGTACCTGGCCGCGGGCCTGATCGACGAACTCGTCGTGCACGTCGCCCCTGTGCTCCTCGGGGATGGGCAGCGCATGTTCGAAGGCCTCGGCGAGCACCTGCAGCTCGAACAACTCAACGCCGTCCCTGCCGGCGGGGCCACTCACCTGCACTACCGCGTCGTCCAGGGAAGTCGACCATGAACGACCCGTCCTCGACGAGCGCAGATGGACCCTGCTGCGCGATCGGCCCGACGACACGCCCCTGCTCTTCGCGCGACGCTTCACCGGTTCCGTCAGCGAGGACGGCAGCACGATCAGTGCTGTGTGGGTACTTTCCGCTTCGAGATCAGCATGTCCCTCGACGGCTACGTCACCGCGGCCGACGTGCGGCCCGAGGAACCGATGGGCGACGGCGGCCAGGTCCTGCACGAGTGGGCGTTCGGCACCGACGATCGCGGCCGCGACGTGCACGCCGAGAGTCAGGGCAGCGTCGGCGCCACATCGCCGGTCGCCGCACGTGCGCGCCGGCGTCATCGACGAGGTCCGGATCCACCTGGTCCCGGTACTGCTCGGCTCCGGCACTCGGCTGCTCGATGCCGCCGGCGACCACATCCACCTCGAGCCCACCGGTGTTATCACCGTGCTTCAACGTCGCGAAGCGCAGCGCGCCCGCCTCGCCGTGGGTCTCGTCCACCTGCACACCGAATGCAGTACTGAGGAACACGACAGCAGCGTCGAGATCCCGGTACGTCAGCGAGGGGTACACATCCATGTGCCGCAGCCAAGGGCGACACCTCGACCTGCGCAATCCCGACGAGCGGGTCGCTGATCCTGGACCGTCAGCGGGCGGTGGGCAGGACGACCCGGAGGACCGCGCGGGTCGTCCTCGTCGCCGCCTGGCTCCAGGCCGTGACGGGGGCGGTGACTGCGCCGCGCATCCCGCCGCTCCACGCGTCGACGAGTGCCTGGGCGATCGAGGTCGCCGCCCGGCTCCACGCCGTGATCGGCGCGAGGGCGAACGCCGTCATCCCCTCAGGCGTCGAACGGGGTCCGGGCCCACACCGTTCCGGAGCGCGCGGGGGCGGTTACGCCACCGGAGGCAGGGGTGTCGTCTCCTCGCGCGCGATGAGATGCAGATGCCCGGCGAAGCCGTGCAGGGCGCGCCCGCTGAGGCGGGCGCTGGTGACCACAGGGCTGGCTCGGCTGCGGTGGACGCGGTACCCGTGCGCGGACAGCGCGGCCACGAGGGCCACGTCCTCGCCCGTCCGCAGGGACGAGAAACCGCCGACGGCGCGGTAGGCCTCCGCGCGGACGCCGAGGTTCGCGCCGTGCACGTGGGGATGGGGGTCACCCGAGCGGTCGTAGACGTCGCGGAACCAGCGCTGCACCCGCTCGGGGTGGGCGGAGAAGTCGTCGACGGCGACGGTGCCGACGAGGGCGTCGTACCCGTCGAGGAGCGCGTCGAGGTGCGCGCGCAGCCACGTCGGCGGGACCGTCGAGTCGGCGTCGGTGGTCACCAGCCAATCGGCGGGGGAGGGGCCACCCGGTCGGCCCGGCGCCACCAGCGTCGCGCAACCGACGCGCCGGGCGGTGCCGACGCGGCGGGCCCCCACCATGACCCGCTCGACCCCGGTGCCCGCGGCGATCCGCTCGCTGTCGTCGACGCAGTCGTCGAGCACGACGACGGTGCGCACCTCGGCCCGCCCGTCGAGACGGCCGGCGGCGCCCCCGAGGGCGCGCAGACACCGGGCCAGCAGCTCCTGCTCGTCGTGGACGGGGACGACGACCCCCAGGACGGGCAGGCCGGATCGGGCGGGGCTCACCGCAGTCCCGTGCGTTCGGCGACCGAGCGGGCGGCGGGCGGCGTCCGCGCGTACACGTCGAGGCGGAAGTCGGTCTCGACGTGCTCGGCGACGCGCTCGAGCCCGTCGCGCACGGCGAGCTCGGCGTGCACGTCGCCGCCGAGGACGGGATGCTCGGGGGCCGCGCGCAGCCAGTGCAAGGCGACCAGCGTCCCGCCCGGCTCGAGCGCCCCGACCGCGGCGCGCCAGAGCCGGTCGCGGTCGGCGGCGCCGAAGTAGTAGGCGAGCTCGGCGACGACCACGAGGTCGAACGGCCCCTCCGGCCATGGTCCGAGAACCGAGCCCTCCTCGACCCGCACCCCCGCCCGCCCCGCGAGCCGCCGGGACGCCGCCGCGACCGCCTCGGGGGCGACGTCCCAGCAGAGCAGCTCGTCGCAGCGCTCGGCGAGAGGCACCGAGAGCGCGCCGTTGGCGCAACCGGGCTCGAAGGCGCGCCGGTAGCGGGCGTCGGGCAGCGCGGCGAGCACGCAGGCGCGCTTGCGGTCCTCGTACCACGACCCTTCGAGCCTCCACGGGTCTGCGGCGTCGGCGTAGAGAGCCCGGAAGCGCGACGGGTCGAGCGAGTGGGTCACGTCCACCGGGTTCACATCCACCAGAGCACCTCGAACTCCCGGGTCAGCCGCTCGAGGACGAACGGCGGCAGGATCACCGCGTCGCGCGGGTCGTCGGAGAGCGGCGCGACCTGCGTGGTGAAGCACGCGACGGCCGCCCGCTTCGCCGTGTGAGCCCACTCCGGCAGGGGGACGCGGACCGCGTCGGCCCACGAGACCCCCGGCTCGTCGGGTCGGGCCCAGTGCCAGAGCCACACCGCGAACCCGGCGAGGCGGGTCCCGGTGACGGTGGTCGCCCGCCGCGCGGCCGCCCCGGCAGCGTCGTGATCGGGATGGCCGTCGTCGGGCCGCGGGGCGAGGCAGAGGTCGCCGGGTCGGAGGACGTCGACGAGCCGGTGGGTGAGCTCCCCGCGACGCCGCTCGACGCCGCCGTCGGGCAGGCCGACGCTGACGACGGTGACCGCGCCGAGCCCGAGCCGGTCGAGGGCGGCGGCGCGCTCCTCGCGGCGTCGGGCGACGAGCTCGTCGGGGTGCAGGGTCGGGCTGCCCGGGTGGGAGCCGTCTCCGTCGGTCACCGCCACCACGACGACCTCGACGCCCCGCGCGGCCCAGGTCGCGAGGAGGCCGCCGACGCCCAGGACCTCGTCGTCCGGGTGCGGGGCGACGACGACGGCGCGCCCGGGTAGCGGCACGGCGGCCGCGTCCCGTACGGGGAGGGCGTCGAGGACGCCCGAGGCGCGCCAGAGGTGTTCCGGGGTCCCCCAGCCCTGGAGATCGGGGCCCTGGAGTTCGGGCACGGCGGTCACCACCGCATCGGCTGGGTCGCCGCCAACTCGCCGAGCGCGGCGAGGTCGCGTTCGGCGTGGCTCTGACGCACGTAGACCTGCAGGTCGGCGACGTGGCGAGCGTGGTCGGCGTCGTGGGCGAGCGGGCCCGGCCCGGTCGCGCGCCCGACGCCGCGCAGGACCGTCTCGACCGCGGTCTCCACCACCGCCCGCGCCCGCAGCGCCCGACGGCGTGCGTCGTCGAGGGTCTCCGCGGGCTCGGGGTCGACGGCGTCCGCGGCGTCGTGGAGAACGGCCCTGGCCGCGGTCAGCGCGGCGTCGGCGGCCCCGAGGTGCGCCGCGGCGTGCGGGTCGAGACGGCAGTCGGCCGCGCGGCGCAACAGCGGGGCGAGGGCGCCGACCGCGCCGCCGAACCACGCCGCCGACACCCCGATCGCGCCGTGCCAGAACCCGGGGCGCCCGAGGTAGTCCCCGGCCCCGCCGACCGGCGTCGCGGGGGCGTCCTCGAACACGACCGGCGCGGTGTCGGTGGCGGCCATGCCGGTCCCGGTCCAGTCGCTGTCCTGCGGTCGCACGGCCTCGCCGCCGAGGTCCACGGCGAACAGGCGCAGCCCGTCGTCAGCGTGGGCGGTGACCAGGGCGTGGGTGCAGAGCCTGGCACCCGAGCACCACGGCTTGGTGCCCTGCAGGCACCATCTGCCGGCGCGGGCTCCGGCCCGTAGCGACGTCCCGGTGGACTCCGCGGCCCAGACCCCCCAGAGCGATCCCGGGACGGCCGGCTCGGCGCCCAGTTCCACGGCGATGGTCGCGGCGTCGAGATGGGCCTCCGCGAGACGGGCCGCGCTCAGGTCTACAGCCGCCGCGTCGGCGAGCACCCGCCAGTTGGCGCCGGTGCGCCCGTCGCCCCGGGGAGCGGGGAGGAGTCGTAGACCGGCGGCGACGCCGAGGGCGGCCGTGCGCCCGACGCGGCGTGCGTCGGGTGCGGGGGAGGACATGCTGGGCACGGATGGGCTCCGGGGGACGAGGCCGGTGCCGGCGGGGGACCGGCGGCATGCGGCACCCGGCCGACGTGCCGGGGTCCGGGCCTGTCGGCGTGGGCACAGTGGCCGAGGAGTAACCGGCCGGGCCCCTGCGCACACCCCTGGGTCGCGCCGTTCGATGCTCAACCAGCTAGGTCCCCGGCACCCCGAAGCGCTCCGCGATCACCTGGTCGGGCAGGCGGTCGTTGCCCACACGCGGGGTGAATGTGGGCTCGTCGCCGCGTCGATCTGGTAGGAGACCGCCCCCTCCTCGGCGTTCCAGCTGAGCAGCACCTGGGCTGTCGTCCTGCTCCCGCTGCACGACGCACGGCGTTCTTCCCCCCCGTCGGGAACCTCCCCGACGCTCACTCCGGAAGGGTGTTGCCGAGGCGGTTATCGTCGCAGGTGCGTGGTCCGGACCACCGGGCGTGCGCCGAGGGAGAGGGAATCCCATGCTGCTGAGGATCGTCGTCATCGCCCTGGTCGTCTGGGTCGTGCTCGCCGTGCTCGGATTCCTCATCAAGGGGCTGTTCTGGCTCGCGATCGTCGGCATCGTGCTGTTCGTGGTCACCGCCGCCGTCGGGGCGTTCCGCGGTCGCTCCGTGCGCTGATGCGCTGACCACGCCCGGGCGACCGCCGCGGGAGCGCTGACACGATGGGCCGATGGACGCGGACGTGATCGTGGTCGGCGGGGGCCTCGCCGGGCTCGTCGCCACCGCCGAGCTCGCCGACGCCGGACGGCGCGTGATCCTGCTCGACCAGGAGCCGGAGGGCTCGCTGGGCGGGCAGGCGTTCTGGTCGTTCGGTGGTCTCTTCCTCGTCGACACGCCCGAGCAGCGGCGCCTGCGCGTGCACGACTCGGCCGAGCTGGCCTGGCAGGACTGGGAGGGCTCGGCCGGGTTCGACCGCCCGGAGGATCGCTGGGGCCGGGAGTGGGCGCGGGCCTACGTCGAGTTCGCCGCGGGGGAGATGCGCGCGTGGCTGCATGCGCAGGGGATGCGGTGGTTCCCGGTCGTGGGGTGGGCCGAGCGCGGCGGCTACGGCGCCAACGGCCACGGCAACTCGGTGCCCCGCTTCCACGTCACGTGGGGCACCGGGCCCGGCGTCGTCGAGCCGTTCGAGCGCCGGGTCCGCGCTGCCGCCGAGCGGGGCCTGGTCGACCTGCGCTTCCGGCATCGCGTCGACGCCCTCACGCTGACGGGCGGCGTCGTCGACGGGGTGCGCGGAAAGGTCCTCGACCCCTCCGACGTCGCGCGCGGGCAACCCAGCTCGCGGACCGAGGTCGACGACTTCGCGCTCCGCGCTCAGGCCGCGCTCGTCACCTCGGGCGGCATCGGCGGTGACCACGACCTCGTCCGCCGGTTCTGGCCCGAACGGCTCGGCCCGCCGCCGACCACGATGATCTCCGGCGTCCCTGCCCACGTCGACGGGCGCATGCTCGACATCGCCGGTGACGCCGGCGCGAACCTGGTCAACCGGGACCGCATGTGGCACTACACCGAGGGCCTCACCAACTGGGCGCCGATCTGGCCGATGCACGGCATCCGGATCCTGCCCGGCCCGTCGTCGCTGTGGCTCGACGCCACGGGTCATCGCCTGCCGGTGCCGCTCTACCCGGGCTTCGACACCCTCGGCACGCTCGCCCACCTGCGCCGCACGGGCCACGACCACTCCTGGTTCGTGCTGACGCAGAAGATCATCGAGCGGGAGTTCGCGCTGTCGGGCTCTGAGCAGAACCCCGACCTCACGGGCAAGGACCTGCGCCGCACCCTCGGGCGGGTCCTCCCGGGCGCACCGGAGCCAGTGGCGGCGTTCCTGCGTCACGGGGAGGACTTCGTCGTCGCCGACTCGCTGGTCGAGCTCGTGGCGGGGATGAACGCGCTCGCCGGGGAAGGTGTGCTCGACGCGGCGCAGGTGGAGCGGGAGGTGGTGGCCCGCGACCGGGAGATGGCGCACCCGTTCTCCAAGGACGCCCAGGTCACGGCGATCCACGGGGCGCGGCGCTACCTCGGCGACCGGCTGGCCCGGGTGGCGACGCCGCACCGTCTTCTCGACCCGGCGGCCGGGCCGCTCATCGCGGTGCGGCTGCGCATCATCACCCGCAAGAGCCTCGGCGGCCTCGAGACCGACCTCTCCGGCCGCGTGATGTCGGCCGACGGAACGCCCGTGGAGGGCCTGTACGCCGCCGGGGAGGCGGCGGGGTTCGGGGGAGGCGGCGTCCACGGGTATCGCTCGCTGGAGGGCACCTTCCTCGGCGGCTGCATCTTCTCCGGTCGTCGCAGTGGGTGGTCGCTCGCGGCCGTGACCGGGTGACCGGCGTGCCCGGAGCGGTGTTGTCCCCCCGATACTCTGGGTACGTCGTCGCTGCCCGCGACGGTGACCCGACGAGGACGAGGGAGGGATCCCATGCGCGACTCCTGCTGGCGACTCCGCCGGTGAGTCCGGGCGACGAGCTGCACGACCCCTCCGACGAGCAGGTCCGCCGCCGCGCCGCCGCCGAGGGCCCGCTGGACCAGGCCGGTGACTACGCCGTCGTGGTGGTCGATCCCCAGACCGGGGAGATCGACGTGCACGGCCCGTTCTCCGGGCCGAACGCGGTGCTCGAGGCCGGTCGCCGCCGCGCCGAGTTCGACCGGGCCGACCTCGGTGACGTGGTGATCCAGGTCGCCCGACTGCACGTCCCCGGCCCGGACTGACCGGCTCGACGGTTCGACTATCCGACCATCCTCTGCAGCCTGGCCAGCGTGCCGCCCGCGAGGAGGGACTCCCGCTCGCGCGGCGCGAGACGCAGCCGCAGGGCGATGCGCGCGCCCGAGCTGCTCGTGGCGATCAGCCCGCTCTCCCTGGGCCCGTTCTGGGCGGCTTCCCGGAGCCCCTCGACCGTCCACACCTCGTCCTGCGCGACCCGACCGGCGTCGGCCTCGTCGGCGAACTCCAGCGGCACGATGCCCTGGGCGATGAGGTTGGAGCGGTGGATACGGGCGAAGCTCGCCGCGACCACGGCCCGGACGCCGAGATACAGCGCGGCGAGGGCCGCCTGCTCCCGGGACGACCCCTGCCCGTAGTTGTGGCCGCCCACGATGATGCCGCCGCCATGGGCGAGGGCGCGGTCCGGGAAGTCCGGGTCCTGGCGCTCGAACATGTACCGCGCGCACGCGGCGATGTTGGACCAGACGCTCATCCCCATCCCGTCGGGCGCCATGTCGCCGGTCGACACGTCGTCGCCCACGACGATGAGCACCGGGTCCTCGAGACGCTCAGGCAGCGACCGTCCGGGCGGCGGGGTCACTATGTTCTGCCCGCGCACTACCTCGACGCCGCGGGCCTCGTCCGCCGACGGCGGGGCGAGGATGTGCCGGTCGTCGACCGACGGGTCGGTCTCCGGCGCGCCCAGGCCGGGCACCTCGCCGAGGTCGCGAGGGTCGGTGATCGCGCCCCGCAGCGCCGTCGCGGCCGCCGTCGCGGGGGAGCAGAGGTAGACCCGGTCGCCCGCGGTGCCGCTGCGTCCGGGGAAGTTGCGGTTGAAGGTGCGCACCGACGGCACGCCCGCCGACGGGGCCTGCCCGACGCCGATGCACGGCCCGCAGACCGGTTCGAGCATCCGGGCGCCGGCGGCCACGAGGTCCTGGTAGACCCCGCCCCGGCACACCCGGTCGAGGATCTGGCGCGAGCCGGGCGTCACCGTCATCTCGATCGAGGGGTGCACGACGCGGTCGCGCAGCACGGCCCCGACGATCGCGAGGTCCTCGTAGGAGGAGTTCACCGAGGAGCCGACGCAGACCTGGACGACGCCGGTACCCGCCACCTCCCGCACCGGTACGACGTTGCCGGGTGACTGCGGGAGCGCGATCAGCGGCTCGAGGTCGCCGAGCTCGACCACCTCGTGCTCGTCGTACGCCGCGTCGGGATCGGGCAGCAACTCCCGGAACCGGTCCTCGCGCCCCTGCCGCGCCAGCCACTCGCGGACCCGCTCGTCGGCCGGGAACACCGCGGCGAGCGCGCCCGTCTCGGTGATCATGTTGGCGATCGAGCCCCGCTCGAGCACCGACAGCGTCGCCACCCCGTCGCCGGTGAACGCGAACGCCCGGCCCTGCCCGCCGCGCACCCCGTAGCGGCGCAGCAGCTCGAGGATCACGTCCTTGGCCTGCACCCACGGCGGCAGCTCACCGCGCAGCTCCACGTTCACCACGGTCGGCACCGGCAGCGTCAGCCCGTGCCCGGCCATGGCGACGGCCACGTCGAGCCCGCCCGCGCCGACCGCGAGCATGCCCACGGCCCCCGCCATCGTGGAGTGCGAGTCGGCCCCGAGCAGCAGCTCTCCGGGACGGGCGAAGCGCTCCAGGTGGACGTAGTGCGAGATCCCGTTGCCGGGGCGGGAGTAGTGGACGCCGTAGCGCGCCGCGAACGACTGCAGGTAGCGGTGCTCGTCCATGTTCTTGTGGTCGACGGCGAGGACGTTGTGGTCGACGTAGACCACGGCGAGCGGAACGGTGACGCGGTCGGCGCCGAGCTCCTCGAACTGCAGCGCGCACATCGACCCGGTGGCGTCCTCGATGAGGACTTGGTCGACGTCGAGGTCGACCTCGGTGCCGATCTCCAGCTCCCCGGAGCGTCGGTGCGCGTCCAGGAGCGTGTACACGAGGTTCTGCGGCATCGGAGAGTCCTCCCGGGATCGTCGCTGCGGGCATCCTGACCCGATGCTGGACGACGGTGCGCGCCGACTGCTCGTCGCGTCGGTCCTGCGCCTGCACGCGACGCGGCGCCTCGGCACCGTCGTGCCCGCCGGCGCCGACCTCGCCGGCGCCGCCCGACGGCTCGCGGAGGACGTCGAGCACCTGGCGACGATCTACGGGCTGTCCTTCACGCCGAGCTATCCGGGCGTCGGCGCGGGCGTGGAGGACGTCGGGGACTCGCGCCGTCTCGTGCTCGCCTGCCGCGCCGCGGACCGGTACGGCCCGGGAGCCGGCACCGCGTTCACGACGCTGATCCCCGGCCGCCCCCCGCAGGTGTCCCTCGCCCCGGCCGGCACCCCGATCCCGGGCGGCTGGGCGTGGGTCGCGCCCCGACCCGGCGGCCCGATCGGGGAGTGTGGCTGACCCGAGGCCGGTTCGCCGGTGAACCGGCCGGCGGTCACGGCCGTGAGGTGGGGTGGAGGTGGGGCAGTGGGTGCGGACCGGTGCAGGAAGTGCTGCTGCGTGCGTGGCGGCATCCCGAAGTGTTCGACGCGAGTCGCGGCAGTCCCCGGGCGTGGCTGGTGCGGACGTTGCGCAACGTGCTCATCGATGAGTGGCGCGCTCGCGACGTGCGACCCGAGGTGCTCACCGACGCCCCGCCGGAACGGCGCACCAGCGACGACATCGACGCCGCCCTCCAGTCGTTGCTGGTGACCGACGCCCTGAGTCGCCTGTCGCCCCAGCATCGCCAGGTCCTGCTCGAGTGCTTCTACCGGGGGCACAGCGTGGCCGAGGCCGCCGCCCGGATCGGCGTTCCGCCTGGCACGGTGAAGTCGCGGACGCACTATGCGCTGCGCGCGCTGCGGCTGACACTCGACGAGTTGGGGGTGGGCCCGTGAGCTGCCCGTACCGCTTCGACGTCGGCGTGTACTTACTCGGCGCCCTCGACCCGCCCGAGCGCGCGGCCTTCGAGGAACACCTCGACTCCTGCGCCACCTGCACGCACGAGCTCCATGAGCTCGCGGCCATGCCCGGGCTGCTCGCCCGAGTCCCTGTGGCGGCCCTCGAGTCCGCCGATCTCGAGTCCGCCGACACCGACCCCGAGTCCGCCGACCCCGAGCCGGGCCCGGATCTGCTCACCGAGGTCATGCGCCGACGCCGCCGCGAACGGCGGCGCCACCAGGCGCTCGCCGCGATGGCGGTCGTCGTCGCTCTGGTCCTCGGGGCCGTCGTCGCTGCGACGATGCGGCCAGAACCGGCCACGACGACGGCGCCGGTGGCCCGGACCGTCACCCTGCAGGCTGTCGGGGGCGCCCCGGTCCGTGGGGACGCCGGCCTCAGCGCGAAGCGGTGGGGCACCCAGGTATCCCTGCGATGTCGCTACCTCGGCAGCGATCGACCGGGCCCTGCACCCGGTCCGGAGCCGGAGCCGGTCTACGTCCTGCTCGTCCGCGGCCCGGACGGCGCCGAGCAACAGATCGCCCGCTGGAGCCCGCCACCCGGGCAGGACGTCGACATCGGTGCGGCCACCGACCTGCAGGTCCCCGCGGTGACCGGCCTGGAGGTCCGGACCGACACCGGCCGGGTCGTGATGCGCAGCTGAGCGCCCTGTCCCCGTCCCCGCGATGCCGGTAGGCGTCCCCGATGCCGGCCACCAGTTGGGTCACGTCCCGGGGTGAACCGCGCAGCGACCCAGCCCGTGACCACACAGACACGCCAGCCCGGACCAGAGGGTTCGCGCCCGGACACACGCGCTCCACGAGCGAAGGACGGCCACATGACCCACAGTCCCGCCACCACCCCCACCCGCCGTGAGGACGTCGCGACTGGCTCCGCGACGCTGCGCGCATTGCAGGTCACCGCGCTGCTCTCGGTGATCAACCTCGCGTGGCAGTTCGTCACGGCCGGGCAGCTTTTCCCGCGGGGAGGCCCCGTGGAACTCCACGCGGCCGGAGCGATCGCCCTGCACGTCCTCACCGGCCTCGCCGCGATCGCCGCCGCCCTGCACTGGCGCACGACCCGCGGCGCCTGGTGGCCCACCGCCCTCGCCGCCGTGGTCTTCGTCCTGTCCTTCGTCCAGGCCAACGTCGGTGGCTACTCCACCCTGGCGATCCACATCCCCGGGGCGCTCGTGCTCACCGGCGGTGCCGTGTGGATCACGGCCTGGGCCTTCACCCGCGCGCCCCGCCGATCAGTCGACGCCGCTGAACCTTCCCGAAGGAGCCCACGCACATGAGCACCGTCCCCGTATCCCCGTCCGGTCCGCGAGCCCCTCGCGCGCGCCGGGCGATCAGCGCCGCGGCTCTGGTCGCGGTCACCGCCCTCGCCGCGGCTTGCGGCGCCAGCGGCGGGAGCCCCGCGACCTCGTCGCCGGCCACGGCGCCACCGAGCGCCGCTGGGGTCCCGAACGCCCAGCAGGGCACGATGGTGCCGGTCCAGATGACCGAGTTCCACCTGCAACTGCCCACCGAGAACCTCGCCCCTGGCACCTACACCTTCACCGCCGTGAACGACGGCAAGATCGTGCACGCCATCGAGATCGACGGTCCCGGCGTCACCGAGCAGCGCACTCCCGGCGTGGTCCAGCCCGGCGCGTCGTCCCAGCTCACGGTCACCCTCGCCCCCGGGACCTACGAGCTGTACTGCCCGGTGGGCAACCACAAAGCTCAGGGCATGGACACCCACTTCACCGTGGGCGGCACCCCCGCGCCAGCTGGTACCGGAGCGCCCAGCAGCTCGGGCGGCAGCGGTGGCTACTGAGCTGTTCGTGAACAGGGCTCGAGCAGGCCGTCCTTGACCCGCCGTAGCACCGGCACGATCTCCGCCTGCCGCCTCGCGGGGAGTGCACCGACCTTGGTCGTGACGTAGGTGTACAGCGCGTCGGCGTCCCGGCAGTTCACCGCCGTCATCAGGTTGGCCGCGCCGCTGACGGCGGCGGTGAAGCTGGTCTCGGGGTGCAGGGACAGGGCGCGCCCGGTGGCCTCGGTCGCCGGGGGCGACGGTGAGCCACACGTAGGCCAGCGCATGGAACCCGAACCGCGGGGCGCCAGGTCGATCTCGACCTGGATGGCCCCGCCGGCGAACAGCTCGTCGACCCGGGCCGAGACCCGCGACGGCGGCCACCCCGTCGCGCGGGCCAGGGCGATCACGCCGGCGCGCCCGTCGCGGGCGAGCTCGGCGAGCAGTGGGGCGTCTTCGGTGCGGAGCCGGTACCGCGCCGGCGACGGGGGTGGGCCGGCGCCGGGGCCCGTCCCGGCGCGCAGCCACTCGGCCTCGCCCCCGACGTGCACGCGCAGGACCTGGTAGGCGGCGAAGCTCAGCACCTGGTTGGTCTGGGGCAGCCGGTGCAGCAGGACCGAGCCCTGCGGGGCCGTCGGGTCGCTGCGGATGATGCAGATGATCTCACCGCCCCCGGCCGTGACGCTGACCCAGGAGACGTCGTCGCGCGCGGCGACGGCGTCGGCTGCATCCTGACGGGGACGGTGACGCGCCGCGTCCGCGCACGAGGAGTGACATGCCGACTTTCCGCTCTGAAGGCCTGAGCCTCACCGTCGACGACGTCGACCGATCCGTCGCGTTCTACGTCGGCAAGCTGGGGCTGGAGCTCGCCTACATCGCGTCACCGGCCTTTGCGATGGTGCGCAACTCCGACGGGGGCCTCATCGGGCTGCTCAGCCTCGCCGAGGCGCGGAAGGAGGGCGTGGCGGCCGCCGCACCCGAACAACGCCGGGGAGTGCACGTCGAGTTCACGACCGACGACCTCGACGGCCTCCATGCCGAGCTCCTCAGCGCCGGCGTCGAGTTCGCTGAACCCCCCCACGACGAACCGTGGGAGCGGGCGATGACGGCACACGACCCCGACGGATATTCCGTCGAGTTCGCCCAAGGCCGCCGAGGCACCTTCACCGGGTCACACCGCCCGGCGGACTAGGCCAGCGCGACGGCCGGACAGGGGAAGAACGCGCTCGAGCACGAGAATGGCGATGACCGCCACAGCGATGTGCATGATCAGCAGTCCGGCGACGTTGATCAGAGATTCCCCGGCGGTGAGGACCACGAAGTCGGGGACGAAGGACACCCCCACCACGACGGGGGCGAGCACCCGCAGCACCGAGCGGGGCCGGGAAGCGAACCGTCGGATCGTCGCCCAGCCTGCGGCGCCGGCGAGAACGCCGACCGCGGTCAGCGGCGCGTACTCGCTGAACGTCAGTCCTGTGGGCACGCCTTCGGGATTCACCAAGGTCACCACCCACGCGACGACGGCGTTGACGAGGACCGACGCGATCACAGCGACGAGCACACCGAGGATGATCTGCGTGCCGCGTGGCGCAGGCTGCACCGGACGAGAGGGAGAACCGAGATCGACGCTGCTCATGGGAGTGGCCTTCCTGTTCGGACGCATCCGTGGTCGAAGCGGCGGGGCCGCCCCGAAAGTAGAGAGAGTCTCTCCGCTTAGACTGACCGTAGCACGTAACCGGAGAGCGCGTCTCTACTTTGTAACCCTCGCTCCGGATCGGGTAGCCTGCTTGTCGTGGCCGCCTCCGAAGGCTCCGGACCGTCGGCGCGGCCGTTGCGTCGCGACGCCGAGCGCAACCGGCGGCGCATTCTCGACGCGACTCGGGCGCTAGTGGCCGAGGTCGGCCTGGAGGTCAGTCACGACGACATCGCCAGGGCGGCCGACGTCGGGGTGGGCACGGTCTACCGTCGCTTCCCCGACAAGCAGGAGTTGTTCGACGAGCTGTTCGACGAGCGGGTGGACGAGGTCGTCGCGCTCGCCGAGGACGCCAGCGGGCTCGACGACGCGTGGGAGGGGCTCTGTGCGTTCATCGTCGGCAACCTCGAGCTGCAGGCCGGCGATCAGGGCCTGAAGGAGATGATGCTAGGGACCGGTCGCGACGGTGACCTCGCGCGCCGCGCCCAGCAGCGCATCGGCGCCGCGGTCGGCCGGCTCGTGCACCGGGCCCAGGCCGCGGGTCAGCTGCGCGCCGACGTTGGTGTCGAGGACTTCCCGCTCGTTCAGATCATGGTCGGCGCGGTGATGGAGAACGCGCGGACGGTCGATCCGCAGCTGTGGCGGCGTGCCCTCGCTCTGGTCCTCGACGGGTATCGGGTCGGCCCACCGGACCGGCTGCCCGGCAGCGTCCCCTCAACGCAGCAGATCGAACGGATCCTGAGCCGCTGGCGCCCGCCTCGGCGATCGGCGCTGAGGGAACAGGAACGCTGAACGAGCGCGGCGGGGGCCGCTGTCCTCAGAGGACAGAACCCGTCCGCCGACGGCGGATCACTGTTCGTGCCGGCTCGTGTCCGAGACGGTCCGCTTCCGGGCGTGCCGTCCGGGACGCGGCACTCTGGATCGCGGCGATCCCGACGATCATCGCTGTCCCGCTGATGGTAGCCACGGTGAGAGACCAGGCGGTGACCGAGACCCGCTCGCCGAACCAGATGGTCCCGGCGGCGAGCCCCACCAAGGGGTCGACGATGAGGATCAGCGACACGACGGCGGTGACGAGGCGTCCCTGCTGCAGTGCGTTCTGGCTGAGCAGGATGGAGAACGGCCCGAGGACCAGGGCGATGTAGAACGCCGGATGGGCCAGCGGCACGAACCACCCCAAGGCCAGTTGCGTGCCGACGGACTTCAGCTCGATCGCCGTGACTCCGTAGCCCAGGCCGGTGCCCACGGCCAGTCCGAGCGCTTCTGCCGTGCCGTGGCGCCGCCGTGCCCATGCGGTGACGGCGGCGATCGTGGCCGCGCAGGTGCCGGCCAGGACCAGCGTGGAGGTGGTCGACGGCCCGGCGCCGACCGGCCCCGGTGTCGGGGACAGGGCCAGCAGCACCCCCACCAACCCGGCAGTGGTCAGCAGCATCCCTGCGCATGCCCGCACCGGCGGGCGGCGGCGCATGATCGCCCATTCGGCGATCGTCGTCGAGACGATGCTGCTGGTCATCGTGCTCTGGACGAGGATCATCGGCCCCAGGCTCAGAGCGAGGACCTGCAGGGCCAGCCCGCCGAGGGAGGCCATCGTTCCGGCCCACCACCAGCGTCGCCGCATCAGCGCGGCGACCAGCCGCGGGTCGCCCGCGGCGAACGTCGGGACGGAGAGGGTCGCGCGCTGTTGGGCGACGCTCGCGCTGCCGAGCAGCGCTGCTGCGGTGACCGCGGTTGCGGTGACCGCCCAGGGCGCCGCGCCCATCAGAACCCGCTCGCCCGGCGTGCGGTCGGGGTGCGGTCGGCCAGGATGCGCTCGATGACGGCGGCGGGGTCGGCGCCGGCGGGCCAGGGGCGCGTCGCCGGGCGAGGTGCGCGTTGGGCGCGCTCGATGGCGTCGACGAGGTGCGCGGTGGTCCGCGGCCAGCTCGCCACCCCGGCATGCTCGAGCAGTGCGGCGTTGGCCCGACCGTGCCCGGGGATCGGTAGGTAGGTCATCGCGGGCAGGCCGGCCACCAGCGCTTCGGTGAAGGAGAGTCCGCCGGCGTTGTGGACCAGCACGTCCGCGCTCGCCATGAGCTCGGCGACATCCTCGCGCCACCCCAGCGGGATCACCCGCGGCATCGTGTGAAGGCGTCGGCGCAGCGACTCGTTGCGTCCGCAGAGGACGACGACCCAGGCCTGGGGATGCGCCGAGGCCGCGATCACGGTCTGCGGGATCGCGCCCATGCCGAGTGAACCGGCGCTGAGCAACACCACCGGAGCCGTCTCCGGCAGCCCCAGCTCCTCGCGCACTGCTTGCCGGGGCCGACCGGTGCGACTGAATTGTGGCGAGCACAACGGCCCGGCGACCCGGGCGTCGACGCCATACCGGGCGGCGTCGTCGGCGGTGGCCTGGGTCGCGGTGAGGTGGACGTCGACCGCCGGATGGCACCACAGCGCATGTGCTGCGGGATCGGTGAGATAGGTGATCGCCGTGGCGGGCAGTCGGTACTGCTCCCGCAGTCGCCCCAGGGTCTGGCTGGCCAGGGGGTAGGTGGAGACGACGACGTCCGCGGCGCGCGCGCGACGCTCGATGGTCGAGGCGGCCAATTCGTCGACCCCATGGGCCAGGCCCTGCAGCCAGCCCCGGCGCTCGAGGCCCCGGAAGATCCGGTCGAACAGACGCGGCGCGTACTGCACGGTCGGGTGATAGAGGTCGCGCAGCACTCGCCGGACCGGCCACGGCAGCGCTTCGAGATAGTCGAACACCTCGACCTCGATGCCCCGGTCCACCAGCCGGCGGGCCAATTCGCGCGCCGCCCCCTCGTGTCCCTGGCCCACGGAGGCGCTCAAGACGAGCACCCGTCCTCCCGGCGTCGACGGAATCCGCAAGAAGGGAGTGATCACAGACATGTGCGACCCTCCTCGGGCGGCGCCATGGGGCCGACCTCCTCCGCGACTCGAACCAGTGGTGCCGGTCACGCCCGGCTGGGCCGAGGACCGCTCAGGGGGCCATGCCGGGGCCGTCCTCGGGGCCCTCGTGGTGGTGGCCCCTGCTGAACTCCACGGTGGAGGAGGCCGCTCCGAGCTCACCGAGCGCCATTCCCGCTACGCCCCCGAGCACGCCGAGACCGATCATCACGGTCAGCAGCGTCGCCAGAGTTCGCCTTCCGACGCCGACGCTCACGAGCCCACCAGCGCAGCACCGGCGACCGCGCACGCCACGACCCACAGCGCCGCGAGCGTGGCCACCAGTGCGGCGACCCGGCACTGCCCGGGGGTCGGAGCCGGCTGCGCGGAGCCTGCGGTGCCCAGCACCCGGACCCAGGTCCGCCACACGAGCGCGCTCCAGATCTCTGTCCACGACGGCGCCTGCGACAGCGCGGGCTGGGGCTGCGGGAGATCGGCCAGCAGCCCGGGCAGGTCGCTGCGATACCGCGAGGCGTAGGCCGCGGCCACGCGCTCATCGATCTCGGCGAGGTCCAACCGCCCCTCACCCAGGGCCTGGTGCAACCGCGTCACCGTGGCTTCTCGCTCAGCGTCCGAGGCGCGGACCAGCGTCGGCGCCGCCGAGGCGTCGGAGCGGTGCGCAGTGCGGCACGGCTCGTCGGTGGTGGACATCAGACTCCCGAGGGTGATCGGTCAGGTGTCTGCCACCGTGATCGACCGGGGTGAAACCTCGACGTGGTCTGATTCGGAACCGGGTAAGAGTCGCGCGCCGTCCACGGCGAACCCCACGGCCGCGCCACCGCCGGGTGGGGTCGAGGTGAAGGTGGTGCCGCCGTGGCTCTCGGCGACGTCGCGGACGATGGTCAGGCCGAGCCCCGAGCCGGGCAGGCCGCGGGCGGTGTCGGCACGGTAGAAGCGGTCGAACACGCGGGCGGCGTCGGTAGCGGCGATGCCCGGTCCGCGGTCGGTCACCGTGGTCGCACCGCGATGGATGCGCACCCCGATGGGGTCGTCCCCCTCGCTGTCGAACTTGGCTGCGTTCTCCAGCAGGTTCCCGATCGCGCGTTCGAGTGCCTTGCGGCGGCCCCGGACCATCGAGCCGTCGGTGTCGATGCGGACCTGCCGGCCGGTCCGTCGCTGTACGCGTTCGGCGGCGCGCTGGGCGAGCGCCGTCAGGTCCACCGGTTCGTCGGCCTCGTCACTGCGTTGGGACAGCGCGAGGTCGACCAGCTCCTCGACGAGGTGACTGAGCTCGCGGGTCTCGCCCTGGACGTCGTCGAGCAGACGGTCGCGGGCGTCGGGGGAGAGCTCCGCGACGCGGCGCAGCACGCTGGCGTTGGTGCGCAGACTCGTCAGTGGGGTCCGCAGCTCGTGCGCGGCGTCCTGCACCAGCCGGTCCTGGGCCTCGCGGGACGCGGCGAGGCGCCCGAGCATGGTGTTGAACGACGCCGACAGCCGCCCGACCTCGTCGCGCCCCTCGACCGGGACCTCCTGGTCGACGCGCCCGTGGACGCTGACGTCCTCCGCGATGCCGGCGAGGCGCACCAGGCGCCGAGTGATCCGCCGG